>Ga0265295_1002014_pt1 | contig 33735 bp, 31 predicted proteins | sample Munlansysbiofilm_FD_192503 | JGI IMG/M metagenome (GOLD analysis project Ga0265295, IMG submission 192503) | Leachate microbial communities from a municipal landfill in Southern Ontario, Canada - Methane capture system biofilm | ecosystem: Engineered > Solid waste > Landfill > Unclassified ... | reverse complement strand
GTGGAATAGCACCCATTCATGTTTTTTGTTTTCATAATCAGCAAACCCGGCAAAGTCCGGGTTTGTTGTTTTATGTGTTAATGATCAAGGTTTTAAGTGTTTTTATTAACCCATTCTCAATCCAAATTAATAATATTTTTTTTGGATAAAAATAATTTTCGAAAAAAGTTTTCAAATAATCAAAAAATATTGCTATAATTGTAGGCTGTAAAAGGATGCTGGATAGAAACGTAAAACAATGAAAAAAATCGACTTTTAAATAATTTAGAAACTAAAACAATGAGATGCCTATGGTGAAAATCCTTTTAATTCAAAACATTATCAAAAAAAAAGAGTGATTTGCCAAGATCACAACAACAAGATCAAAAAAATTTCAATGAAGTATTAATTTTTAAACCTAATTTTTATGAGAAAAATTACAATTACGTTAAGTTTAATGTTTGCATTGCTATTGTCAGTGCAACTTGTAGGTCAGAACCTTTCGGAAGGATTCGAGGCCTGGCCACCGACAGATTGGACGATTGTTCAGGGGCCATGTTCCCCTACTAACGACATTACCCAATCGAGCACCTATGCGTATAGTGGCACTTATTCGGCCCGCATGTCGTCTTACACTTCATGTGGAGAGGGTTACGATCAGTACCTGATTACTCCGGAGTTGAACGTTACCACTGGGGATCAAACCATTTCATTTTGGTATCGAAGATATTCTTACGGAAGCGAAGAGTTTTCTGTTGGTTGGTCATCAACCGGCACCAATGTGAATACTGATTTTACCTGGGGAACATCTATTACCGATGCTTCTGACCTATGGCAGCAATATTCGAAAACGGATTTACCTGAGGGGACAAAGTATGTTGCCATTCATTATTACAGTAACTATGCTTACTATCTCTATCTGGATGATTTTGCCGGGCCTGCGCTGGTTTTACCCGCATGTCCTAAACCTGTTGCTCTCACTGCCACCAACATCACCTCCAATTCGGCTACCCTGGGTTGGGCAGAGATAGGTTCTGCAACTACCTGGAACATTGAATGGGGTGAGGATCCCTTTACACCAACAGGCACTCCTACAGCCAGTGTTAACGATGATCCTTTATATTCGCTTTCCGGTTTGTCATCCGGCACTTCCTACACTTTTTACGTTCAGTCAGACTGTGGTGGTGAGTATAGCGACTGGAGCGGCCCGGTTTCGTTTGCTACACAGATTGTGGCGCCGGTTCCTTATTTCGAGGGGTTTGCTACTACCACAACACCGGCAGGATGGGAAAGAACAGGATGGTCAATTGGCTCTACAAGGGGGGCTACAGGAAACCCGGGGAATAATATCTATAAAAATCTCTATACTGCAACTCCGGGTACCTTTACAACCGTGAATATTGGAACTGTGGCTGCTGACATGCTTCTGACATTTGATTACAAAACTTCCAATTATTCCTCGCCCTATGCCCCGCCGGCAGTCGGTTCAGGAAATTTTGTGGTCTCTGTATCTACCGATTATGGAGCTACTTACACCGAAATTGATACGCAGCCCAATAATGGCATTGCAGGATGGCATTCCAAATCGTATGATCTTGCAACTTATGTAGGCAACGATATCAAAATAAAAATTGTGGGTAACCGCACTTCGGGTGATTATGATCTGGCATTTGATAACTTCAAAGTGGAGGTGCCACCGGCATGTATGCCACCATCTGTTCTTAACGCAACTAATATTACCATCAGTAGTGCACTGCTGGGTTGGACAGAAAACGGTACGGCAACTTCCTGGAATATCGAACTGGGTGAGGCTGGTTTTACACCTACCGAAATACCAACTTTTGCCGCTGTTGATAATCCATTCCTTGTGGAAGATTTAATGGATTTCACTTCGTATGATTTTTATGTGCAGGCCGATTGCGACGCCAAAGCTTTGAGCCCATGGGTTGGGCCGTTTACATTTACTACACTTGCATTACCATCCACCATTCCTTTCTTCGACGGTTTTGAAGTTGGCAATACGCAAGATGTGGCTGTTGCCAGGTGGACACAACAAGCAGTGTCAGGAACCAACGCCTGGACGGCCAATAATACCTTGACTACATACAATCGCACACCCAACACCGGTGATTGGAATGCTTTCTTAAAATACGGAAACACCCGCTGGATGTTTGTTGCTGTGGAGCTTACAGGTGGCGTTAAGTATGCTTTTTCGATGTTTGCCCGTCAGGATGCTACATATGGTGCAACCCTTACCGTAAGTTATGGCGATGCCGGAAATGCTGCTGCTATGGTAAATCTTATTATACCTCCAACCAATATTGTAAATGGGGAATACCAGCAATTGTCAGGCTTGTTTACGCCTGCTACTGATGGCGTTTATTATGTTGGTATCAAAGGGGATTTAACCTTTTCACCGTGGTATCTTTCTATTGATGACATCTCGATAGACGTAGCTCCCGACCCGGGATACATCACCGGCGTGGTAACCGATGTTGTAACCAATGACCCACTGGAAGGTGTTACCGTTACAGCCATGCCGGGTGGTCTGACCGACATAACTGACGCCCTGGGGAGCTATTCGCTGGAACTGGATTTAGGAACCTATGAGCTGACTTTCGAATTGCCTGATTACTACCAAGTCGTTATTTCAGGAGTTCTTGTAGAAAGCGCTCAGACCACTTTCCAAAACGCAACCCTTGCACCCATTCCTCCTCCCGATTGTTCTGATTTGGTTTATCCTCCCGACAACCAGGGCGGCGTGTTGCCATGGGAACCCTTGCAATGGGAGCTGCCCGAAGGCTCCGCCGAAGCAACCGGTTACACATTATTACTTTACAACCGAACCGATGACATCTGGTTTACAGATGAGCTAGGTACCGATATTGGCAACGTCAACGAATATTGGCCTGAAGGTGGATGGGGCTGGGGCAAAACTTTTGACTGGCTCATTATTCCCTACAACAATGCCGGCTCTCCTTTTGAGTGTAATGCCTGGTCCTTCACCACGCCACTATTAGCTCATATTGAGGGTGTGGTTACCGAGGCTGGCACCGGATTGCCACTGGAGGGTGTTAAAGTAACCCTGGAAGAACTACTGCCTCATTCAGGTCCAGGATTTATCTTTGAGGAGACAACCGCTGCTGATGGTTCCTGGTCATTCGAGTTCGAATCGGGTGTTTATCATGTAACTTACGAAAAGTATGGCTACGAAACTTTATATACTCCATACAAATCAGTGAGCTTCTCTGAGACATTGTACCTTGAGGAAGAGCTGGTTCCGGAAGTTCCTTATCAGTTGCCGTTTACCGAAACCTGGGAAAGTGGTTCGTTCGGCACACAAAAGTGGACGCGTACAAGCCCAAGCAACTGGGGTCTTACTCTAATGGGAAATCCTTCACCCGCTGCTATTTTTTATTATGATCCCCCAACATGGTATTATGATATGTCGCTTACAAGTCATTTTATCGATGCCACTAGCGAAACAGACGTGTATGTGCAGTTTGACCTTTTGCTTAGCAATTACGAATATTATATGGCAGAAATGCAGTTTGAAGTGTTTGATGGCACAGCATGGCACGTGATGGATGTATTCGACAACTCTTGGGGCGACATCCCATGGCAAACTAATACCTACAACATCACAGATTTTGTTACGGGCGGCTTGTTCCAGATCCGTTTCAGAGCGGTGGGCGAGTATACTTACGATATCAATTGGTGGCTGATCGACAACATCATTGTTACCAATGATCTCTTTGAAGTGCAGCCCGAGACTATTCACGACATCCTTTTTGCCGGCGAAACCGCCGACTGGGATATCGACATCAAAAACTATGGTTTAGGTGGAATAGATTGGGAGGCTCAGATAGTACCTGCCAATGCAGCTATGTCGCTCAGCCAAACCTGGGGCACCGCACTGCCGGGAACCCAAACCATCACCCTCACACTTGATGCTGATGCTGTAGCTCCCGGAGTTTACGATGCAGAGGTGATTATAACCGATGATGATGGAATCTTTCTGGAATCAGTAATGGTTCATTTTGAGATTACTGATCAAATGGGTCAGAAAATTATGATTCCCGAACCCGGACAATGGGGCTACATCTCAACTTTTATCGACATGGATGCAAAGATGAGCATGGACGAGGTTATGACCGACATTGCCGACGACATGGTGATTATGCTGGGTAAAACCGGAATCTTCTGGCCTGAATTCAGCATCAACACCATTGGCGAATACGACACCTACCAGGGTTACAAACTTAAAATGGCCAATGACGCCGCGCTGGCATTCTATGGCCAACCGGTGGACAACAAAATCCTTAGCTTTACTGCCGGCACACACATTGTCCCTGTTTTCAGCGAGGAACCAATTCTTGCTGCGACAGTTTTTGAAGGTCAGCCCGTGGAGTTTGCCTTTGGCCTGGATGGTACCATCTACTGGCCAGGAGGTGATATTTATACCTTAGAATTGCTGGAGCCGGGATATGGCTATCTGGTAAGATTCAGCGCCCCGGCTACGCTCGACTTCAGTGGCACCAAAGCCGGTAGTATGGCTTTCAATAAGCCAGCTTCTCGTGTGAATTACACCACCTGGAACGACGTCAACTACACCGGCGATGTGCACATCATCGGCATTTCTTCCAAAGCTGTTTCTGAACTGCTGCCTGGCGATGTTGTAGGTGTTTTCAGCGCTGACGGGCAATGTACAGGTATGGCTCTTTACAGTGGCGACAACAATGCCTTTGCACTCACAGCCTATGCCGATGATCCCACCACCGATGCTTTGGATGGTATGCTGGAAGGCGAAACTTTGCAGATAAAAATCTTCAGAGACAATGAGACTATCGACGCACAGCCTGTCTACAGCAAAAACATGCCCGACCACAGCGGCTCTTACGTCATCAACGGACTCACCATGATCGATTCGTTCAAGGCTGGTCCTACTTCCATTGGCGATGCAGAAACCGCTTCCTTTGCTGTTTATCCCAATCCCACCACCGGTATTATCACCATCGACGGTATCAGCAGTACCACCCGGGTGATGGTAACCAATACACAGGGACAGATCATCAGCAATATCTCTATCGAAACAGCACATCAGCTCGACCTGAGCGCACAGCCTTCAGGGCTTTACTTTGTGAAGCTGATGAGCGATCAGGGAAGCAAGATCGTGAAGCTGATTGTGAGATAACAACTTTTTGTGGGGTGGATGACTATCATTTAAACCCTGAAATTAACCCGCCTGTAGAAATATAGGCGGGTTTTTTTTGCGCTTTTAACTTACCTTTGCCGCCTTTAAATTATTATTAGCTAAATAAAGAAAATGAAGCAGGATTTCCGTACGCCACACTACCGACTGCAATCGCTTGTCACGGGACGAATTTTTGAAGATACCGGCTGGATACTCGAAGATGAGCAATCCGACATACCCGGATTGATACGTACCCTTTATGATGCACGTCAGCTTGCGCTGAAAGATGAAAGCTATGGATTCTACAAGTTTGCTGATTGGCTGCCGGTACACGAATACCTGAAAGGCTCTTCGGCTCCTGTCACCTATCGAAGCGAGCATCTGGCTGATCATTTGGGGCTTAAAAATCTGTGGGTAACTTTTAGCGGCTATTGGCCCGAAAAGGGAGCCGCCATGCGTACCTGCTCTTTCAAAGAAACCGAGGCTTATGCTGTTTGCGGACGCCTCGACCACCAAACTGGAAAAGTGCTGGTGGTGGCTTCGGCAGGCAACACCGCACGGGCTTTTGCGCGCGTTTGTTCCGATAATAAAATCCCTTTGCTACTCTGCGTTCCCGAAGATCGAACAGAGGTTCTTTGGTTTGACGAACCCATCGACGACTGTGTAAAACTGGTGGCTTCCCGCAAGGGCAGCGACTATTTCGATGCAATTCACCTGTCGAATCTTGCATGCCAGATAGATGGCTTCGTGATGGAAGGAGGCGCCAAAAATGTAGCCCGCCGCGATGGCATGGGAACCACGGTGTTGTCGGCCGTAACCACTATTGGACGCATCCCCGATTATTATTTTCAGGCTGTTGGAAGTGGCACCGGAGCCATTGCTGCCTGGGAAGCCAACATGCGGCTGATAGACGATGGCCGCTATGGCACCAACAAAATGCGACTGATGGTATCGCAAAACGAGCCTTTTGTCCCGCTCTACGATGCCTGGCAAGCTGATTCACGCAAACTTTTTTTTGCCAGTGATGCCGAGGCGCGCGCCCAGGCTGATCAGATTGATGCCAAAGTGCTCAGCAATCGCAAGCCACCTTACGGGCTTATCGGCGGGCTTTACGATGCGCTGAAAGACACGCAGGGATCGGTGCTCACCGTCAGCAACCCGCTTTTGCGTCAGGCTGCCGCTTTGTTCGAAAATATTGAAGGTATCGATCTTCATCCCGCAGCAGCGGTAGCAGTAGCTTCGCTCATAGAAGCTGTAAATAATAAAACAGTGGACAAAAACCATTGCATCATGCTCAACATCACCGGCGGCGGCGAAGAGCGCTTTAAAAAAGAAAATGTCCTGCATTACCTTAAACCTAAGTTGGTTTTTGATATTGATCCGGATTTTGAAGAAGTAAAAAGCCGGCTGCAAACTCTTTTCGCGAAAGATGTTGCCTCGGTTGCAGTTGCTAAAGAGTAGCATAGTTCCTGTCGTTCAATTTTATCAATCATTTTTTTTAGATGTGATAAACGTTATTTTTGCCTGCGATTGATCACCCGTCACATTCAAAAACACAAATGATTAATAATAAAAAAGTAGTCGTAGTATTGCCGGCCTACAAAGCTGGCAGAACCCTTGAGAACACTTATCGTGAAATCCCGCACGATCTGGTGGATGAGGTGGTGATAGTCGACGATCATAGTCCCGACGATACCGTTGAAGTAGCGCGCCGCATCGGCATCCGGCACATAGTGATACATCCGGCCAACACCGGCTATGGCGGAAACCAGAAGTCGTGTTACAAAAAGGCACTCCAACTTGGTGCCGACATAGTGGTGATGCTGCACCCCGACTACCAATATACTCCCCGGCTGATTCCTTCGATGGTGTACGTTATCGCCAACGACATCTACCCTGTGGTGATGGGCTCGCGTATCCTGGGGCGGGGCGCATTAAAGGGAGGAATGCCTTTTTATAAATATGTAGCCAACCGCCTGCTCACCTTTGTGCAAAACATCCTGCTCGATCGCAAACTTTCAGAATATCACTCAGGCTACCGGGCTTTTTCGCGTGAGGTACTCCAGCGTATCAATTTTGAAGACAACTCCGATGATTTTGTTTTTGACAACCAAATATTGTCTCAGATTTTTATGGCCGGTTTCGAAATAGGCGAAATCACTTGCCCTACCAGCTATTTTGATGAAGCCTCAAGCATCAATTTCCGGCGTAGCGTGAAATATGGCTTTGGTGTCTTGCAAACCTCCATCATTCATTTCCTGCATCGAAAAGGAATTATCAATTCACCACTTTATGCACCAAAAAAATCTTAAAGATGTGGATGCTATCATCCGGCAGATTCAGCTTTCGGGCAGGGCGAAAGTGCTTGACATAGATTTTTACCAACGCGCCGATGTTGTAGCCATTGCACGCGAACTTATCGGAAAGGTGCTGGTCACCAATTTTGATGGTGAACGCACCGCGGGCATCATCACCGAAACCGAAGCTTACGCCGGCATTACCGACCGTGCCTCCCATGCCTGGAACAACCGCCGTACGCCCCGCACCGAGATTATGTACGGAGCCGCCGGGCATGCATACGTTTATCTTTGCTATGGGATTCATTCGCTCTTTAACGTGGTGACAAACACCATCGGCATTCCGCACGCCGTGCTTATCCGTGCCATTCATCCTATCGAAGGAGTGGAGGTCATGCTGAGGCGTGCAAAACGAACCCTGCCTGACAAAACCTTTGGAAAAGGTCCCGGAAAAGTTTCAAAAATTTTAGGTATTCATTATTCTAATTCGGGATTGCCGCTCACGGAGCGCTCGGGAAAGATTTTGATAGAAGATCGCCATGTTACTTTCCCGGCTGATGCCATCAAGGCCACACCACGTATTGGCATTCAGTATGCAGGCGCTGATGTTGCTTTGCCTTACCGGTTTGTGATAGAATAAAAAAAAAGCCCCAAAACTTCTTTTGGGGCTTTCAACTTTTCACGTTCCGATTAGCTAACACTTTCGGTCAGGTCAGTTCCGGGTTTGAATTTCACAACCTTCTTGGCAGCGATTTTCAGTTCCTTTCCGGTCTGTGGGTTACGGCCGATACGTGCAGCGCGCGTAGCAACGCTAAACGATCCGAAGCCTACCAATGCAACTCTGTCGCCTTTGGCCAGGGCTTCGCCTGTGTTTTTGATAAAAGCATCCAGTGCTCTTTTTGCTTCTGCTTTTGTGATGTTGGCATCATTTGCCATTGCATCGATTAATTCTGCTTTGTTCATGGTATAAAAAATTTTGATTAACAATAAATTTTCAAATCGCCTACAAATATAAGTCAAACCGCAAAAGTAGCAAGTTATACCTGTTAAAAAATATTTTTTTGTTAATAAATTGCCTCTTTTGTTGATAAACCGCGTTAAAAATCCTTAATTTCAGAGCGGTACAGCCCTATTTTGCGATTTATCCGGTCACTTGCCATCGCTCATTGATATCAAAACCATTCAGAAAGTTTCTGGTGCTCATCCGCGTTTTGCCAGCCATTTGCAATTCCTGGATATCGATCAGGCCATCCTCACCATATATCTTTAAATACGTTTTAGAGTCGGTAACGATGCTTCCGGGAGGGGTTGTGGCAGCCATGTTTTCGTAAGCCGCCCGGTATATTTTTACAGGAAATAGCGATCCTTCAGGATTCCTCAACACCGTGTAGGCCGTGGGGTAGGGACTTAGCCCTCTTATTTTGTTGTATATTTTTTTTACCGGTTTTTCCCAGTCGATCAGGGTGTCTTCTTTAAAGATTTTGGGAGCCTGCCGTGGCATCCGGTTCATGTTTGCAGGCCATTGCTGCCGCTGCCGGGTGTAATCACCACTACGGATGGCTTGTGCAGTTTTAACTACCAAATCGGCACCGGCATACATCAGCCGGTCGTGCAGCTCACCGGCATTCTCGGTAGCCCCAATGGCCATTTTTTTCTGAAAAATGATGTCGCCGGTATCGATGTCGTGCTGCAGAAAAAAAGTGGTGATGCCGGTTTCCGTTTCGCCATTGATGATGGCGTGATTGATGGGAGCAGCTCCCCTGTAGTCGGGCAGCAGCGAGGCGTGCAGATTAAAGGTCCCCAATTTGGGCATCGCCCATATCACCTCCGGCAGCATGCGGAAAGCTACCACAACGCCAAGGTCGGCCTGCAGCTCTCTGATGGTCTCCACAAAGTCTTGTGCCTTCAGCCGCTCGGGTTGCAGCACTGTAAGTCCATGGCTGAGCGCCGCAATTTTTACAGCCGGCTGCATCAGTTTTTTGCCGCGACCAGCGGGTTTATCAGGTGCCGTAACCACTGCTGCTATCTCAAAGCCTGCCGCCAGCAATGCTTCGAGCGAAGCTACCGCAAATTCCGGCGTGCCCATAAAAACGATACGTAACTTTTTACTCATAGCCGAAGGATAAAAAAAATACCTGTTCGTAAAGAAACAGGTATTTGTCGTTTTTTATTCGATAGCTTTATTTGATCATCCCTTTTGCGTGGGCAATAGTTTTGTCGATTTCTCTTGCTTCCTGACTTCTGGGAAATTTATCTTTTATCTGTTTGTACATCCCGACGGCTTTGTTGTAATCGCCAAGAACCTCGTAAGCCCATCCGGCCTTCATCAGGAAAGCTGGTGCGGTAAGCTCATTTTCGCTTGCATTGGCAGCTTTTTTATAAAACTCAGTAGCTTTTTCGGTTTTATCGAGTTGCATGTAGCTGTCGCCGATAGCGCCGTACGCCATCGCCTTTACCAAAATCTCTTTGGTACTGAAATCTTCCAGATGGTTGATGGCTGCCTGGTATTCGCCTTGCTTCAAATAAATAATGCCTGCGTAGTAATGGGCAAGGTTGGCCGACTCAGTCCAGTTATAATCATCGATGATGTCTAGAAAGCCCGGATTGATGCCGTCGCCATTAAGTGCCAGATTGAGCGAATCCTGGTCGAAATATCTTTGTGCCATGAAAATCTCCTCCTGTGCGGTGCGCTCTTTGGGATAGAGATAAAATCGCTGAAATGCAAAAAAAGCAAGAATAATCACTACCAACACACCAATGACGGTAAGTATCGGTTTCTGATGATCCTCAATAAACCGTTCGGTTTTGCTTAACGCTTCCTCAACGGCTTGAATATTTTCCTCTGCTCTCGTGGTTTTTTTAGCCATAACTATTACTTCAAATTTTGAGGTGCAAAAGTATATTTTTTTTGATAGGAAACATTCAGTGCAAACAATTTTTCTTCACTTTTTATTAATTCTTGTTTATCTTGTGGCCTTAATAATGATTATAATATAAACATTAACAAGCTACGCCTTTGATTCTCAACGCTCACTCATATTACAGTCTTCGCTACGGCACCTATTCTGTGGAGGAGCTGGTTGCAGATGCAGCGCGCCATGGCCACGCGGCTCTGGCGCTCACCGACATCAACAACTCTACCGGTGTGGTCGATTTCGTAAAGGCGTGCGGGCAGCAGGGCATCAAGCCTATCGCCGGGATGGAGTGCCGACGCAACGAAAGCGTTCTGTACACCTTGCTGGCGCGCAACAATGCAGGCTTTCGCCAAATCAACGATTTTTACACCCATTACAGCCTCCAAAAACTCGACCTGCCCGATACGCCGTTTGCTTTTGATGATGTGTATGTGGTGTGGCCGCTGGAGCGAGCACCTCAGCGAAAGTTGGAAGAAAACGAATTTGTCGGCGTAAAACCTGCGCAGGTGCGGAAACTCGTAACTTCCTCTTTTGCCGGAAGGCAATCCAAATTGATTGTCTGGACTCCGGTAACGTTCCGCGATCATAACGACTATCTGCTGCATCGCAACCTGCGGGCAATCCACAAAAATACGCTCATCAGCAAACTCACTGCCCCCGATGTGGCTGCGGCAGATGAGATGATGCGAACACCCGACGATCTGCGAAAGCAGTTTGCCGATTATCCCCACCTTATTATCAACACCGAAAAAATCCTGGGCGATTGCTCGATAGATTTTGATTTTAAAACGGTAAAAAACAAACAGGTTTTCACCGATTCGCGCTACAGCGACAAGATGCTGCTCGAAAAATTGGCTATCGACGGCATGAAATACCGCTATGGCGCTGCCGACAAAACCGCTGCCGAACGCATCTGTCATGAACTGGCCATCATCGACAAGCTTGGCTTCTCGTCGTATTTTCTGATGGCGTGGGACATCGTGCGCTACTCGATGTCGCGCGGATTTTATCATGTGGGGCGGGGGAGCGGTGCCAACAGCGTGGTGGCTTATTGCTTAAAGATTACGGATGTCGATCCCATTGAGCTTGACCTCTATTTTGAGCGGTTCATCAATCCCAAGCGTACCAGCCCGCCCGATTTTGATATCGATTATTCGTGGAAAGAACGCGATGAGGTGATCGACTATATTTTTAAACGCTATGGCCGCGAGCACACCGCGCTGATGGGGACGATCTCTACTTTCCGCGACAAATCACCCATCCGCGAAATAGGCAAAGCTTTCGGGTTGCCCAAAGCAGAGATTGATGCGCTGGTAGATTTTCCGGAGCGCCACGGTCAGCAGCACGATAGCGTTACGGCACAGGTGCTTCAGGTAGCTGCCCGCATGACCGATTTCCCCAACCTGCGGAGCATCCATGCCGGCGGGGTGCTCATCTCCGAAGAACCCATCACCAGCTACACCGCGCTGGACATGCCGCCCAAAGGTTTTCCCACCACCCAGTGGGATATGTATGTGGCCGAAGCGCTCGGTTTTGAAAAGATGGACATCCTGAGTCAGCGCGGCATCGGGCATATTAAAGAATGTGCCGACATCATCCGCCGCAACCGCGGCCTGGAGGTGGACGTGCACAGCGTGCCTAAGTTTAAAAAAGACGCTCAGGTGAAAGCGCAACTCAAGCGCGCCGAGACCATCGGCTGTTTTTATATAGAAAGTCCGGCCATGCGCTCGCTGCTCACCAAACTGCGCTGCGACAACTACCTCACGCTGGTGGCCGCAAGTTCCATAGTGCGTCCCGGTGTGGCGCGCTCGGGCATGATGCGCGAATACATTCACCGGTTTCACCATCCCAACGATTTCGAATATTTCCATCCGGTGATGGAAGAGCAGCTTCGCGAAACCTTCGGCGTGATGGTGTATCAGGAGGATGTGCTCAAAGTTTGTCATCACTATGCCGGCCTCGACCTGGCCGAGTCGGATGTGCTGCGCCGCGCCATGAGCGGCAAAATGCGCGGCAAGGCGGAGTTTCAGCGGATTGTAGAACGCTTTTTCGAGAAGTCGCTGCAACTGGGCCGCCCCGAAGCCACCACCAAAGAGGTGTGGCGCCAGGTAGAATCGTTTGCCGGATATGCTTTTTCCAAAGCACACTCGGCATCCTACGCCGTCGAAAGCTTTCAGAGCCTCTACCTCAAGGCGCACTTTCCGCTGGAATTTATGACGGCGGTGATCAACAACTTTGGCGGATATTACAATACATGGGTTTACTTTAACGAAGCGCGCCGCTGCGGCGCTGCCATAGCGCTGCCATGCGTCAACCGCAGCGAGTACAAGACGACCATTTACGGTGAAGAGATTTTTGTGGGATTTATCCACATCCAAAACCTGGAGCAAAAGCTGGCGCTGCGTATCGTCGAAGAGCGTCGCATCCATGGCGTGTATGCCGATCTGGAAGATTTCGTCACCCGTGTGCATCCCGGTATCGAACAGATGATTTTGCTAATACGTACCGGAGCGTTGCGCTTTACCGGCAACACCAAGAGCCGCCTGCTGTGGGAGGCACATCTTTTCTTTGGAAAACGCAAAAACGAAGTCATCCAAAACACGCTTTTCAAAGTAAGCGGCAAGCAGTTTACGCTGCCACAGCTCGACCACAGCAGCGTAGAAGATGCCTATGATGAAATTGAACTCATCGGATTTCCCGTTACCATTACCTATTTCGATTTATTAAAAACCAATTTCCGGGGCGAGATAAAAGCCCGTGAGATGCTGATCCACGTCGGGAAAACTGTGCGCATGCTCGGACAGTTGGTTACACGCAAATATGTAAAAACTGTTCGTGGCGAGATCATGCATTTTGGCACCTTCATCGACGATGAGGGCGAATTTTTCGACACTACTCATTTTCCTAATTCCCTCAGGCAATACAACTTTCAGGGTTACGGTGTCTATCTAATTTTGGGGAAGGTGGAGGAGGAGTTTGGATTTCCCAGTCTGGTGGTGCAAAAAATGGCGCGCCTGCCGGTGGTAGAAGATCCCAGGAGTGGGTGATGAAGAGGTGAGAAATTTATACCTTATTAATACAAGCCAATAAGATTAGGAAATTATTATCAAAACACGTTCGCTACTAAGGTTTTAGAAAACAGGATAAGGTTTTTAATGTCAATGCCCTCATTCCCCGGCCCTCCCAACAATGGGGACAGGCATTCTCGTTTAATTCGTGGCAATTCGTGGATTCTTAAAGCTACCCGCTAATTCCGGATTTTAATCTCTATCTTTGGTCGGCTTTTCCATTGGCGTAAGCCACGAAAACGACTTAACAAAATTATGATTTAGAATGGGAAAAAAATCAGATGAGTTGCAGATTGAGCGGCTGCTGAAGATATTGCTTCGCTTGTCGAACGGCGGAAAATTTACCGCATCAGAGCTGTGCAATTACTACGATATTTCTAGGCGGACTTTCTTCCGCGACACCAATACCCTGCGTAATGTTGGCTTTGCGCTGGAGCAAAAGGAGGGTTATTATTGGATTGATAAAAACAACTCACAGTCGAAGAACCTTTTCGACTTGCTCTATTTTACCGAAGAAGAGGCTTTCATCATCCGCCAGGCCATCCACTCCATCGACGAAACCAATGTGCTGAAGCAAAACCTGGTAAACAAACTTTACGATTTGTACAGTTACGGCAAAGTGGCCGAGGTGATTGTGAGGCGCGAGCACACTTCGACGGTGCATGAACTCAACGAGGCTATCAACAAAAAACAGCAGGTGCGCCTTCTCGGATATTATTCGTCCAACAGCAATACCATCAGCGACCGGCTGGTTGAACCTGTTTCGTTCACCACCAACTTCATTGCTTTGTGGGCTTTTGATGTGGAGAGCCAATCCAACAAGATTTTTAAAATAGCACGCATCAGCCGCGTCGAACAAACCGGGCAGCCTTATCAATACGAGCATCAGCACCAGGCGCAGGAGATTGATGTATTTCGCATAAGCGCTGCCGAAAAGATTCCGGTAAAGCTGATGCTGACCATGCGCGCCTACAATCTGCTCACAGAAGAATATCCGCTCGCGACAAAGTACCTTACCAGCCAGCCCGACAACCGTTGGCTTTTCGATGGCTGGGTGTGCGGATTTGAAGGTGTCGGGAGGTTTGTGCTTGGCTTGTGCGAGGAAGTCGAAATAATTGAACCGGATTCGTTGAAAATATTTCTTCAAAAAAAAGTTGAATGTTTTGGAAAATAATTTTGCCAGTGCCATATTCTGGCAGTGCATAGTTGTTTCTTTGCATCATAAAAAAATATGTAACAATGAGGAGGATTGAATTTTTAAAACATTTGCTACTTGGTGTAGCTGGTTTATCCCTTCCCGGATTATCTGTTGCTGCTGCGCAAAAGCCAAAAAACCACCGGCCGGCACCGGCTCCGGTAAAGTATGTAAGGCTGATCAACTTTTACATTGCAGGTTATCAGTACCATCAGGGACGCAAAGTAGAGCATCTGCTAAAGCCATCTGGAATGGTTGTGATGCGCCGTGAACCAGAAAACCATTACGATCAAAATGCCATTGCGCTATATTTTCAAAATACGAAAATTGGATATGTTCCGGCGGTCGATAATCACATACTGGCCCAAATGCTCGACAACAACATTTTGCTCGAGGCCAGAATAGCATCGGTAAATCCTGCTTATCCTACCTGGGAACGTATAGAGTTGGATGTGCTGTGCTGCACCGGCCACAACAACCAATTGCTGCCTGCTGAAGATATTGCTTACGATAATACCCTTTTACATGCGAATTAAAATTACATTTCATCTGCCGCCCGCGCGCCAGGTGCTTCCGCTCAATTACCAGTACCCGTTCAGCGCCTGGCTTTATAGCGTGCTGGAAAGCAATGATGCCGCTTTCGCGGAATTTCTGCACGAGCACGGCTATAGGCTGGGAAGCCATAAATCCTTCAAGCTCTTTACTTTTTCCAATCTTCAGTTTCCGCCCAACGGTTACACCATACGCAAAGGTAGCGACAGGATGCAATTGCGCTGCGAATCGGCCTGGCTGGTGGTATCGTTTGCGCTGCCCGATGCCATGCAGCATTTTATCAGCGGACTGTTTCGCAATCAGCAGATGAAAATTGGCGACCGCACATCGCAGGCAGAGATGGCGGTGGCGTCGGTGGAGATGCTGCCAGAGCCGGAGTTTGCGGATAAGATGCGCATCACAGCCCTGTCGCCGGTGGTGATTTCCAGCAACGATGCCGACGACAAATACGAACAATACCTCGATCCGCACCACGCCGGCTACGCGCAGTTGTTTTTTAAAAACCTGACCGACAAGCACCATGTGTGGCAGCAGTATGCCGGACAGGAGCCGACCCACTTTGAGGCAGCCACGCTCAGTTTCCGCTGCCTGACGCAACATCCGAAGTCGCGCCTGCAAACCATCAAAGCCAACACCGATGCCCAGGTGCGCGTGCGCGGCTTTCTGTACGATTTTGAGATAGCAGCTCCGGCAGCACTCATCAAAACCGGCTACGACAGCGGCTTCGGCGCCATGAACGCCACAGGCTTTGGCTGCGGGGAGGTGATGGACAACCCCCACCCCTGACAGGGTTTTAAACCCTGTCAAGGATAAAGAGGAAGGATTTCATTGGGTTTGTGAATGGCTTTGAATTAATATTGTAATTTTGCTTAAAAAAACCTGAATATGATACACGAGATAACACAATTTATTGATTACCTGGAGGAAAAAAGTCCAGAAATATTCTCAGAGAGCTTAGTGTTAAGAGAAGGCCTATATGTTTTCCTGGAAAAAGAAGATGAAGATGATGAGTTGGTGATTAAAGAGGAGAATATTTTGAAAGTGGATAAAGAAACCGAGAGAACTTCTTTGTATGATGAATTTTTGGCACTAACAACCAATACGGAAATGTTAAACGCTATGAAGAGTTTTAATTCTGGCCCTAAAATTTACATTGCAATTGGTTCACCTTTTGGAATTTCGATTTCGGGATTAGGACTCGAAAAAGAAATAAATAAACGACTTGATGCAGCAAGTGCATATTTTAAGGCCGCGGCAAAATATGTTGACGAAGAGAATGCACAACACATTCGGTGGATGGATGAATTGAAACTTTTTGTAAATACCAAAATGTTTGAATTTATTGAAAACACAGAAGGGGCTAAAAATTTAAAAAAGACGGATGTGATTCACTTCTTTTTGAAAGAACCAAACCTAAAAGACTATCAGGAAATCCAATCCCGCTTTTTGTCCGAGAAACTTTTTAATAAAGATAAGTTCAACATTAAATCAGACAATGGTGAAATCTTTGGCATAAGCGATAATTTAAGTGGCTTTAATGATAGCAAGGAGTTTTTGAAGCATCAAACAGCACCATTAGATTTAAATTTTCGTGTGAATGGGTTGGATGCCATGAAGCTCTACAAATTTTTCCGATTGCAGCAAAAAAACAAAATCCTGCCCAATCCAATGCCCCTGTTTGTGGACGAAAAAGAGCTTACTGAGAAAGCTGTGAAGTTTTATAAAAATGATAAAAAAGCCGGGCACAAAGAAATTATCGAGCATTTGCTAAAAAACAGAGAGAAGGATTTGCATGATTATTATTTGATTTACTTTAAATACATACCCAAAGATAAAAAGGAAAGAATTGTCGATTTGGATTTTGTGCCTGCTTTTAAGCACAAGTTTGATAAAGAAATGAGGATAACAACCATTTTTAACACATCAAAAAGTAAAATCTTTCATGATAAAATTGAAACGGTTTTTGATTTTGAAAAAATGCTAAATGACAAATTGTTTCTCCAATATCCAAAAAATTCAACATTAGGATATGGGATATTGCGTGAAAATTATTTTAGCGATAAGATTAAGCCATACAAAGGATATACAATTTCTGAGGTAACAATTAACCTATTATACAAATATCGTAGAGCGATTTACGATTTTGTTTACAAATCAAAACATCAAATCATCATATTCATCATGTTTAATGAGATTATGAGGGAATTAGTTTTAGATGATTTGAGACATGATAAATTTGAAGAAAAATTCAAAACACATTCAAAAGAAAAGGAAATTAAAGAAAAACTAAATATTTGGTTTAGCCTGTATAATTATTTTGAACACCCAAAAAAAACAGAAAACATGGTAAACAAAACAGAAATGCTATTCGAAAGACTCAGAACAATAGCAAAGCCTAAAAACACGAATGAGAGGATTAATACGAATGATGAATTTGCTTTTGCTGCAGGGCAGCTTATTCGTACCATTTTAAACAAAAGTGAATCGGGTGAGCGTACTCATGCTTTGCTCGAACCATTTTTGCAAAAAACCCAGGACGATAAATTCAAATTGGCAATTGCACGAGCATTTGAAAATTACAAACATGCTTTCAAGTTTTATCGCGGAGATGATACCCGCTATGAATTTGATAAAATCATGAGCGAAGTAATGGGTTTCGAAACAAAGGAAAATATGAAGAATCTACTACCAATTATTTTGGCAGGCTATTTTTCAGAAACAATTTTTAAAAAATATGAATCAAATAATAATGAATAAATGACTTTAAAAAACTAAGATTATGACAACATTTAAAAACAGAGTATTCGGAGCTGCTATTGTAAAAGCTGTAAATTCAAATTATAATGCTGACTTTTCAGGGCAACCCCGCACATTGCCCAATGGCACGGTTTACGCCACCGACAAAGCCTTTAAATACACCATTAAAAATTATTTAAAGAATGTTTATTCCGGCGAAAAGGTTTTTTATTTTAAACGGCTGAACCAGGATTTTAATCCTTTGACTTTGGATGATGCCTATGCCACAGTTTTTCCACAGAACAAGGAAAGTAAAGAGAAAAGTGTTGTTGCAAAAGATATTTTGAGCTGTATAGATATCCGTTTGTTCGGAGCAACTTTTGCAAAAAAAGGGAAGACAAAAGAAAGTAATGTTGCAATTTCAATTCATGGCCCTGTTCAGATTAATCATGGTGTAAATGTTTGGGTGGAGAACAACATTTTCAGCGAACAGATAACCGCACCCTTCAGTTCACCTGGCGAAACAGATAAAGAAATGACCACAATCGGTCGCCAATCCAAACTGGAAGAAGGGCATTATTTGCACCACTTTTCGGTAAACCCCAAAAACCTTGATGAAGTTGTGAAACTGGCTGGTGAGGGTACTGATAATTTAACCACTGAAGATATTAACAAACTAAAAGAGGCCATGCGCCGTGGAGCAACGTATTACGACAGTGCTTCGAAAGCCGGCACCGAAAATGAATTTGTGATTTGGGTTCAACTGAACGAAAATTCAAAACTGGTTTTACCTAATTTTTCACAGTTGATGGTAATGAAAGAAGAAAAAGAAAACGGGAGGGTAGTTTTGGATTTATCGAGCCTAAATACAATTTTAAACAAACACTCCTCGGAAATCGAAAAAATGGAAATCTACCGCAATGAAGCATCCCTAAAAATTGAAAATATGCCGGAAAAAGCAAATGTTTTCGATTTGTAATTTTGAATCGTGCTAAAACGCTTACTATGTATTCATTACAGTTAATTTAAAGTTTACCTTTTGTTTAGGCGTTTTCGTCAAATACTACTGGGAAACCTAAACAAAAGGTAAACTTTACAGGAATGAAAAACGAGGCAATGCTATTACTGGAATTTTTGGACAATCACGACATCGACATTTTTGACAAAAAGTATGTTGTTGACAATAAATTTAGCGATGTCTATTAGATTACAATTTTTTTTGAGATAATATTAAACACCTGATTATGAAAAAACTAATATCCATTGATTTATGTGCTGAGTTTGGAATGTTGAAAAAACCCGACACCAACGAGCCTGTTTACCTCACATTTAACATGCTTCACAAACCGGCATTACTTGGCATTTTGGGAGCTATTGCCGGGCTGAAAGGTTTTGAGAAAAAAGGTGTATTACCTGAATATTACACCAAATTGAAAAATCTCAAAGTTGGCATTCAACCGCTAAACCACGAAAACGGGAATTATCAAAAAACCACAATTACGTACAATAACACCACCGGTATGGCAAGTAAGGAGACAGGTGGGAATTTGATAGTAAACGAACAAACCCTTGTTGCCCCAGCTTTTCGCTGCTATTTTTTGTTGGACAATGAAAATGAGCTTCATCAACAAATTGATCAGAATTTGGCAAGTTATCATGCTGAATATTTGCCCTATCTCGGAAAAAACGAATTCTCGGTTTGGTGGAAAGATTACAAAGAATACGATGATGTTGAAGATTTTGAAGCGGTTGAGAGTTTTAAAATTTGCTCTATTTTTATTAAGGATCAACCCATAAAAGATGGTAAAGACATCCAGCCATTTAACCCTGCCTTTACACCGGAAGGAAATACTTTTTCATACTTTGAACGCTTACCAGTAGCTTATAATGAAAAACTATTTCAATATGAATATCGAAATTTTGCTTTTACCGACTGGTCTCTAAAAATAGATCATTTAAATGCGTACAAGCCAGAACATACTGATAATCGAACCAAACTTTTAAAAATTGACTCAAATGAGCTTATTCAGGTCTTTTAGGCAAATTTCGGATGAATATAATGATTTAGAAAAATCGTTTGAAAAGAAGATTGTATTCCATGCACATACACATCCTGGTAAAAAACAAGAAACGCTCCATGAGCATATTTCTAAAGTGAAGGAATATTTTAATGCTTTGGTCAACATTCATGGTATCGAAAATACAGTAGATAATTTAATTTCGAAAATTTCATTCTCCCACCAGGAAATTGGAGAATACATAAAAACACTGTTTTTACATTCAATTATCTTTCATGATTTCGGTAAAATTAACGACAATTTTCAGGCTGAAAGAATGAGGAATGCTTTGTTCAAGTCAGACAAAACAATAAAAATTGGCTTCGAACACTCGTTTTTAAGTGCTTACATTTTTCTTAATTACCACCTTAGTAATATCAACAAAAGCAACTTTACACAAAGCAGCAAGTCAATTTTATGGGTTTATACTTTTTTGTTTTCAATTCCGATATTAAAACACCATTCAGGCTATTTATTGAAAGATTATGATTTTGATGAAGTGAAGGTTAATTCCATTCACAAATTTCATAAAATAGTTGGCTCAGAAATCCCAATTGAGTTTACCAGGAATTTTATTAAAAACGAAAACCACCTTTGGGAATATTTTGATAAAATTGCTAATGAACAAAAGTTTGATTTCTTCCCGCTCTTCGCACTCCTAAAACTCAATTATTCATTACTCACAGCTTCGGATTATTACGCCACTTCAGATTACATGACCGATTTAAAACTCGATAGTAAAGAAGATTTTGGATTAATAACTGATGTGTTGAAAAAACGAATTTTTAAATATTTTGAAAACAACGAAAAAGCAAAATACAATGGTGAGTTAATCCGCGACCCTCAAAAATACCTTAGCAAAAACATTGATGAACTAAAATTAAAGAGCAATCCTAACCTGAACTTTTTGAGGCAGAAATTGGGTGCTGAGATTTTGACGAACATAAAAAAACAAAAATCACAAAAGATTTTTTATATTGAAGCCCCTACCGGAGGAGGCAAAACCAATATGTCGATAATAGCCGCAAGAATGCTGCTGGAATTACATCCTGAAATAAACAAAGTATTTTATGTTTTCCCTTTTACCACACTCATCACTCAAACCGCAAAAGCCATAAAAGATACATTAGGATTAAACAATGATGAAATTGCTCAAGTTCATTCGAAAGCCGGTTTTCACATTAAAAAATATAGTGCCGAACAAGATGCCAGATATGGAAATGAACAAAGGAATCAAATCGACAATCTATTCATCAATTATCCTTTCACGCTTTTAACCCACATCAAATTTTTTGACATCTTAAAATCCAATAAAAAAGACGCAAATTACCTTTTGCACCGCATGGTAAATTCTATCGTGATCATCGATGAATTGCAATCGTACAGTCCGGAGCATTGGGATAAGATTAAATATTTTATTTCGCAGTATTCCGAATTGTTCAACATCTGGTTTATCATCATGTCGGCAACCTTACCTAAGATTGATGCCATCAAATTTTCGGATTTTCAATTTGCCAATTTTGAGCCATTGGTTCCTGATGCGAAAAAATATCTACAAAACCCAAATTTCGCGGAACGTGTTGCCATTAAAACCGATTTGTTGGCCAAGACAGATATTGAGCTGGAAGAACTCGCAAACATTGTTTTTGATAAATCGAGGGACTATGCCAAAAGCAGGGATGATGTTTTTAAAAACAGCATTTATACAATTATCGAATTTATTTTCAAAAAGTCGGCAAGTAAGTTTTATGATATTTGTTTCGAGAAAAATGAAGAATCAAAGTTCTTTGATGAAATATTTGTTTTATCAGGAACGATCATCGAACCCCGGCGAAAATACATTATTGAATTTCTTAAGGATGAAAGCAATCGAAAAAAGAAAGTTTTATTAGTTACCACACAGGTTGTTGAAGCGGGTGTGGACATTGACATGGATTTGGGTTTCAAAAATCAATCGCTCATCGACAGCGATGAGCAACTTGCCGGGCGCATCAACCGCAATGTAAACAAAAAGAACTGTGAACTCTGGCTTTTTAAGCATGATACACCAAAATCTATTTATGGAAAAGATTTGCGTTATGAGGTTTCAAGGGAATTTGACCAAGAATTTATCGAAGAAATTCTTACCATAAAGGATTTTGGGAAACTCTACGAACGTGTATTTGAAGAAATAGATAAGCGGAACGATTCTGCTTACAAAACCAATTTGTACGATTATCTTTTGAATTTTAAAAACCTGAAATTTCAAGAAATCCAAAACGAATTCAAACTCATTGACAGTGAAAACGCTTCGGTGTTTGTTCCGGCTGATATTGATATTAAATGCTATAAAACAGAAAATAATTTTTCGGCTGGTGAAGTTGACTTTATCCGGCGCAATAATTTTTTGAATGATTTTAACGAAAAACAAGTGTCAGGCGAGAAGGTTTGGGATTTCTATGTAACAATTATTCAAAACAAAGAAATCAATTTTGCTCAAAAAAACAGAGATTTGAAAATCCTGAATGGTATTATGTCAAAATTTATTTTTTCAGTTTTTATGAAAAAAATAGAAGATTTAGAACGATATTTCGACTACAACGAAAATAAATCGGATTATAAATTCTTCCAGTATTTTAAGCTGAATAAAGCAAATGATATTTACAGTCTGGAGGGAGGAATTAATGAGAAGGAGTTGGATAAATCATTTGTTTTTATTTAAATCCTGCATTTGAATTGTAATAAAGGAAATTGATAAAATTACTAAAAAGAATCCACCATGCACCACTACCTCACCCAACTCATTGCTGATATGCGGCAGGCTGCTAAAGAGTTGCCGCCAAAACCGTTTTACGACATTCCGCCTGAGGCCGAGGGCATCGAGTATGTGATTGAGTGGCAGAATGCCGAGCCCAAACCCATGCAGGAGTGGTTTGGGATTGCAAAAGAAAATTTCCCGCCGGCCCAACAGCTTAGCCATGATGAATTGGAACTGATGGTGGATGAAATGCTGAAACTTTGGGAAGCCTATAATTATGAGGTCGAATTGCCGGAGGGCTTGCCGTCAAATGTTGCCTACAAAGTGCTTGTCGGTTTTTTTGACAAGCCGATAGAATGGGTTAGCCAGGGAACCATGTATGTAGAGCTTTGTGATTATGAGCCTGAAAATTGCCCCTTTCCCGAAGAATTTTGTAAGTGTAAAGATTTTAATAACGAATGTGATGACGAAACTCCCAACCCATCCGGCATCATCCGGCTTTCGGACGATAATGAATCGCCATTTTAAATCTAAAACACTCAAAATATTAAATCCTTAATCAATAAGATGATAAAGTCATGACGCAGGAAAAAAGTAGCGAGGACACAAAAAATCAGATTATGGCAGCTTACGAGGAATTTCTTACTCCCTTTTCTCCCTTTTTCCCTACTTTTGCTTTTTGTTAAATATAAAAAAAAACAGGAGATGGCTACACAAGGTAAAGGGAAAAAGCTGCAGATGAACAGCGCGGCAGGCTTCATCAGGCTTAAGGCCAGGTCGCTGCCCATCAACGGATGCTGGATCAGCGATGAGTGGGAAGATACCGGGACAGCTTACATAGTAGTTTCGCGAAGACATCCCAACGGCAACATTACTGCCGGAGTTTTTCTTGTCGATCTGCTTTGTCTTGGTATAAAACAAGCGCAAATTCTCTATGACACGACTGCCGACGAATTTGAAGACATCCTGAAGATGATGCAAGATGATGTTGAATTAGAGAAAGCTGACTGCCAGCTCGTACACGAAATTATTTATAGTGGCCTGGAGTACGCGAAAAAATTTGGTTTTGAGCCACACGAGGAGTTTGAGCTGGCGCGCTGCCTGCTTGAGGAGGACAATCCGAAAAAACGGAGGTACGACATAGAGTGCGGTGTGGATGGAAAACCCATGTTTGTGCCTACAGAACATGAAAGCGACGAGCGCGCCGCGGAGATTCTGGTGCAGCTCGAAAAAACTGCCGGGCCGGGAAATTATTTTCATCCTGACAATGTGCCGGGGCTTGATGAGCTTGAAAAAATGGTTGCCGCGATGATGGATGCAGATGGTGGAGCCATGGAGGATTACGAGGTGGACGAAGAGGAAATAGAAAATTCTGAGACTTTTCAGTTTAAAGTTCAGTTGAAAAACATTTCCAAGCCTCCGGTGTGGCGGCGCATAGCGGTGCCTTCGTACTTCACTTTTGGGCAGCTTCATTCTGTTATCTGTGCGGTTTTTGGCTGGTCGGGAGCTCATTTGTATAGTTTCTCACCCGATGGCTACGGCTCTTCTCCCGAAATTACTTTAAGCGATGAATGGGATCTTTTCGCCGATATGGAATCCGGTGACAGTCTTGATGCAACCGAAACCCGGCTTTCGGAATTCTTTGACAAGGAAGGTCAGCATATGATTTACATCTACGATTTTGGCGACGACTGGACGCATGTGGTAACGCTCGAAAAGATTATCCCGGAGGTGTCGCGCCAGGCGGTTTGTTTGGCTGGCAAAGGAGCTTGTCCGCCCGAAGATTGCGGTGGCCCATGGGCATACCAGGATTTAAAAAAGGTTCTGGCAGATAAAAACCATCCCAACTACCAGGAGATGGCCGAATGGATCGGGCTGAACGAAGACGAGCAGTGGGATGCCAACGAGTTTGATCTTGAAGATGTGCAGGGTGTTTTGGAGCATTACTACTATTTGTCGCAACAGCGTCCAGAGGAGTAGCCGGGCGCAAAGAGCGGGGAGCAGGGCGCGGAGAACATAGAGCAGCGCGATTCGGGGAATAGCAAGAAACTTGAAATAAAAATTCATATCATCACAAAATAGAACAGGGAAAAACCCAACGACGAGTAATTATCACAATAAGATTTTTTAAATGCAAAACACACTATGGCTAAACCATTTGTAGAAAAGTACATCCGTGAAAACGGACGCAAGCTGCCCATCGACCGGTGTTTGGTTGCCGATGGCTATAAAAAACAATTGCTGACGCTGTGCCTGATCACACGCCGGCAGCCCAGCGGCTATCTGAGCATGGCCTTTTTTATGATCGACAGAAATTGTCTGGGAATAAAAAACGCGATGTTCAGTTGCAACATGACGGATAGGGAAGTGGAAGATATGATACAAAAGACGACGGCACATTTAGGCAAAATGGAGGAGGTTTCGCCGGTTTATTTTCATAATCTGGTGTATGGTGCCTTGGACTATGCCGAATCCATTGGCTTTGCTCCCGAAAAAGATTTTGCAACTGCCGAGTATTTGCTCAACCCTGAACTTACCGACGACGGCATCGACGACATAGAATTTGGCATGGACGGCAAGCCCTATTTTATGAGCGGACCGGATGACGATGTACAAAAGATTTTAAGCACGCTTAACCGCACGGTGGGCGAAGGCAATTACACTTATACCTACATGCAGGAATTATTTTAACCCGCAATGCGTGTTACCGGCACACATATCAACTATTATCTGATCTGCCAACGCAAGCTGTGGCTTTTTGCCAACCAGATACAGATGGAGCACACTTCCGATCTGGTGTATGAGGGCAGGCTCATCCACGAAACCAGCTATGGCCGCCGCAGCGAGAAATATTCCGAGCTGGAGATGGATGGCATAAAGCTCGACTATTACGATGCTAAGAACAAAGTGATACATGAAATTAAAAAGTCGGACAAACGTGAAGAGGCGCATCTGTGGCAGCTAAAATATTATCTGTTTGTTTTGGATAAAAATGGTGTGCAGGGCGCCACCGGCATTCTGGAATATCCAAAGCTTCGTCACCGCGAGGAGGTAATGCTGAGCAGCATCGACAGGCAGGAGCTGCACCAAATCATTGCTGAAGTAGAAAAGATAGTTGCAGCCGACCAGGCTCCTGAAAGGCTCATGCGATCGCGGTGCCGCAACTGTTCGTATTTCGATTTCTGCTGGAGCCAAGAGGAGAGCGAATGACGATTTTTGGTTTACGGATGATGATGTTAAGGTAGAAGGTTGAAGGTAGATGTTAGAAGGTAGATATTAGAAGGTGGAGATAAGAAGGTAGATATTAGAAGGTGGAATTGGAACACCAAACAATACTTACCCTGAGCTTGTCGAAGGTCTTACCCTGAGCTTGTCGAAGGGGAACAACGAACAACAAACAAATTGAAAAAGACGTATTACTTATTTAATCCGGGAACGCTCTCGAGGCGCGATAACACGCTTAAGTTTGAGCCGCACGATGCCGACAGAAAGGTAGGCAAGGCGCGCTACCTGCCCGTGGAAGGTGTGGAGGAGCTTTACGTTTTTGGCGATTTGGATGCCAACAGCGCGCTCTACAATTTTCTGGGCAAGCAGCAGGTGACGGTGCATTTTTTTGATTATTATGAAAACTACACCGGATCGTTTGTGCCGCGCGACCAACTGCTTTCGGGGCGTGTGCTGATGGCGCAGGCAGCTTGCAATCTGGACAAAAAACGCCGCGTGGAGGTGGCACGACTTTTTGTGGAAGCCGCCGCCTTTAACATGACGAAAAATTTGAAATACTACGCCAACCGCGGCAAAAACACCCAATTATTTATTGATACAATAGGTCAGTATTCGGCTGGCTTGTCGGAAATTTCGCAGATTGATGAGCTGATGGGCGTGGAGGGCAACATCCGGATGAAATATTATGAGGCCTTTGGGGAGATTATGGAGCCTTTCGAGTTTGGCTACCGCAGCAAGCGCCCACCGCACAACGAGCTGAATGCGCTCATATCCTTTGGCAACATGATGTGCTACAGCCAGTGCCTGCGCGCCATTCACCAAACGCAGCTCAACCCTACCATTAGTTTTCTGCATGAGCCTGGCGAGCGCCGGTATTCGCTGGCGTTGGATATTGCCGAGATTTTTAAACCCATTCTTGTGGATCGGGTGATATTTAAACTTATCAACCGGCATGAGATAAAAGCTGAGGATTTCGACCGGAAGACGGCTTTTTTAACATTAAAAGAAAAAGGCAAAAAAACATTTGTGGAGGCTTTCGAGAACCGGCTCGAAGAAACCATTCGTCATCGTAGCCTGCATCGCAATGTAAGTTACCGGCATCTGATGCGGCTGGAGTGCTACAAGCTTATCAAGCATTTGATGAAAATTGAGCAATACAAACCTTTTAAAATATGGTGGTAGAATTGACGGGGGCTAGAAAAGATGATGTGCTGTATTCAGCCATGAAGTCTTTTGAATTGGTGTCTCGTATTTTCTTTGGCTGGAGATGATGCTGTGCTGCCGTTAGTATTCTGATAAAAGAAGTACTTTTGGAGGTAAATCATTGGTGGCGGATAAATGCTGCCAACGAAAAACCTGGTGCGATGTACGTTATTTTGGTGTATGACATAAACGAAAAGCGCGTGGGCAAAATGTTAAAGCTTTGCCGGCGCTATCTGAACTGGATTCAGAATTCGGTGTTTGAGGGGGAGCTTACGGAGGTAAAGTTAAAGGAGCTGCTGCTGAAAGCAAAAGCCATCATGCATCTGGATGAAGATAGTGTAATCGTATTTAAAACCCGGCAGGAGCGCTGGCTCGAAAAAGAGATAGTAGGGGTGGAGCGGTCGGGGATCGATCAGTTTTTGTAGTTGTCGGTGCCGGCAAAATGCAGCCGAAAGATTTTTATGGAAGGCGCCACAGTTCTTTGACATCTTGAAAAACAGAGTATTGGCAGGTTGTCGGTGGCCGGGTAAAAATACATTATTACCGATCGACGACCCGGCGCATGAAAAAAATGTTATTTTTGCAACGTAAGTCGCTGAAAAAGAGTATTAATATTTTCAGAAAAAAACGGCTTTTAATCGCACCATCAAGGAATTGAAACAAAAAAAAGTATCAAAATCACATAGAGGAGGAGAACTTTTAATCGCACCATCAAGGAATTGAAACTTTGATTAAGCGCCAGGGCGGATGCCCCGGCGCGGCTTTTAATCGCACCATCAAGGAATTGAAACCCCTATTTTTTCTTTTTTTACAATCATCCTCGTATCTTTTAATCGCACCATCAAGGAATTGAAACCTGAATGTGCTAAACTCGGTTGTATTCTATAATGGTTCTTTTAATCGCACCATCAAGGAATTGAAACTAATTTAAAAATTTAGGTTAGTAATAAAACGCTGCACTTTTAATCGCACCATCAAGGAATTGAAACTGACGACAACAACGTAATAACAACAAAGCACATTGCTTTTAATCGCACCATCAAGGAATTGAAACGTGCGATAAAGAAGGACACGATTAACATCTTTTAACACTTTTAATCGCACCATCAAGGAATTGAAACGCGCATGCGTTCCGGTAAGTTGCGCGTTCGCGTGTCTCTTTTAATCGCACCATCAAGGAATTGAAACATGCTTACAATGAGTAAATGGGGAGAAGAAGTTTTTGCTTTTAATCGCACCATCAAGGAATTGAAACGGCTCTGATTTGTGCGCAATCGAAGCTTAGCAGGTAGCTTTTAATCGCACCATCAAGGAATTGAAACTGATTAACAGCGGCAAACATAGTTTTAATTTGATACTTTTAATCGCACCATCAAGGAATTGAAACCTTGTTAGGTTTTCGATGTCTTCGTTTAGATAGTTGCTTTTAATCGCACCATCAAGGAATTGAAACCTGTGATTCCCTTTTTTTTTGCGATTAAAAATCTGCACTTTTAATCGCACCATCAAGGAATTGAAACATCTATAAAAATGGTGATTGGGCTGCTTACTCTCAATCTTTTAATCGCACCATCAAGGAATTGAAACTCAAAATATCCACGAACAAAATGCCTCACTAAATATTCTTTTAATCGCACCATCAAGGAATTGAAACTTGCAAAAATTGAAAAACAAGGCAAGTTAATTAGAACTTTTAATCGCACCATCAAGGAATTGAAACATCGCTCTTAAACACACCTGTATTATCGCAACTCCAACTTTTAATCGCACCATCAAGGAATTGAAACATTCCTTACATATGTATGCTATATGCCAGTTGGGTACTTTTAATCGCACCATCAAGGAATTGAAACCAAATATACGCACGGACTAAAATCCACTTGAGCAGCTTTTAATCGCACCATCAAGGAATTGAAACTTGTGCTTCTACTTCATTCACAAGAGGCTCTGAATCCTTTTAATCGCACCATCAAGGAATTGAAACATTGAAATTTTAGAATTGGTTGAGAAAGGTGAATTGCTTTTAATCGCACCATCAAGGAATTGAAACACCTTTCTGTATTTCAGGTTTTGAGTTGTGGGGTGCTTTTAATCGCACCATCAAGGAATTGAAACCAAATGATGAATAGTAACACACAGTATGATTCAGCACTTTTAATCGCACCATCAAGGAATTGAAACCACAACAACAGAACATACTCAATAGATTTGTTCGATCTTTTAATCGCACCATCAAGGAATTGAAACCACTAAATAAACCTGCAAAACGTTAGCCGTCAGTTCTTTTAATCGCACCATCAAGGAATTGAAACTCCATCTCCGTCCATTTCTCCTGTTTCATAGATAGATCTTTTAATCGCACCATCAAGGAATTGAAACACATCTCTGCCGGGCGAAATAAAAAACAAGACAAAGCTTTTAATCGCACCATCAAGGAATTGAAACAGCATAACCGCATGGGGGTGGGCAGTGGTTTCCATGCTTTTAATCGCACCATCAAGGAATTGAAACCACCATATACGGTCAGCATGATTTGCCGCAACATAATCTTTTAATCGCACCATCAAGGAATTGAAACACACCGAAAGCATTGGCATGTCTTTACGCATTTGGCTTTTAATCGCACCATCAAGGAATTGAAACATAACAGAGAAACAGTTTAAAGAATGGGGAAAAGGCCTTTTAATCGCACCATCAAGGAATTGAAACTTATTTGCGAACCTCTATGTTTTTTTATCAGTTCGTCTTTTAATCGCACCATCAAGGAATTGAAACTTATTTTTTCCGTATACGCCGGGATGCCGCGCATGGCTTTTAATCGCACCATCAAGGAATTGAAACTATGATTACCAACTCTTTATTTTTTCTACAACTTCACTTTTAATCGCACCATCAAGGAATTGAAACTATTTAAACACGCTTGATAATTACTCAAATTCGTTTCTTTTAATCGCACCATCAAGGAATTGAAACATGTTATGGGGGCGTTTTAATTCTAAATCAAAATGACTTTTAATCGCACCATCAAGGAATTGAAACGGCTTATGCTTAAATAATACGTGCTTTTGTCCGGAACTTTTAATCGCACCATCAAGGAATTGAAACGTAAATCAACAGGGATACGCTTTTGAAAGTTGGTCACTTTTAATCGCACCATCAAGGAATTGAAACGAAAAACGGCCTGTTATAATTGTAGTGCCCGCGTCACTTTTAATCGCACCATCAAGGAATTGAAACAGTAAAACCTGAAAACGCACTTATGAAAAAACTACCCTTTTAATCGCACCATCAAGGAATTGAAACATGGAGTATATGGCGTGTTAGCCACTGCCGTTTTTCACTTTTAATCGCACCATCAAGGAATTGAAACTGGGCACCCGGCGATCTAAGCCAGGCGGAAGACCGGTCTTTTAATCGCACCATCAAGGAATTGAAACAAATGCTTTCTGAATATTTCTGTACTGCTCATAATTACTTTTAATCGCACCATCAAGGAATTGAAACTGTAATTGAAGATAGTGCATTTAAAGTTAAGCAAGGCTTTTAATCGCACCATCAAGGAATTGAAACTAACAACAGGAAATTAATATGAAATTGGAAAAAAACTTTTAATCGCACCATCAAGGAATTGAAACCATTGCGGTCAGGGTGCTTTTCATCCGTGACAATATCTTTTAATCGCACCATCAAGGAATTGAAACCGTTATGGCTCGATCCCCACTGGAATCAATGGTTTCACTTTTAATCGCACCATCAAGGAATTGAAACCGATGTACAAACGGTAGTTAATATGGTGTTATCCAATCTTTTAATCGCACCATCAAGGAATTGAAACCAGGCAGAAGCAGATTATATAATTAAAAACATAAGACTTTTAATCGCACCATCAAGGAATTGAAACTTGCCCGGTCTATTTGATTTATTGAATTTCCCGTTATCTTTTAATCGCACCATCAAGGAATTGAAACCACATTACCAGAAAAACGATCGGCAATAAGTGATTGCTTTTAATCGCACCATCAAGGAATTGAAACTTTTGCGTTGTGAGGAAAAAAGAGGGAAATATAAAACTTTTAATCGCACCATCAAGGAATTGAAACTAACGTGTTGCAGCTAAAAAATCGGGCGGGATTTTGCTTTTAATCGCACCATCAAGGAATTGAAACTCATTAATTTTGAAGCTAAAATATTGCCCGATGGCGCTTTTAATCGCACCATCAAGGAATTGAAACTCGCTGTAGCAATTTTCTTCATCTTGTAGTAGATTTCTTTTAATCGCACCATCAAGGAATTGAAACCCTTCACGTATAACGATTTCATTGATACGTAATATCCTTTTAATCGCACCATCAAGGAATTGAAACATAATAAGAATAATAAGGGAGATTTTTCAAAATTTGCTTTTAATCGCACCATCAAGGAATTGAAACTACATCGCAGTCACGTGCGCTAACTTCCGCTTATCCTTTTAATCGCACCATCAAGGAATTGAAACCATTATTACTTTTTTACCTCCACTATTTCTTATAAACTTTTAATCGCACCATCAAGGAATTGAAACTTAATTGGGTGGATGCTGTGCTGGCATCTGTACCCGCTTTTAATCGCACCATCAAGGAATTGAAACTCCTTACGTATATGGACTGCGGTTAATATTACTCTCACTTTTAATCGCACCATCAAGGAATTGAAACTGCGATTTTCGCAACAATCTTTAAATATTCTTTTCTTCTTTTAATCGCACCATCAAGGAATTGAAACTTATTTCAAATTGATTGTTTTTTAGTAGTTCATACCTCTTTTAATCGCACCATCAAGGAATTGAAACTTACTAATTCTTGAATGTTAATTTCCATGGGTAATAACTTTTAATCGCACCATCAAGGAATTGAAACATTTTAAAATTAAACTCGACAAAACCAATCTGATAGCTTTTAATCGCACCATCAAGGAATTGAAACGTGGAAACCAAAGGGTTAACGTTAAAGAGCGGGTTTCTTTTAATCGCACCATCAAGGAATTGAAACTTAAAACATCCTGCTTCTTGCGCCGGATCATTATGGCTTTTAATCGCACCATCAAGGAATTGAAACACGCGTTGGCTGGTGACACGTGGCGTATGAGCGCTGACTTTTAATCGCACCATCAAGGAATTGAAACCTACTGCGCAATCCGCATGGGATAGGTCGATAGTAACTTTTAATCGCACCATCAAGGAATTGAAACTATACGTAAGGACGGGAAATTGGAGGCATCGGATCTTTTAATCGCACCATCAAGGAATTGAAACCGATGAAAAGTAAGTATTTCTAAACCTAACCCCTCCCTTTTAATCGCACCATCAAGGAATTGAAACTTGGTTCTGTTTGTTATTATATTCCTTTTTTTAGTTCTTTTAATCGCACCATCAAGGAATTGAAACCCATTACGGCCAACAAAATCTATATGCTTATCCATTCTTTTAATCGCACCATCAAGGAATTGAAACGGCATCGCTGGCTGAATGATGTCAAACATACTACCGTCTTTTAATCGCACCATCAAGGAATTGAAACAATATACCTTATAATTATTCTATGATTTGGGAAAAGCTTTTAATCGCACCATCAAGGAATTGAAACTGCTTATCCCTCGATTAAGAAATATACGCCTTAAATCTTTTAATCGCACCATCAAGGAATTGAAACGCGATCAGGACTTGGTTGATTTAAGAGCCAACGGGGCTTTTAATCGCACCATCAAGGAATTGAAACCCTCTCCATGCGCGAAACCATGCACGCCGCTGGGATCTTTTAATCGCACCATCAAGGAATTGAAACACGATGTTGACGCTATAAGTAGGAACACTTATTCGCTTTTAATCGCACCATCAAGGAATTGAAACCGTTTTGATGTCGAAAATGTGCGGCGTGTCGCTCGCTTTTAATCGCACCATCAAGGAATTGAAACTCGCATCATTGGCAGTAAAGCCGGCTAATATTTCGTCTTTTAATCGCACCATCAAGGAATTGAAACATAACCGCGTCATATCTTCCACCGCTTCTCTTGCATCTTTTAATCGCACCATCAAGGAATTGAAACAAACGCCCGGATGTAATTTTTCTCTTTCACTTCTGCCTTTTAATCGCACCATCAAGGAATTGAAACAGCGACGTCCTTAGAGGCCGCGAATTTTTGTTTCGCCTTTTAATCGCACCATCAAGGAATTGAAACCTTGGTATAGCAGTGGCATTAATTGCCGCCGGCGCCGCTTTTAATCGCACCATCAAGGAATTGAAACTCGTATTTTCGTACAGTTCTAACTCTTCTTCTTCTGCCTTTTAATCGCACCATCAAGGAATTGAAACTTGCTAAATACGAGATGTTACGCGCAAAATTAGAGGCTTTTAATCGCACCATCAAGGAATTGAAACTTGAAGCATTTGCTTTGTTGTTCCGCCAGCAGGCAAACTTTTAATCGCACCATCAAGGAATTGAAACGAATTGCAAATATTATTATCTGCTAAGAAGTTAAAGCTTTTAATCGCACCATCAAGGAATTGAAACCGAATATTGCTGCCAGTAATCAGAATAAGTA
>Ga0265295_1002013_pt1 | contig 33746 bp, 26 predicted proteins | sample Munlansysbiofilm_FD_192503 | JGI IMG/M metagenome (GOLD analysis project Ga0265295, IMG submission 192503) | Leachate microbial communities from a municipal landfill in Southern Ontario, Canada - Methane capture system biofilm | ecosystem: Engineered > Solid waste > Landfill > Unclassified ... | reverse complement strand
TCGTGTTTTCTTCATGAGAGTCTCCTATTGGCGGTATGTTACTGAAAGGGTGATGGGAATGAATCCTGCAATGGCGTTATCTGCCTTGAGAGAGGGTTCATAGTTAAGCTCAGGAATCAGCCATATGCCTGTTGATAGTCCAAAGCCCCAGTTTTCACCCGGATACCAGATAGCGCCTATTTCCAGGTTAGTATAAAGAGTCATCAGTGAACTCGTCTTGTACTTGATGTAAGCTCCTCCCAGTCCGACGGACAGGGGAAGGTCAAATGACCCCTGAACCGGATAGTAGGTATATTTGCCAAAGAAGGGGACTGCAGAGAAAAACTCCTTTTCAGCTGAAAAGTTGAAATTATACCCGATCTCTCCTCCGATGGCAGTCTTGGGTGAATTGAACATCTGGAAGCTAATGGCTCCATAACCACCCATCTTCATCCCTGTGTTGCCCTCGCCCGGACCGCCTGCGGTAGTGTTGTCAGAGAAGAAATGGACGAATGCAGGGACGTTAGTGCCCAGTCTGAAGGAAAATTGTTGACTTCCAGCCTCATAGAAATCGACTGAGTACAGCATTACGGGGAGTAGCAGGGCAATGAGAATTAATGGAAAAAACTTTTTCATGGGTACCTCGTGTTACTTGTAAGAACAAAACGGCGTATTGCCCGTTACATATGTTCAATCATACGAAAATCAGGCAGGTATGAAAACCTCTTAGGTAGTATAGCGACAGGAAAGAAGAAAGGCAAACCAACAGCCTCTTCCATTTGTTGCCATTCTCATACATTTTGCTGTAGTCTAGGGGATAAGGAAGGATAAGCCATGCAAGTGATGTCAGGAAAAGAAGTCTCTCAAGCCGTCTATGCGGATCTGCATGCCAGAGCCGGATCCTTTGTGCACTCCCACGGATACGCACCTACCCTTGCTGTGGTCTTGGTTGGCAGCGATCCTGCAAGCCAAAGCTACGTTAGAAGCAAGAAGAAAGCTTGTCTTTCACTTGGATTCGGCCATCAGGACTACCTATTGCCTGAAGATGCTTCTCAGGAAGAACTTCTTGGTTTGGTCAGGCGCCTCAATGCCGACAATTCGGTTCATGGGATTCTTGTGCAACTGCCCCTTCCTTCACACATGGATACAGGAGAAGTCATCGAGACAATTGACCAGCATAAGGATGTAGATGGATTCCATCCGTCAAGTGTCGGCAAATTACTTATTGGTCTTCCTACCTTTGTCAGCTGTACTCCCTTAGGTGTCATGGAGATGCTCGATCACTACAAGATAGAGACTGCGGGTAAGCATGTGGTCATCGTTGGCAGAAGCAATATTGTCGGCAAACCCCTTGCAGCACTTCTCATGCAGAAGGGACGTGATGCTACAGTAACTGTCTGTCACTCCCGGACCAAGGACCTCGCATCCATCGCCTTGCAAGCCGATATCCTGATCGCCGCCATCGGCAGTCCCCGTTTTATCCGGAGCTCCATGGTCAAGGAAGGAGCTGTGGTTATAGATGTCGGGATAAATCGTGTTGAAGATTCCTCTGCCAAACGTGGCTATCGCTTGGTTGGGGATGTTGATTATGATACTGTTTCACCTCACTGTTCTTTCATAACTCCTGTCCCTGGGGGGGTAGGGGTAATGACTATCGCCATGTTAATGAAAAATACTTTGCAAGCGGCTATATCGCTTGCTGACAAGGATACCAAATGATTCGCTCTTACTGGATAGAAACCTACGGATGCCAGATGAACACTGCTGAAAGCAATGCCCTGGAACTCCAGCTCAAAGGTGCGGGACTCGTACCTGCCAAGAGTGCTGAGGATGCAGACTGTGCAATCCTCAACACCTGCTCCGTGCGCAAAAGCGCAGAGAACAGGATATGGGGAAGACTCGGCCTGTTTGCCCATATAAAGACCCTTCACCCCCTTACCCTTATCGTAACCGGATGCATGGCAGAACGTTTGCAAGAAGATCTTAAGGATGATGCTCCCCATGTGGACTATGTGCTTGGAACCAATGACAAGCAGAAGATCCTTGAGGTGCTAATCTCTCCTGAAAGCGCTGAACTCCGCTCCGAAACCTATAGCTTTGGAGATTCCTACTACAATGAAGGAGAATACTCTTCATATATACCGATCATGAACGGATGCAACAATTTCTGTTCGTACTGTATTGTCCCTTATGTGAGGGGCAGGGAAATTTCACGGCCTGTAGAGGAAGTGCTGGATGAAGTCCGGTATCTCGATTCCAAGGGAGTTAAGGAAATAACCCTGTTGGGTCAGAATGTCAACAGTTATCATTACGAGAATGATGGCAAGGTCATAACCTTCCCATCCCTGCTTGAGAGAGTCTGCTCAGTTGCTGGAGAGATAGAATGGATACGCTTTGAAAGCCCCCATCCCAAGGATTTTTCCGATTCCCTGATCAGGGTTATCAAGGAACAGCCAAAGGTAGCCAAGCATCTGCACATACCCATGCAGAGCGGGAACACTCGAATTCTGGGCCTTATGAATCGCAAATATACCCGTGACAGATTCCTTTCTCTGATAGAAACCATCAAACGGGAAATTCCTGAGGCAACCTTTGCTACCGATGTCATGGTAGGTTTCCCCTCCGAGACGGAAGAAGAGTACCAGGATACCCTCACAGCCCTCGATGAGATGGGGTGTATTGAGGCCTTCATGTACTACTTCAACCCACGGGAAGGGACGGCTGCCGTTACCTTTCCCGGTGAAGTTCCTGAAGAGGAGAGGGGAAGAAGACTTACCCAACTGATAAATTTCCAACACAAGATCTTTGTTCGTGAGAAGAGCGAACGGGCAGAAGGCATCGCAAAGGTTGTAGTAAGTGCGGTTTCACGCAATGATAAAGACCAGATGCTTGGAAGGACTGAGCATAATGAGATGGTCGTTTTTGACGGGTCCTCTGAGGTAGGCAGCATTGTTACTGTGAGACTTACCGGCTTGAAGGGGAATACGTATACGGGATCGTTAATCGTATAATTTTAAAAACCTTGCAATGCAAAGATTTAATCCGGTATAATAGAGGCATATGAAAAGCAATTCAGAGACTCGTGAACAGTTTGACAAGAAATTCTCAATTCTCAAGCCCTTGATTCTCAATGCCAAGAAGATGACCGTCTTTACCGGAGCCGGGGTCTCCACTCTATCGGGCATACCCGACTTTCGCAGTTCCAAGGGTATATATTCCAAGAAGTGGGAAGGCCTTGATGTGGAACATATCTTGAGCATTTCCTTTTTCATGGAGAATCCAGATGTCTTCTACACTTGGGCAAAGGCTTTCTGGTACAAGCTGGATACATACGAGCCCAATGTCGTGCATAGGACTCTTGCCAAGCTGGAAGCTAAGGGGTATATGCGTTCGCTCTACACCCAGAATATCGATATGCTCCATCAGAAGGCAGGCAGCAAGAAACAGTATGAGGTGCATGGCAGTGCAGCGCACCACTACTGCACCAATTGCAATCGTCATTACTCCTATGACGAGATAGCACCCATAGTGCTCAGGGATGAGGTGCCTCGCTGTACAGCTTGCGGGTCCTTGATAAAGCCCGATATCGTTTTTTACGGAGAAAACCTGAATACGCATATTTTAAACCGTGCCTATGAGGATTTCAGAAATACCGACCTTTGCCTGGTCCTTGGCTCTTCCCTCAGGGTACAACCAGCAGCATCCTTTCCAATGTATGCAACCCAGAATGGTGCACCATTGGTTATTGTCAACGCACAACAGACAACCCAGGATGGGGCTGCCACCCTACGGTTCATAGACCTCGAGAAGGTGTTTGTCGCACTGGAAAGTTGGGTTGATACACTAGAAGCAAGAAAAACTATACTTTGACTATCGAAAATCTCTGTTTGGTCTTATAATCGAGGAATGAAGGTACTCGTAGCAGATGATGAAGAGAGGGTGTGCGCCCTGATCTGTGCACTTATTGACTGGGAGGAGTTGGGTCTTACCCTCTGTGCCAAAGCATATGATGGGAACAGTGCCCTTGCCCTTATCAAGGAGCATGTACCCGATCTTGTCATTACAGACATCCGAATGCCCGGCCTTGATGGTCTGGATCTTATCCGCGAGGCAAAAGAGATCCAACCCACCTTGCAGTTCATCATCATCAGCGGGCACAAGCAATTTGATTATGCCCAGACTGCAATAAAATATGGGGTGGCTGAGTACCTGCTCAAGCCCATAAAGAAGCTCGAACTGGAACAGACGCTCAACAAGATGGTCCTCCGGTACCACGAACAACAGTCACTCTCTAAAGTCGCTGACCAATTACAACAACAGGTATCCCAAGATCGCAAGCAGAGGAGACTCTTTGCTTTTTCCATGGTTATCAATGAAGGACAAACTGAACTTCTTTCGCACTGTTTTTCCCACTCGGAAACCATGCGTTTCTTTGCTGTTAAGATGGATATGAAGAAAGGATTTCATGGGAAGCGCTCCGATTATATTCTTGCAGAAAAGATAGAAGAGTATATGATTCGCGAAAGTGCTTCATTTTGTTCTGATATCGTAACCCATTTGGCCGGAGGGTATATCTACCTGTTGCTCTCGTATGCAGAGGAGCAGCGTTCTTTGGCACTCAAAGCAAGTGATGCTCTCTTGCAGTTCCTCAAGGTTCAGGGTGAAATATTTGGAAACATTCTCTTTACTCTAGGCTTGGGCAGGGAGGTGCAAACCTATGAAGAGTTGCCTCTTTCTCTTCTCACAAGCCAGATGGCAGTTGCTGAGCGATTGGTATCAGGACCCATGAAGCGATATAGTGCCAGCGAGAGCGAAGAGCCGCACCAGAGTCCTAGTATCAAACCCTTCATTCTTGGTATGCAGGGTATCTGTGCAAAGAACTCAAAAACAGATCTATCGAGGTATTGTAAGACTTTCCTTGATGAATTGGATGGAACAAAGATCTCTCCATTTGACAAATTCAACCATATACTTGCATGTTTTGATGGAGGAGCAACCTTTATCCTTGAACACATGAATACAACTGTCACACCCTATGAATCAATACGCCAGCGACTAGAAAACGCCTATTCAATGGAGCTAGTACAAGAGGCTTTTGTACTGTGCATGCAAGAGGTATTCGACTTGTACCTTGAAGACAAAGAGGAAACACTCAGCAAACCTATCCGAACGGCACAAGAATATCTTGCCCTTCATTTTAGTGATGAACTCATCAGCTTGGAGTCTGTTAGTGAAGTTGTACATCTGAATAGTTCCTATTTCAGCTCGCTCTTCAAAAAAAATTGCAACAAGGGATTTTTTGAGTACCTGTTGGACCTTCGTATCACCGAAGCAAAACAACTGTTGGCTAACAGTACCCTCAGCATAGCTGAAATTGCTCAAAGGGTAGGCTACCGCGATCCAAAGCATTTTTCCAGGGTCTTTAAGAAGGCTTGTCAGATAAAGCCTAATGAGTACAGGAAACTGTATGGCTAGAAGAACCCAATACCTTGATGAAAGGATGGCTCTTTGGATGATGTTTTTGTTCATGCAGTTGGTAGCGGTCTTTTGTATGGCCCTGTTCTACCAAACAGGAAGGATTCAAGGATTGCTATGGTTGCTCGCGCCGCTACTTCTCATGATTACAAGTGGCCTCCTACTCTATTATTGGATATTTATCCCCTATAAGAGGACAAGACACATTCTCCAACTCTTTGCCTCTGGGTATACATTCGAAAACATTGTAGACAAAAGACTTCCATTGAACCGGGAAATGAAAGAGGTTGAAACAACCTTGCACACACTATTGAATACTGACCAGATAATGAATGCAAGTAAACGACAAGCCCAATTTCTTGCTCTACAAAACCAGATAAACCCACACTTCCTCTACAATACACTTGAAGGAATACGCTCCGAAGCACTGTTGGCAGGGCTAGATACCGTTGCATCCATGACAGAAGCTCTTTCTACCTTCTTTCGGTACACTATCAGCAATGTCGAAAATCTGGTCACCCTGGAACAGGAGTTGGAGAATACACGAAACTATTTTTGCATACAGCAATTCCGGTTTGGAAACCGAATTGCTCTTGAAGTGGTTATTGATGATGACAAAAGTGAGGTGCTCTCCTATCGCATCCCCAAGCTGACCCTCCAACCGATAGTTGAGAATTGCATTATCCATGGCTTGGAGTGCCGGGTCGAGCAAGGAATGCTCAGGATTCATATCGAGATCACCCAGTCAAGACTCCTGGTCACCGTCAGTGACAATGGGGTAGGTATGGAGGAATCTGTGCTCAGCAAGATGAACCATAGTCTCTCTGTACGGAGTTTCGACTACATGAAACGTGACGAGGATCATGAGGGAATCGCCTTGGTGAATGTGAACAACCGCATCAAGCTGTTGTTTGGCGAGCGATATGGCATTACTGTTACCAGCCAGATAGGAGTAGGGACAGATGTTCTCATATCATTGCCAAGGACTATAGGGTCAGAGGACAGGGTATGAAACATGAGGTATTCCGCCTTGAACAGGTTTCTCTCCCTCCGTATCTTTTTGATATAAACCTGCACCTGTACAAAAGCGAGATAGTGGGGCTCATAGGATTGAATGCTCTGGGTATTGAACAGCTGTTGACTATCTTTATGAGAAATATCCCCATTCACTACGGGCATGTCTACTGTAATGATATCCTGGTAAATGATTATCTATCCAGTTCACATACACAAAATAGAGTAACAGTAATACAACGAGACTCTACCCTGATCGATACCATGACTGTTGAAGAGAACCTGTTTGTCCTGCGCAAGGGATTCCGTGGACATCTTATCAATCAGAAGATTCTTTCAAATCAAATGTGTGAGTTGCTTGAACCTCTCCCTGTAAAGATCAGCAAAAGGACGCTGGTAGGGGACCTGACACTATTTGAAAAACTGGTCATAGAATTTGTAAAGGCAAGCATTAGCAAGGCTGACTTGATCATTCTTCATGAGGTCTCAAACTTTGTCAGTGAAATAGATCTTGCCAAGCTGGAATCGGTCATGCAGTACTTCAAAGAGCGAGGGATGACGTTCCTCTACCTGTGCAATCATCATCAGGAAGCATTTCGGTTTTGCTCGCGTTGCTATCTGATGCAGGAGGGTAGAATCATAAAACACCTGTTCCCCTACCAGATGACTAATGAAGTAATCGCCCACTATAGCAACGTATTTGACCAGAGCATGGAGCTTTCGCAACGTCAGAGTCAGTATGAAAGGTTACAGAAATTAGAAAATCCTTATCTGGAGTGTAAGAACCTTTGGTATGAACATGTGCATGATCTTAGCTTCTCTATACAGAAAGGAGAGACTGTGGTGCTGCTCGATAGTGAAAACCTCTGCATTAATGATCTCTTTACCTTATTTCAAGGAACAGCTCTGCCTGAAAGCGGAACGTTAACGCTTGCGGGAAAACCGCCATCTAAAGACAATCGCTCTATCTCTCTCATCGCAGCAAAACCCTATGAGTCGCTGCTGTTTCCCCAGATGTCCGTAATTGATAATCTGTATTTCACCAGTGATGAGAAGATTCGCCATCTTTGGCTACGGCCCAAGCGAAGAAAAGCCATCGCAAAGGAACTTGAACCACTGTTTGGAAAGGACCTCTATAAAAGAAGCCTGGACGACCTCTCCCAGGAGAAGCTTCATACTATTGTCTATCAGCGAATTTTGATGCAACACCCCTCCTTTGTTTGTGCGGTACAACCTTTTGCATCTGTAGATATGTTCCAACGAATTCAACTCATCCATTATTATGATGATTTCAAGAAGAAAGGGATAACATGCCTTATCTTGGCTGTCTCCCTCTCCGATACCCTGCAGGTCGCAGACAGGCTGGTAATTCTCAAGGGCGGCAAGATTGATCGTATACTCACCCGTAATGAATTCTCCAAGTATGGGGGAATTGTTGGTTCAATTCCCGCAAAACCTAAAGAATAGACACCCTTTTCCAAAAAATCACTACCTATCGTCCTGGGAAAAGCCATGGGATACTGTAGCTAGACAGGAGTACTATGGCATGAATGAGAGAGAATATAGTGTTGAGATGCACAATATAACAAAGGTTTTCCCTGGTGTGCATGCCTTAGATGATGTCTCCTTTACCCTACGACCGGGAGAGGTTATGGCTCTTCTTGGTGAAAATGGTGCTGGCAAGTCCACCCTTATGAAAATTCTCAGTGGTGTCTATACCCGTGATAGCGGTGAAATACATATCTTTGGCAAACCCATCGAAGGAGATTTGACTCCCCGCAAGGCACAGGCCTTGGGTGTTTCGATGATTCATCAGGAATTGAACATGTGCGCGCATCTTACTGTTGCAGAGAATATCTTTTTGGGAAGTGAGCTGGTCAAAGGGAACCTGCTAAACGATAAGGAGATGCATCGCCAGGCAAAAGAGGTTCTTGATTCCTTGCAGATCGATATACAGCCAGAGCAGGTAGTCGGTTCCTTGGCTGTTTCAAAACAGCAGATGGTTGAAATTGCAAAAGCCTTGCAAGCAAAGTCAAGAATCCTCATCATGGATGAACCCACCAGTGCCCTTACAAGTGTAGAGATAACACAGCTTTTTACCTTGATCAAGAAATTGAGGGATACAGGATGTAGTATTGTCTACATCAGCCACCGCCTTGAAGAGCTTCAGTATATTGTCGATAGAGTAACCATCATGCGTGATGGTAAATTTATTATCGAACAACCTTTCAAGGAATTACCTTTGAATAAGATCATATCCTTTATGGTTGGTCGTGAGATTAAGGAAAAATTCCCTCGAGTACCTGTCAACAAAGGTAAGTTGGCTCTATCCATCCGAAACCTGCAGGCAGGTCGGATGGTCAAGGATGTCTCCTTGGACCTCTACCAGGGAGAGATATTGGGTATTGCTGGCCTTATGGGTGCTGGAAGGACAGAGATGACCAGAGCCCTGTTTGGGGTAGACCATAAGGATAGTGGGGAAGTTGAGATAGAAGGTGTTCCAGTCAAGATAACCTGTCCTGAGGATGCCATTGCAGCAGGTCTGGTATTGGTCCCAGAGGACAGAAAACGTGATGGCTTGTGTGTCAAGCTATCTGTAAGGGAAAATATTGCCCTGCCTAACCTAGATATCATCTGCAATAAGGCAGGTGTCATAAATCGTAGCATAGAACGTACGATGGTTAAAAAGGCTATTTCTGACTTGAAGGTCAAGCTTCCTACAAGTGAAGTTAATGCATCCTCACTTTCTGGTGGAAACCAGCAGAAGGTTGTTGTAGGCAAGTGGCTTGCAAGGGATAGCAAGGTTGTTATTTTTGATGAACCGACTCGGGGCATTGATGTGGCTGCGAAGGTAGAGATATACAACCTGATGAATGAACTCAAGCAAAATGGAATTTCAGTCATGTTCGTCTCTAGTGAAATGCCCGAGATATTAGGTGTCTCTGACCGTATCCTGGTCATGTGCGACGGAAGAGTTACCGGTGAGCTCGATCGATCAGTAGCCACCCAAGAGAATATTATGGAATACGCAACTCAGTTTGAAAACAAACTGAATGATCAGAACTGATGGGGAAGAAATAATGAGCAGAGAAATTGCAAATCCATTTAAAAGAATGATGGCTATACGTGGTATAGGACAGGTACTGACGGTAACCATTGGGCTCATCGTGCTTTATGTGGTGTTTGGATTTATGAATCCAGTGTTTTTCTCATCGAGAAACATTTCTAACCTGTTGCGGCAAATTGCCCCAATTCTTCTGATAGGTATTGGTCAGTCCTATGTGTTGATAACAGGCAATATCGACCTTTCCATAGGATCAGTGGTAGGGATGAGTTGCATGATCAGTGCAACAATGATGACCAAGGGAGCTAATCCCTGGGTAGCTGTTGTAGTTACCTTGATTTGCTGTCTTGGCTTGGGATTGGCCAACGGCCTGTTGGTCTCGCTTGCAAAGCTTCCCCCCTTTATCGCTACCTTGGGAACGATGACTATTGCGCGTGGAATAGCGCAGATAGCGAACAACAACTACAACACCGATAGTATCGGTGAAGCTGCTCAAGGGTTCAGGGATTTCTTCTATTATGGAAAGTCTTTTGGCCTGTACAACACCATATGGATAGCAGCAGCGTTGTGGTTATTATTTAACTTCATTCTTATGCGAACGCGAAGTGGTCGACATATTTATGCGATAGGATCCAACGTTGAAGCTGCCAGGCTCAGTGGTGTTAATGTCATTAGTGCAACTACCAAGGCATATATGGTTTCTGCTTTTGTTTCTGGTGTGGTAGGTCTCATCACCACTGCAACGAGTGGAATGGGAGCCATGGATGCTGGAAACGGCTATGAGCTCAATGCTGTTGCTGCTTCGGTAATTGGTGGTGTCTCGACATTAGGTGGTCAGGGATTGCTTTTCGGTACTGTTATAGGCGCTTCCATCTGGGGCGTACTACAGAATGGTCTGCAGTTTGCCGGTGCTCCTGTGGCTATCAGAAACATTGTCATTGGTATAATTGTTGTTGTATCAGTTCTCCTGGATGTGATCGTACGTTCAGGAAAGGTTTCAAGAAAGAAACGTATCGTTTCTGCTACGTAGAATACTAACACGTAAGTGTAGTACATAGAAAAAAGGAGTTTCAAATGAAAAAGATTGCAATTGTACTGTGTGTACTCGTATTGGCAACTACCTTGTTTGCTCAGGGTGCCAAAGAAGATTCGGGTTATAAAATTTTCTTGATCACCATGGACCAGTCTGACCAGCATTGGGTAAATGTGGATAAGGGTGCCGAGAAGGCAGCTGCAGAAATTGGTGGGATTACCTACAAGTGGCTTGCTCCTGATGTGAAAGATGATGCAAAGCAGATCGAAAGCATCAACAATGCTGTCGCTGGTGGTGCTGATGCTATCCTGCTTGCAGCAAACGGTCTCAATGCTGTAACTGCTGCCCTCAAGGAAGCAGAGAGTGCTGGTGTAAAGATTGTATATGTTGACTCTGCCGCTAACTTCCCTGCAGTAAGAACCTTGGCAACTGACAATACTGCTGCTGGTAATACCGCTGGTAAGGAGATGCTCAAGGCCCTTAAGGCTAATGGCATAACTTCTGGTAAGATTGGTATCATCGGTGTAAGCAGTGCAACCGCTTCTACTGTTGCTCGTGAGAATGGTTTCCGCAAAGCATATGAAGGAACAGGTTTCCAGCTTCTTGAGACCCAGTATAGTAATGGTGATGCTGCTGTCGCTAAAGACATGAGCGCTAACTTCATTACCCAGGGTGTGGTAGCCTTGTTCGGTTCCAATGAAGGTTCAACTGTTGGAGTAGGAAATGCAATTGCTGAAGCAGGCAGACAGATTATCGGTGTTGGTTTTGATAAATCTGACATGATCCTTTCTCTGATTAAGGGTGGTCATCTCCTTGCAACAATGGCCCAGAATCCAGATGTCATGGGATATGAAGGCATGAAGACAGCAGTAAAGGCCCTGAAAGGCGAAGATGTTGGTTCTGAATATTTTGATACCGGTGTTTCTGTTCTGACCAAGGCAAATCTCTAGGCCAATATCAGGTTAAGAAAACCAAAAACTGATATCTACCGTTTGTAGAAACAAGGGGGGATTGTCCTAATGGATGATCCCTTCTTGCTTGTATTGTGCCCAATATAGGCAATTCTACCCGATAGGGTGCATACCTGAACATGGTGAAAATACTAGATTTTCTCATTGAATCATTAACAAAATGGACTACAATAGAGAACAAGGATCTAGCGCAACTAGAGTTTGCCATATCAGAATTTATAGTAGTGATTGTAATGGAGAGAAGAGACTATGAAACGAAGTGAAATTAATGAGATTCAACGTAATGCAAAGGATTTCCTGAGAAAACATTCCTTTTATTTGCCTGCCTTTGCATATTGGGGACCAAATGAGTGGGATTCTTGTGGCCCTGAGATCGATGAAATAAAAAAATGTATGCTTGGATGGGACATTACCGACTTTGGGTCAAATGATTTTTATACAAGAGGATTGTTTTTATTCACCTTACGTAATGGAAACCTCTTTGATTATAAAGATAAGGTATATGCAGAAAAAATTATGATCGTTGAAGAGAACCAAGAAACCCCTATGCATTTCCACCAATTCAAAATGGAGGATATTATTAACAGAGGGGGAGGTGATTTGTGCATACAGCTCTACAACTCTACAAAGGAAGAGGGGCTCAGTGATGAAGATCTACTAGTCTCTGTAGATGGTAGGAGAAGAACTCTCAAAGCTGGAGAAATTGTAAGGCTTCACAATGGTGAAAGCATTTGTCTCAAACCATTCATGTATCATAGGTTTTGGGCAGAGGGTGGTACATGTCTTGTTGGGGAAGTGAGCATGACCAACGATGATACCTCTGATAATAGATTTCTAGAAAATCTTGGCCGCTTTCCTAAAATAGATGAAGATGAACCGATTTTACACCTTCTCAGTGCTGATTATTCCTAAATACTGATATGTTGCATATATGAACAGCCCCCCTCTTGTTGGAATAACCCAGGAGGGGGTCTGTTTTGTATGTTGTGGTCATATGCACCTATAGCTGTAGCATAATGTGACAAGCGGTAACTTGATTTTTGTCAATTAACCTAGTACTATACTATAATCAGTTTGAAGGAGTTTATTGATGGAGGATGTACGACGAAAGACTTCAATGCAGGATATTGCAAATGTCTTAAACATATCAAAAAATGCAGTTTCTCTTGCATTGAACAACAGACCTGGTATCAGCGAAGAACTCAAGGATAAAGTTGTTCAAGTAGCAATCTCTATGAACTATGGGGGATATGGCAAGCTAGCTTCTTCGATAGAAGATAAACTTATTGCCATTTGTGTTCCTAACGCGATTAGAGGAGTGTCTCAATTCTATTCTCCTGTCTTTTGGGCTGTCGAACAAGAGCTTAGCTTTTCTGGCTATAGGTCCCTGATTGTTAGTGTAACAAAGGAAATGGAGACATCGTTCGTACTCCCTGAAGTATTATTTGAAAGGGGTGTAAAAGGGATTGTTGTTGTTGGTATCCTCTCCAAAGAGTACGTCTCCAAATTATCACAAGTAATTGAAAATTTGGTGTTGATTGATAATTTCTATCTTGATCTTCCTCTCAATTCAGTCATAACTGCAAACCTGGAAGGTGGGTATGAAGCAACCAAATACCTCATTACCCAAGGGTGCTCTACAATTGGATTTCTTGGTCAGGTAAATCAGTATAATGCGTACAAAGAGAGGTGTTCTGGGTACAGGTTAGCTCTTTCCAATGCGGGCATATCTATTGATGAGTCAATAATTTACACTGATGATGAATTATTTATCCCCTCAACGGATCTATCTCCGATTATACAGGGAATTAAAGAGAAACATCTTGATTCAGTTTTTTGTGCATCTGATCGCTTAGCGATACAATTAATAAGCATGCTACATAAATGTGATATGCATGTCCCTTCAGATATATCAATTATTGGGTTCGATGATAGTGAGAATTCTGATATTGTGAGCCCTCCTTTAACAACCATGAGAGTACCCAGACAAGAAATGGGGCGGGTCGCAGCAAAACTACTTATCGAGCAATTCAATTCGTCTTCAAAAATGTCATCTGCCATTTCCATGTATCCAAAACTAATTGAGCGAAAGTCTGTACGTTTACTCACAGTCAATTCGTAGGCTCGATCATATTCCTGGTTGATAAGCTCATGTTTTACTTAAGACTTGACATCTGTATAGGTTGCACTTTGCTAAAAAACTTGGGTACAGTTTTACCTGGTATCCAGGTTTGTCTTTAGTTTTAGGATGTATCATTATGTCACTCACTCTTCACGATTAACCTACGAGAGCACCTTCCTACGCTCTGGTTGGAGAAGTAGCTTATTCTCAGTCAGTCCTTTCTTGGGTTTTGGTTTTTGACCCTAATATACTGATCGTTAATCGTAACTGTTTAGTTGTCCCGATTTCATGACTATTTATTTCCATTATAAGCACATATCCAAGTTTTGGAGTTTTAAATCATCTTTTTTTAGGGGAGGCCTTCCAGGGCCTTCCTTGTGTTTCTGGTAGGAGATTCAGAGCTATTTGTATATGTAAACATATACAATAAAAGTAATTATATTAAATCCTTGATTGACTTTTTGATAATTTTCATGCTATAATGGACAGCATAAAAGAGGGCTTGTCCATGGGTGAGAATTGCAAGAACAACAACGATAAGGAGGTCCTGAAAGGGCCTTCATCAAATATCCCCGCCGAACTTCCTGTTGATATCCAGTCCCTTTTTGTTCTCATTGAATCCCTTAGGGCTACCATCGCAGCTCAAAACAAGATCATTGAATCCCACAACAAGGCTGAGCTTCCATCTGAGATCAAAGCATTCGTTGCTACTATTGCATCCCTTAATACAATCATCGAAACCCTTGTCAAAGCCAACGAATCGAACACTAAGATCAATGAGTCCCTGAACAGATCGAAACAAGAGCTTGCACTACATAACGCAGAGCTCATGGAGAAAATCAGCGAGCTTACTGCTCTTGTCGCCTCTCTGGTGGATCAGAACAAGAAGGACAAGTCTTCGAAGTCTAACGACAGTTCCAACAGCAGCATTCCACCGTCCGCTTCCAACCCTTCCAAGAGCACAGGGAATTTCAGCCCCAAAAAAGTGAACAAGAAATATTCGCTACGCAATAAGACCCAGGAGAAGCCCGGTAGGCTTCCTGGTCATGAGGGTAGTGGGATGAAGCTGAAAGAGGTGTCGGACCGTTTCGTAAACCTTTTCCCCGAAGGGTGCGCAGGTTGCAAAAATCTTGTATCTTGCATGCAGAGCGGCAGGGTGTGTGATACACGCTACACCACTGATATCGTGTTCGAAGCGCTGCAGACTGAATACAAGAACTGGGAGTTCCAATGCCCGAATAGGTCAAACCAGGCGGTACAGGGCACTTTTCCCCAAGATGTCACCGGTTCCAAGCAGTATGGACCGAACATTAAGAATTTTGCGGTCCTGCTGAAGAATATTGGCTTCGTATCCTATAAAAGGATGGCGAAGCTTTGCTCTGCTTTGGGGCTGGACCTGAGCACAGGCACCCTCCTCGACATCTGCAACAGGTTTGCCGATAAGTGCAAGGATGTGAGACCCATGATAACCAGCCTGCTGCAATCATCTTTAAGTTTAGGCATTGACGAAACAGGCGGAAATATAAATGGCAGCAAGATTTGGCACCATACTACAGTCTCTGAAGATGCCACGCTGATAGTTGCCCATAAGAATCGCGGCGAAAAGGGAACCCTCTCTTCCGGTGTGATGCAGAACTTTACAGGAACTGTGTGTCATGACTTCTGGAGCTCCTATTTCAAGCTGGGGAACGTAATTCACGCCATGTGTGCCGCCCATCTGGAGAGGGAGAACAACAAGGCCCAGGCTGACAACCCCACACTCAAGTGGCCAACGCTGATGAACGACCTGTTCCATGATCTGGAAAGGGCAAGGAATAAATTCCTTCTCCTTGGCCTTGGGCGGATACCCGAGGAAGTTCTTCTTCCCTATCTCGATCATTATGATGAAATTCTAAAGTTAGGGGATGAAGAGGATCCTGTCCCTATGGTAGGGGAAAAGCTGAAAAAGAACGGGGAGCCCCGGAAGCCCACACTCTCAAAGGCGCAGAACCTGCTCAAACGCTACAAAGGGTATAAGGAAGAGATACTTCGCTTTGCTGTGGACTTTGGTATTCCTGTATCAAATAATCGCGCTGAGACCTCGTTTCGTTTTTTTAAGGTTGCATATAATGTGTTTGGGTGTTTCAGAACTGAAAAAGGTGCTGCCGACTTCTCTATGATGAACTCTGTTTTTGATACCGGTCGCAAGCAGGGATTGCCGCCAAAAGACATCGTTTCCAAGGTAAACAATGGAAACTACCTCGACATCTTCAACGACGAGTGTCGAGCGATTCTGATAGCTAATGGAGCAATTCCTACCCTTGCATAGAGGGTACGACTAAACAGTTACCGTTAATCTTCTCTATTCTTTAAGTACATGATTTAAATCAACTAAAACTTGACAAATGTAAATTCTTGATTTACCATTACTCAGTCAGATTACATATGATATTGCTGACATATCTAAAAAGGAGTGTTCGAATGAAAAGAAAAATTGCTTTCTTAGTGTTGTTTGTGACATGCTTATTTGTTGTGTCCCCTTTATTTTCATCAGGAAACAAAGAAAGTGCGCCAGGACCTAAAAAGATAGTTTTTATGTTCCCTCATGAAGGTGATTCAGCAATGACTGACTGGCATAATGAGAATATAAAACTGTATCAGGAAGCCCATCCTGATGTGTTGATTGATATTATCAGTTCTTCAACAGGAGATGATTATCTTATCCAAGTAACAACCAAAATGGCCTCTGGTGATAAGATTGACCTCTTACAAGGATGGACTCTTGCACGCATGCAACCTTTTGCTGAAGGGGGAAGATTAGCATCTCTTAACCCAGTCTTTGCAAAAGACCCAGCATTCAGGGAGTTCTTACAGGATAGTCCTCTTGAAGCGACAACTTTTAACGGTGAAGTCTATGGAATCCCTCTTGAATTGGCTGCAGAAGTAATTTTCTATAACAAGGCTATTTTCCGTGAAGCTGGTGTGTCAGTCCCTAAAACCTATCAGGAATTTCTTGATTTGATTCCTGCAATTCGAAAAGCCGGGTATATCCCCATTGGTCTTGGGAACTCGGAACCCTGGATTGGCACTATTCCCTACATGATGATCGCCGAGCGTATTGGTGGACTTGAAATGTATGAAAATACTGTCATGAATGCACGGGGAAAGTGGACAGATGAGCCATTTGTAAAAGCTGCTGAGGAACTGCAGAAATGGATTGCTCTCGGAGCCTTTGAACCTAATGTAAACGGAATTCCAGCCGTAGAGGGTATCGCTCGATTTAATAATGGTGAAGCAGCGATGTTCTTTATGGGGTCATGGTCCTTGCCGACCTTCTATGATGAATTGGGAGATGATCTTGGAATGTTTAACCTTCCTTCAATTGAAAACGGAAAGGGAAGCGATTCCCATTGGATCATCATTCCTAACCAATCTTTGTCTATTGGTGGTAATGCAAATCATCCCGAGATTGCAGCAGATTTCCTAAAATTTATGCTTTCAGAGGAAAGACAACAGAAGTTGGCAAAAAGTGGTATCATCGTCACAACCAAAGTCCAATTGTCGAAAGATGAGGTTAATCCTGTCCAAGCAGATATCATCGCACAGTTAGGAAACTCAACAGGTGCTATGTATCCATGGGATGTTCCAATGGGGAATGCACTGGGAGCAGAATTAAACAACGCTACAGCAAACTTCTATGATGGGGCAAACCCACTCAAAGTGCTGGAAAACTTCCAAAGAATTAGCGAAACTGAACGGTAAGTAGTATATGAATTGTATTGGCTCTGTTTGCGACATGTATTGAGTACTTTCAGGAAGGCAGAAAATTGTATTTGCCACTCTACCTTTGGTGTCCATGTGTTAATGTTGGGCCAAAGGGTAGATTTCTAAAAAAATTTGTTGCTTGCTAAGCAGTACATAGCAAAAACAGAGCCATTTTTAAGGGGTTACTAATGGATAAGATGCTTAAAAATCCGTACACAATTGCACTTTTTGTTGGACCTGCCTTTCTTCTCTTTCTATTTGTCATCCCTTTGCCTGTGATTCAAACGCTGTATTACAGCTTTACAGAATGGAACGTTATCAGTGATCCTACTTTTGTTGGTTTCAAGAATTATATCCAACTAATCACCAGAGATCCAAATTTCCTTACAGCCGTTTCCAATACCTTTCTGTTCGCAATAGGATCATTTTTGTTGCAGATTCCCTTTGCCTTTTTTGTAGCAAACATATTGAACAACTTGAAGAAAATGGCTGGCCTTTTCAGGAGTATTTTTTTCTTTCCCTGCTTGCTATCTGCTACAGCAGTAAGTCTTCTATGGCGATTTATCTATCACCCAAATATCGGACTGTTGAATGCAGCGCTCCATGCTCTTTCTCTGGATAGGTTTGTCACATCCTGGTTATCGAATCCTCATACAGCCCTTGGTGCGGTAATAGTTGCAGTATCCTGGCAATGGTTTGGGTATCATATGGTAATATTCATGACAGGGATGTCTTCAATACCAAAGGAGTTGTTTGAAAGTGTAACACTTGAAGGAGCATCTTCTTGGCAGACTGTACGGTATATCACCTATCCTCTGGTGAAACCCTTTATCAGAGTGAGTACGATTTTGATTACAGCCTCTTCTATCAAAGCATTTGATAGCATCTATGTATTAACTGGAGGAGGTCCGAATAATGCTTCGACGGTTCTGGCTCTTCAAATGTATAATCGTGCCTTCAGACAGATGAAATATGGGTATGGCAGTACGATTTCTGTGCTTCTTATGATCACTACTGTCGCCTTTGTTCTCATACTACAAAAAATAATGCGTTCTGAGGAGGTGGTATATTGAATACCAATCGTACATTTACATCACATTATTTAAGGGTACGTATAAAAACTCTTGTAGTATATGCCTTTTTGATCGTCGTTGGAGTAACGGTGATATATCCATTGCTTTGGACTGTTTTCGGATCAGTGAGAGATGAAAAACTGTTTGCACTCAATCCTTGGGGCCTTCCTGAACAGATAGACCTTCGAGTGTACTGGGAAGTGCTTACTGAACATGGTCTTGCAAGGAATATGTTGAATAGCCTGGTCATGTCAAGTGTTGGAGTTGTTTGTATTATTGTACTTGCTCTGACCTCTTCATATGCAATAGCAAGAATGAGGTGGAAATTAGCTCCCCTTGTTATGGCTGTATTCATTTCTGGGATTACTATTCCAGTTCATTCAACGTTGATTCCGCTATATGTACTTCTTCGACCGTTATCAAAAATAGATGAAAGAGTAGCTTTGATGATCCCATACATTGTATTTGGATTACCTACTGCAATTTTTATTCTAACGAATTATATGAAATCCATCTCATTGTCACTAGAAGAGGCAGCCGTAATGGAAGGCTGTTCCTTGATACAATCATTTGCTCTTGTTGTCGTGCCGATGACAACCCCGGCGATCGCTACAGTTGCTATTTTTAGTTTTATGGGAATATGGAATGAACTGATGTTTGCCCTTGTATTCCTTCAACGGCAGATAGTGATGACTCTTCCCTTAGGAATTTTACGATTTACCGGACTATACACAACGCAATGGCAACCAACTCTTGCCGCTATTGTACTTGCAATGATACCTAGTTTGATACTTTACAGCATACTACAAGAGAAAATTATTGGTGGTATGACTGCAGGTTCTGTAAAAGGATAATATCACATGAATACTACTCGCTTTGATCTATCTTCGCTCCAATGGAAGCTATATGGCACTATGCCTTACGCCTGGAGAAATGCTGTTTCTGTTGAATTAGGCTTGAGATTTGAACCCGAAATAGGCCCGATACCTGTAAAAATTCCAGGCTCTGTCCAACAGGCACTCATTGATGCTAAAATTTCCCCTGATTGGCGCTATGATCTTAATGCACGCGCCCTTGAGTGGGTGGAGCATAGACATTGGGTATATGAATGTGAAATCCCCAGGGAGATGCTTACAGAAGATGCGTATACGATCGCTTTTTCTGGACTAGATTATGCTGGTTGGATTTATTTTAATTCAACAGTAATTGGTTCTTTCGCTAATAGTTTCATTCCGCATTCGTTTGAAATTACCAACAATTTGGTCGAAGAGAATAATTCTCTCAGAATTATTTTCAAAGAACCACCAAGATGGCTGGGACAACTGGGATACACTTCAAAAATAAAAGAGTGGAAACCTCGTTTTTACTACACTTGGGATTGGACTGCACGTGTCGTACAAACTGCTGTCACCGGTCCAATATTTCTAGTAAGTAAAGAAATTCCTTCACTTGAGGTCATGAAACTTAGTACTACGTTCAAATACTCGTCTCAAAAAGGGAATATGTATCTCCAGTGCAGGATACAACACCCTGACCAGCTGAAAAAAAATCTTTACGAAGTGGAATTGACTCTATCTGACTGTGAAAATAGAGTAGTTGCACAATCTAAAAAAGAGTGTGACGATAATCCTGAAGTCTCTATCTCCCTAGAGGATGTAGCTGTCATGGGTTGGTATCCAAATTTGTACGGAGAACAACCTAGGTATACGGTAACTATTAAGCTCACTTCAAGTGAAGGGGAGTTGTATGCTCAAGAAGAAAGGATGGTTGGTTTCAAGGAGGTCTCCTGGCTTCCATGCAAAGGAGCTCCGGTAGAGGCTACGCCCTGGATTTGTCAGATAAATGACAAACAGGTGTTTTTACAGGGAATTAACTGGACTCCAGTTTCACCCACATTTAGTGATGTCCCTTTTAGTGAAGTAAGAAAACGATTATTGCTCTACAAAGAGATGGGAGTCAACCTTCTTCGGGTATGGGGGGGAGCGGTACTTGAATCTGAAGAGTTTTATGACGAATGTACTCGTCTTGGCTTGATGGTATGGCAGGAACTCCCTCTCTCATCCTCTGGGATTGACAACTGGCCACCAGAAGATAAGGAAGTCATTGATGAAATTGTTATTATAGCAAAAAACTATATACAATTGCGCTCGCACCATGTCTCTCTTCTGATGTATAGCGGTGGTAACGAACTGCAGGGTAGTCTTGATGGGACAAAGAAGGGTACAGGGAAACCAATAGACTTCACCCACCCAATGATGAAAGAACTGAAAGTTGTATTTGATGATCTTGATCCCAACAGACGCTTTATTCCTACATCACCTTTCGGCCCCCGTTTTTCTGCTGACCAAAAAGATTATAATAAGGGCCTCCATTGGTCGATACATGGTCCTTGGAATATTGATACTGTTCTGGACCAAAGGTGGACTGACTATTGGCAGCAAGATGATTCACTGCTTAGGGCGGAGACTGGATGTCCTGGGGCTATGGACCTAGATGTTTTGAAATCATATGTACCTTCCCTGTCAACCTATCCGGTAGAGCAGGCAAACCCAGTCTGGGGGCGAACTTCATGGTGGATAGAGTCACAAATCTATGAAAAGGAGAAAGGACATCTTCCTTCTTCAGCAGAAGAGTATGTTGCTTGGAGTCAAGACAGACAAAGTAGAGCGCTGGACATTGCAGCGAGATCAACAAAAGATCGTTTCCCTGCTACTGGAGGGATTATAATTTGGATGGGACATGATTCCTTTCCTTGCGCAGCCAATACATCAATCCTTGATGTAGAGGGGAATCCGAAACCGGTATTTTACGCTCTCAAAAAAGTGTTTAGAACATAGAGGAAAGGGTAGTAACATGAATGATCGTTCGTACATACAATGGTTGAAGAGTTTGGGGTATTGGGAAAAGAGAATTGCCAAACAGATTGAATTTGCAGAATTCCTTTGTACCATCAACGCTTCGCTTCCCCTACAGATCTTGAATGAAGTAGTTGCTTTTGTTGTTTCCTCACATACAAGGGAAGGGAGCATTACACGTGACTGTGCTATGAAAGCAGAAAAATCGTTGTCGTGTTTTACTGATGAAGCAAAGAGTTTTACAGTAGATTGTATTGGTCATGCACACATAGATATGAATTGGATGTGGGGGATCAACGAAACGGTCTCTATCGTCCTGGATACTTTTAGGACCATGTTGCGTCTCATGGAGGAGTACCCGGAATTTACATTCGCCCAGTCACAGGCCTCAACCTATTACATTGTTGAAAAGTTTGAACCAGAAATGATTGGGGAAATAAAAAAAAGGGTGCATGAAGGCCGATGGGAGGTCACAGCCTCTTCCTGGACTGAGTTTGATAAGAATATGGCGGGCGGCGAAAGCCATCTCCGCCAATATGGCATGGCTTCTGCCTATATGTGCAAGTTACTTGAAATTGACCCAAAAATGCTATCAGTCGGTTTTGAACCAGATACTTTTGGGCACAATGAGAGACTGCCTGATATTTTGAACATGTCTGGCATCAAGTATTACTACCATTGTAGGGGTAAGGTCGATCATAATCTTTATACATGGAGAGGGCCTCAAGGTGGGCAGGTGATTGTCTTTCGCGAGCCAACTTGGTATTTGGGACCATCAGTCACTCCCTTGAATGATGCATCAAAAGGTACGCTCAAAACCCTTGAAATGGATATGGTCCATGAAATTTCCCAAATGTATCAGGACTATGGAATACGAAGAACCCTTCAAGTGTATGGTGTTGGAGACCACGGTGGTGGCCCGACACGCATTGATATTGAAGGTTTGCGAGATCTCGCAACATGGCCTTGTTATCCAAAAGTGATTTTCTCGACTATCAAGGATTTCTTTGAAGCGGTGAGCGAGCACTCCCCTGAGTTACCCTTGGTTACAGGTGAGATCAATGCAATTTTTCCCGGTTGTTATACTTCCCAGTCGGAAATTAAAAGAGGAAATCATGAATCTGAGAAAATGCTGTATGAAGCTGAGTTGTTTTCATCTCCAGAAAGACTGTTTAAGTTGGATTCCAAACAAAAACAGGAGAACCCTCTTGAAAAGGCATGGCAAGACCTCCTTTTCAACCAGTTCCATGATATTCTTCCGGGTTCCTGCACGACAAATTCAAAAGCCTACTCCCTAGGGTTATACCAATCAATTTTGGCGGAGGCAAATACTGTTCGTACCCATGGACTACGATCAATAGCTCAAGCCATCGACACAAGTGATATTGCAATTGAGAGCGAGATGGGGCAACGGTCCATTGGAGCTGGCGTTGGGTATCAGATCAACGAGTACAAGACATCTCCTGTCGGAGGTATTGAAGGGCCCAAACGGATTGTTACCCTATTTAATGCTTGTGGTTCCTCACGTGAGGAGATTGCTGAGGTTGTGTTATGGGATTGGGAGAATAAGACGAATTCCATTGCCTGTCGTGATGAGAAGGGGAATGAGATTCAGACCGTGACCAAGCTTGACCACATGATTTATTGGCAGCACAGTGCGTCGGTCGTATATATTCCTGTGAAGGTCCCCCCTTATGGTCACTCTTCCTATGTGTTTTATCCTGGACAGGATCTATTACATCCTGTTGATGTATCCTCCCATAATCCACGAAGGGAAGAGAAGGCTTGTTACACTCTTGATAATGGTATACTAAGAGCATCATTCTCTGGTGAGACACTAGACTTGCTATCTTTATTCCATATACCAATGAATGAAGAGCTATTATGCGGACCCAGCGGCATATCTTACTTGGAAGAGGATGCTTCAAAAGGAATGACCGCATGGGCAGTGGGTAGAGAGAATCGGCCTATGCATGAGCTTTTTTCTATTGGGGAAGCCTCTGTCAAGGTCAATGATTTGCAACAGGAATTGAGTTATACAATGAAGGTCCGAAGTTCTCAACTTTCAATTAGGTACATGCTTCAAAAAGGTTCTGACCGCATAACCTGTACCATAAAGACTGTGTGGAAAGAGATCGGCTGCAATGCAGTCACACCCCAGCTCTCTTTTGCATTGAAACTAAAGGATCTTGGTGATACTTTCCTCTATGATATTCCGTTTGGAATCATCAGAAGAGAAGCCTCCACCATGCATGTGCCTGCATTGAGTTTTGCTGCAGGAACAGTTGATGATTCTGTCGTTCAGCTGATAGCACGTGGAAAGTATGGCTTTTGTTGTACTGAGAATACGATGAGGGTACTCTTGTTGCGATCATCCTCTGACCCAGATATGTTTCCAGAAGTTGGAGAACATCAACAGCAAGTATCGGTCTGTGTTCACCCCTTACCTTGTACGCAAAAACACCTCATCGAAACGTCATCGGTGGTTTGTAGTGACCTCCAACAGGTTACTCATGGACAACACCCAGGTGTCCTGCCGTTGAAAACCTCATATTTTACTGTAGAGGGTTCCTGTATCCTGACAGCTGTGCATACAAGTGATCATGATTCGAGTATTGTCATTCGTGGGTATGAAACAGAGGGACAGAGTTCAGACATCTGCTTAAGGTTGTCTCCTCTCATTTCATGCAAAAAAGTATGTTTCAGAGGAAGTGATGGGAAAGAAACTCTCATTGAGAGTGTATCGCCGAATACTTATTCCTGTAGAATTCATCCTTATGAGATATGTACTATTACCATATTACCAGACAGCGATACTTGATGGGCGAAGTACAGCCTACTCTATCTGATGCTGTTTCGTGTCCTCTCTCTCAGGGGAATAGGTTCCCTTCTCTAGAAATTCAGGCCTGACAGGCCTGAATTTCTTGTTGCATTAGGTTCTTCCTGCCATGAATGATTACATCCTGGAAAGATCAAAGGGGATCCCTGCTAATCCTAAGAAACCCTTCATAGATATCTTCAAAGAGCCCTTGGGACAGATGAGAATGTTCCCAATCGCTCACATAGTATAGTTTTTCCTTCAGGCTCATTTGTTCTATTTGCTGCAGACACTCCTTGTCACTGGGCATCTGCTCATGGTTAGCATCTGTTGCATAAAAAGAGAGCGCTGTAAGATAGGCTTTTCCTATAAGGTCCCACGGTTTTTGTAGGCGTTGCGCTTCAATGATTATCCCCATGAAGCGATCGTCATAGCGCAATTTCCTTCTAAGGTCGCGTCCTACACGAAAGACTGTATCCTGAAGTGCCTTGTTTCCAAAGCGCCTGAGCAGGTCATCGATGTGGTCTGTCAAGGCCCTAGCAGTGAAAACCTTTGGATAGAGCTCCTCAAGTACATTAGAAGACTGTATCATAGTTGCCCTTACCTTGGTAGAAACAGTATTGTCTTCCAACACATCAGATATAAACATCGCTCTCGGGTTGGCTTTGAAGCCGAGGTAAGCCGTTGTGGCGTGACCCAGGTTATGAATGAACAGCTTACGGTCGACATATGCACCAATGGGGCTCACCAGATGTAGCTGGGCTACCTTTGGAATTTTCTCAAGGAATCCATCCTTGTCGACGATAAGTTCATTGTAGGGTTCAGCCCTTACTGAGCCAAGGGCGTCTCCTTCTTGTATGGGGACCATTTTCCCTATGCTTGTTTCAATAAGTCCAACATACGAGTGCAAAGGAAAGTCTTGTGGAAGATATTTAATCAGAAGGGATGTAACGAATTGGGAAGCATGGTGGATATTCTCAGCTAAAATGATATCAAGCGGTTCCAGAGGACGAACCTTGTAACGGGTGAGTATTGCTTTCGAGAGAGATGATGCAATATGGGGCCATACGTTCTTGCCGACAGAGACTCCCATAAGTGATGCATGTGCAATTGCTTCATTTACTGCATACTGATCCGTCGCATTGATTGCTGAAACATCATCAACAACAAGTATCTCACTCTCTTCGCCATTGACGGTGAGAACATCATAGCTATGTTTGGTATTCAGTACCTCAATGAGGTCTGTATTGATATCTATGAAGGTCACCGAATAGCCATTCTGAGCAAAAACTTGCCCTATAAAAGACCTTCCAATATTACCTGCACCCCATTGTATAAATATTGGTTTCATCATACCTCTCCTACCGTCTTTCTATACGCTTCAACTATAGGTTGGAGTAGGGCGGCTTTTTCTCCCTTCCTGTGTTCATGATACGTTCCACCATGGTAGGTGAGGGTGAGGCCTCCAGAAGCAGCCCCATAAGCACACACATCTCTCATATTCACCAGTGTATTGTCGTTTTTTAGTTGGTGTTTTGCAATGGCCACTAGCACGCCACCGACAAAGTTATCACCGCAGCCGGTCGTATCCTTTTTCAGAGAGGGTTTTTTTGCTATCAGCTCATCCATATAGTGGCTCACCGGCAGTGAAGTTATGGCACACGCTCTTATGAGCGAGCCTCCTGAATAGACGACCATATCAAGGGCACCTCGTGTTATGATGAGGGCTCCGACGCCATATGAAATGAGGGTGTGTGCTGCCTCTAGCAGATCAGTTTTGCCGCTCAGACGAATTGCCTCTTGCTCATCGGAGATTAGAAGGTCTATGTTTTTGTATGAGGATCTCTCTCCCAAAGGCCACTGTGTATGGGGTGATTTTTTTTCATTGCGAAAATCGAAAACAGTGCCCACGACTGTGATGCATGCATTCTTCTTTGCCTGCTCCAATACGGTAGCGAGGCCGTCATGAAGTGGTGGAACCAGTGCCGTGCCTCCCAATAAGATGATGTCGGAAGTGTAAAAGGAAGGGTGGATATCTTCAGGACCGAAGAAACCTGCCGCTCCAATGGTATTAATGAACGAGCGTTCACCTTTTCCACCACGTTGGGACGGGTCATCAAAGACGTCAGTCGTTGAGGTCTTTTGGTTGGGGCATATCTTGAAAGAACCTTTCAAAGGGGTATTGGCAATGCTCTGGTGAACATGGTCAGCTTCAGAATCTTCACCGACTGCTCCAAAGAAGGAAACCTCTACAGCATCTTCGGCAAGTATTTGGGAAGCATGCACAAGGGCTACAACTGCAGGCCCTCCCAGATTCATGACATCGGGTTCCTTTTGGAGAGTAAGCTCCTGTAATATCTGCATATAGGGTTTGCCTGCAAACCGTTCAATATCTTCACTAAAGACGAGACCACCCTCAATGAGTCCTCCGTCACCATTATCCTTACTCATAACATTTTGGAAGGCTTCATCTTGATATGAGCAATTCATATAGATGGAATCTATCAAACAACAACCAGCTCCAGAAATTCGCATAACAACCTCACTTTTTGTAATAAGTATACGATTTTTCTAGTAAAATTTATAGCGAGTTTTGACTATATTTTAGTTTCAAACACTAAAAATTCCCACAACATAATTCCTTTCAGAATTCAGAAATATTCAGTCCTATTCTTTAGTGCACAGGATTGAACATCGTATTAAATTATGACCTCATTCAATTTTTACCAAAGACATTTTTTCAAGTATCTGTATGGGTCGAGAGATATTTCTTTTTAGAGGTTTCTTTTGGTATGAAAATGATTGAGCGTGTATTGTGTGCTACTGTTGATGTTATCGAAAGCTCAACTGTTGGTTTTGAAAAGTTTCACATGATCCTCCCTCTGAGAGAGGCTTATCTCTAGGCTACTGTAAAGGACTATGAAATATCCTTCTGATAGTATCAGATAAGACAAGGAAGAGTTGATTGTCCTGATGGATGCTCCCATATTGCTTTTTGTTTTCATTATGAGTATATTTACCTTACTCCAAAGGATTCATCCTTCGGGGGTGTTTCGGTTTCGACTGGCGGAAGATCAGGCCAGTGGCTGCAAGCGGAGCGCCAACTCCATAAACTAGCAAAAATTTTAACTGCCAAAAATGAAGGTGAAACCTTTATCGACGCAGAATACGCTTTCGCAGCTTAATAGCACGATTGTGTACAGGTCCGACTGCTGCCGCTCTTAAGCAACGGTAACCTGTAATAATAGGGGCTTACTCTCAGCAAGGCCTGCGGGTTGGGAGGAAAATTAAGTAGGATACGAAGGAAGGACGTCTTGTAGGTGTACCTGCCTACCTTCGGAAATAAAGAACATCAACTAAGCTTGTAGACGTCATTGGGTGGCCCGTTAGGACGGGGGTTCGAATCCCCCCACCTCCAAAACACCAAAAGACCGGATTGCTCAGAAGAGTAGTCCGGCCTTTTTGGGTTTGCCCTAGTCCTAAGTTGGTACTGTATTATACACCAAGCAAATGGCTTAATGTTGGGGATACGGTTAAAAATTGCATCAAGGAATTGGGCATAGGGGAGTAATCCTACTGAAGAGAGAGGCGAGAGTGTAATACCGTCTAGAGCCATCTCCCTTTTTACTATGGGAGCCGCCCAATCAGACATTTTAATCGTATACACTGCTATTAAAGCTGTTGCTACAAGAGCTAAAATAATGCTGTCGCTTGCATTAAGTACTAAAGCCCCAAGCATGGCAAAATGCCAATAGTTCCATATATCAAGATAGATCGTCCTTGTAAGATTGAACGTTAGCATCAAGATATTAATCCCAATAATAATTGGAATCGAAAGGTGAGCAATAGGGGAGGCCCATGTGATTGCAGCTAGGGGAGGCCAGCCAACATCAAGAATAGGCAGATCAATATGTATCATGATCATCAATGCTTTTACTGCCGGATTGATATTGCTTATGAAGAAATCAAAAGCAATGAAAATCCCTGCAAAACCAGTTCCTAGCTGAAGCACTGATAAAAACGCTTTCTTAATGGGCATTCGTATAATGAGGGCTATGATGAAGATGATAATTGGAAGCATTACATATGCCTTGAATTGAAAAAACAGATCAATTATGTTTTTTAGAAATTCCATGTCTTCTCCTTTTGCTTTTTGAACACACTAGTAGCATTAAAGTATAGTACTACAAAAACCCCGTGATAAATAAAAATCTGTCTACCCACTCTCCTAAAAGAAGATTTTTACAGGCGTTCTCCCTATCTTTGTGTTGATAGTCCTTGGTTGAAAATTCGATTAAACTCATCTGCTATTGTTTCAAACAACTCTATGGACAGATCAGAATCCTTCCATCCACTTACACTATAGAGTGCGTCTTGCAAAGATAGACCTTCTAAGGATGCCAGTAATTTCTTATCAGGTTCAAACATTGCCTCATCAGTATCAAGAGCTGTGAACGAAAGAGCTGCCAGATAGGCCCTGCCGATATGGTCCCATGAGGTATGCATATTCTGTGCTTCAATAATGATTCCCATCAACCTATCATCATAACGCAGTTTTCGAGCAAGATCTCTTCCTACCCTGAAGATGGTGTCTCCCAGGGCCATATTGGAGAAACGGCTAAGAAGATCATCAATGTGTGCAGTTAAGTCCGTTCTGCTAAATACAGTGGGGTACAATTGGAGCAAAACTTCGCTAGATTGTATCATCGTCTTACGAACTGAAAGTGCCACCTCTGGATCTTCCAGTACCTCTGCGATAAGGGGCTTCTCTGGGTGTTTGTTGTAGCCAAAATACGCGGCTGTTGCATGCCCGAGATTATGAATAAACAGTTTCCTGTCCACATATGCTTCTATAGGGGTTACCGGGTAGAGGTCTGTAATAGTTGGAATGGGTAGTAAAAAGCCATCCTTGTCTACAATGAGTTCATTGTAGGGCTCTGAGCGCAGAGTCAATGGATCACCTTTTTCTTGGATTGGAACCATCTTCCCTATGCTTGTTTCAACAAGTCCAACATACGTTGCAAAAGGGAAATCAGCAGGAAGATGAGGAAGCAGGAGCGAAGAAACAAAATGGGAGGCGTGATGGATATTTTCGGCTAGAATAATATCTAATGGGTTACCGGGCTTTTGCTTGTGACGGGCGACAATGGCGAGCGCGAGTGAACGGGCGATATGCGGCCATACATTCTTTCCAACCGAAACTCCCATAAGGTCAGCTTGTGCGATAGCCTCATCCACTTTCTCTTGGTCACTCGCATCAAGGGCACACACACCTTCAATATCAAGTTCTTTGATAGCAGAGCCTGATACAAATTGCACCACATATGAGGAAGTATCATTCAAAGCTTGTATGAGGGTTGTGTCTATGTCAATAAAGGTGACTCCATACCCATTTTTAGCAAATACTTGCCCTATGAAGGATCTCCCAATATTTCCAGCTCCCCATTGTACGAATTGCGGTTTCATTATACTTCCCTTACTGCTTCTAGGTAGGCACTCACCACCGGTTGCAGGAGTGCAGCTTTTTCACCTGATTTCTCTTCATAAAATGTACCACCATGATACGTACAGGTGAGTCCACCTGAAGAGGCACCATAGGCGCAGATATCCCTCATGTTGACCAATGACTTCTCTTTCTTCAAAAGATGTTTAGCAAGTGCTACCAACACACCCCCAACAAAGTTGTCACCACAGCCAGTGGTATCTTTTCTTATGGAGGGATCTTGCGCCATAAGATCATCCATATACCGACTTACAGGAAGGGAGGTAATCTCGCACTTACTGATAAGCTTTCCGTTGGAATAGACCAGGATATCCAGTGCTCCCCGAGTGATGATAAGAGAAGAGACACCATAGCCAATAAGTCTCTTGGCAGCATCCATAATCTCTGTTGCTCCGCTAAGGCGGAGGGCTTCCTCTTCATCGGTGACAAGCAGATCTATGTGTTTGTAGGATTCTTCACCACCTAAAGGCCATCTTTCATGTGGTGCTCTCTTTTCATTACGGAAATCGTAAACTGTCCCAACAACGGTTATACACCCTTTATCCTTAGCCTTTTTCAAGACTGTGAGAAGGCCATCATGGAGGCGAGGAACAAGGGCGGTTCCTCCCAATAATACTATGTCGGCATCATAGAAATCTGAAGGGATGTCATCCGGTCCGTATTCTCCTGCGGCTCCCACTGTATTGATAAAAGAGCGTTCTCCTTTTCCGTTGCGCTGGGTGGGGTCATCAAACACATCAGTAGTTGCTGTCCTTTTATCTGGAACTATCTTGAGTTCTCCCTTCAAAGGAGTTTTAGCAATTGCCTGATGAACGTGGTTTGCCTGGTTGTCTTTTCCTACAGCTCCATAGAAGGTAACTGCAACTTCTTCTTGTTGTAAAATTTGAGCAGCATGGACGAGAGCAACAACAGCAGGCCCACCTAGATTCTCAACATCAGGCTTTCTTGACTTGGTAAGTTCACGAATAATCTCTTTGTAGGGCCGATCGGCAAACACTTCTATATCTTCACTGAAGACAAGTCCACCTTTGATAAGGCCTCCGTCTCCTTTTACAATACTCATGACGTTCTTGAAACCTTCTTCTTCATAGGAAGAGTTCATATAAATGGAGTCGATTAAACAACAACCTGATCCAGCAATGCGCATAGTATGTTCTCCTTTGCACCGTAGTATACGTCATTTTATATATTCATTGAAGAGTGATTTACTATACTTATACAGTTTTTCGTTGTATCTAAAACAATTGCATGTTGTTGTGCGGACACAAATAAAAAAATAGTAAATCCCTCTTAATATGTTACGGTAAAACTATGGTTACCTAGGGACCAATGAGAGCGATGGTATCATCAAATACAGGTAAAACTTAGGGAAACTTGCTAAGCAATTAAGGCACATGCCAGTCTTACGCAAGATTTTCATGCAACTATCGCTTTCGCATTGGTTTGTTAGGAACTACATTCCTTGAGTTGTGTTTGTAGATCTTCATAGTCTGCGTCCCCATCCAATATGGTGATCTTCAGTTCAAACGTTCTTGTTTCAAAAGAATGAATCATGGGGAGGCTTTTATTGTCATGGTGATACTGACGACCAAGAACATTCCCATTTGCCGGTTCAAACCCAAGAGCATAATCTCCCGATCCCAGGCTTTTCCATTCCATGAAATAGGGGAGTTTATCGGGTTCATACTCAATGGATACTCCTATTTTCAGTTCTGTATTATAGACACCAACAATAGACTTGCCATCTTTTCTTGCTGATGGTGTATGAATAAATACATACTCCTGTTCATTCGGGATAGGTTTATCCATATGATTCCATCTGTCAAGATGCTTTTTAGAGATAGCATCCCTGGGCACAACATGCTCTGATGGGATAAGGAGATTACAATGTTCTGAAAGAAACGGGTATCCAAAGTTCATATGATAAAGGATCAAAAAGGCTTCATCGTGAAATGACTGGTTTTCTATTTCATCTTTGATGATAAAGGATTTTCCTGGGAATGTTGTACGTATCTCTCTTCTCAAGAGCAAATTCTTCCCAAAAAGTTCAGATTCACGTATTTCTCCTGATACTGAAAGTATATATTCATCATTCAACCATGTGGCATTTGCACACAGATGTTCTGCCGGTATCGATCTCAGGTTTCCATGTAAGTCATACTCTTTCCCATCAATTGTAGCAGGAGCACCTATATTGTCGAAACCTGCAGTAAAGAGGAATCCTCCCATGATAGTTGATACACCTGCTTGAGAAGTTTTCTGGGCCTTGTATTGTAAACCTGGTTTTGAGAGAAAACTCAAGTTTATCCCTTTGTACGACAAGTGTGAGATATCAAGACATTTATCTTGCATTACCGTAAATGAGAGGTCTCCGTTTTTAATCTGATAGGCTCCAAGTCCTTTTGCGATCCCTTCGGTGTAGAGAACAGGTTGTATGGATGCCACTTGTTGCATATTGCCAACATAGCTTAACACTTCATGTTTTTTCATTGCTAGTGCACTCCCAAGTTAGTGGATTGATAGATGTATAGATGCATCAATAGATGTTCCTTTTGATCTAGAAATTCTAGTGAAGGGGTAGTGCGAACCATCATCTCCACCTTTTTCGTAAAAATATGATGACTGCAGGTACGTTTGCAACAAACGATTCCTGCAGTCAGAAATACAAAGTACGGCAATTGAAGTCTGCAATCGCTTCTCGCAGCAGAAGAAAATCGCATACGTTGCCATTACGATATTGCTAAAACGTATTTAGAAAACATCCTCAAGCAATATTAGGTATAATCGGAAGCTAAAAGGTGCAAGGGCTCTTCATCCTCTTCAATTGCTGCAAATCGCCCGACTTCTTCAAGGAAACGGTTATCAGAGTTGTCGTCATTGACCAAGCTTACTTCACCAACTAAAGACGTTCCATTTTCAGCCCAGAAACGATGATACATATATTGTTCCAAGCAGATGCTTTCACCAACTTGCAGCCTTACTGTGGTACCAGCTTTGATGGTCCTTGAGATACCATCAATGGAAACTGTCAGTTCTTCTTGGGAAAGTTTTTCATCTTTAGTTGATTTGTATAGTTGAATACAGAGTTCTCCACCACCGCGGTTGATGATGTCTTCCATTTTATAGCGATGGAAGTGCATCGGGGTTTCCTGATTTACTTTGACTATCATAATCTTTTCGGCATATTGTTTCTTTGATTTTCCCTTTTGATCCCCATTGCGGAGGGTAAAGAGAAATAAGCCACGACGCAAGAAATCACCTGATCCAAAGTCTGTGACATCCCAACCCAGCATGCACTCTTTAATCTCATCTATCTCTGATCCTCGACTTTCCCAATCTGCAGGTTTCCAATAAGCCCATGGGGGCAGATTCCAAGCATGTTTTGCTAAAAACTCTTTGGCTTCAACTTGAATTGCATTGACTTCACTTCTCTTCATGTTTACCTCACTGGTTTGATTGATATATTAATATTGCCACTCAAGAAACTGGTCCAGCATCATGATAGAGCCTTCAAGGGTAGATAATCAAAAAGCGGTTGTTTGAAACCACTAGTTGACCCTTGTTTGCCCTGAACTTAACGGAGTAACTCAGTGACCTACTTTTGGTATGTTACATCATCTTCACTATACAGGAAACTCATAACGATTACATCAAAATTCTTTGACCTGGGTTACTGTTTCTTTCCCTGACCACACATAGTGCCACATGAATTTTATGGTTGCAACAGTTTGAATAGATATCTCCGGTATGTGATAAGAACCGATCAACTGTAGTTCCCTGTGACCTATTCTAACTACACAACCTCTTTGCCTAAGGAAATCTGATGAGGAACTTTCAGGTCCATCAGCTTGTAGATGTCATTCGCCTTCTTTACCGATTCCTGGGTCAGCAGGAGGCCATCAAATACCTTGCATTTGTGGTTCCTCAGGTTGGTGAATACATTAATCGGGGAATCGGAGGTGCCCTTTATCTGCTTCTGGAGCATCTTTACGATGACTGCACGTATGAAGCTCAGCATCAGATGCCCCCTGAGTGTCTCTTCGGTCTGCACCCTGAGCGGAAGCATGTTGGTGTAGTTCTTGCAGATGTCGAAGA
>Ga0265295_1002012_pt1 | contig 33748 bp, 26 predicted proteins | sample Munlansysbiofilm_FD_192503 | JGI IMG/M metagenome (GOLD analysis project Ga0265295, IMG submission 192503) | Leachate microbial communities from a municipal landfill in Southern Ontario, Canada - Methane capture system biofilm | ecosystem: Engineered > Solid waste > Landfill > Unclassified ... | reverse complement strand
TGAGCCTGAGTTTGAAGAGGCTTTATATGCACTAGAGCAAGATCAGATTTCAGAGCCTGTGCGCACAGAATACGGCTGGCATGTGATTCAGTTACTGGATATTGAAGAAGCTGATATTCCAACTTTTGACAGTTTAAAAGATAAACTGGCGCAGAGTTTAAAAGCGCAAGAAGTTGAGCAGCGCTTTGTTGAAACTATTAAAGACCTTGAAGGCTTGGCGTATGAGTCAGCGGATTTGCAGCAGCCAGCTTCTGAACTGGGCTTAGATATTCAAGTCAGTGAGGCTTTTGGTCGAGAGGGAAAAGAAGGCTTATTTGCGAATCGTCAAGTCTTAGCAGCAGCTTTTAGTACTGAAGTGCTGGAAGAGGGTGCTAACAGTTTGGTGATTGAGCTTGATCCTGAAACCATAATAGTCTTGCGTGTTAAAGATCATCTGCGTCCACAGCAAATTGAACTGGCTGAAGTGCGTCAACAGATCGAACAGCAACTGGTTAATAACCAGGCGATTGAGCAGGCACAGACACGTGGTACAGCGTTGTTAGCTCGCTTGAAAGAAAGCCAGGCTCCTGTGACACAAACGCAAGAAGCAGAGTGGCAGACAGTTGAGGCAGCGATGCGTGACCAAGAAAATGTTGATCCGCAGGTTTTGCAAACACTGTTTAAAATGCCTAAGCCTGAAGCCGATTCAGCTCAGTTTGCGGGCTTAAGTTTAGCTGACGGCAGTTATGTGGTTCTGCAGTTAACCGGTGTTAGCGACCCTGAAACACCGCTAAATGCTGAAGAGCTAGCTCAGTACCAGCAGATTTTAGCTTCACGTGCGGGACAAGTTGATTTTAATGCATTGATGCAGCAGCTTGAATTGGATGCAAAAATTCAACGCTTTTAATCCTTAGATAGACACAAAAAAACCCGCTGATGAGCGGGTTTTTTTGTGTCGAGTGAAGAGTTAATCTTCTTCGATATTACCCATTGCAGTGGTATTAAAACCACCGTCAACGTACATGATCTCACCACTGATACCTGAAGCTAGGTCCGAGCATAAGAATGCACCGGCGTTACCCACTTCATCAATGGTCACATTACGACGTAAAGGTGTTTGCTTTTCGTTAGCAGCGAGCATTTTACGGAAGTTTTTAATGCCCGATGCTGCCAAAGTGCGGATAGGGCCCGCTGATACTGCGTTGACACGTGTACCTTCAGCGCCGAGACTGCCGGCTAAGTAGCGTACGCCGGCTTCTAGGCTGGCTTTAGCCATACCCATCACGTTGTAGTTCGGCATGGTGCGCTCGGCACCTAGGTAGGTCAGAGTCAGCAAGCTACCATTGCGGCCTTGCATCATGTTACGACCGGCTTTAGCCAGCGCAATAAAGCTGTAAGAACTGATATCGTGGGCAATTTTAAAGCCTTCACGGGTGGTGGCTTCGGTAAAGTCGCCATCGAGTTGGTCGCCAGGTGCGAAACCGACTGAGTGAACGATACAGTCTAAACCGTCCCACTTTTTCGCCAGTTCAGCGAAGACGTTTTCGATTTCGTCATCATTGGCTACATCACATGGAAAGCACAGGTCAGCTGATGAACCCCAGCTTTCAGCAAAACCTTCAACACGGCCTTTGAGCTTGTCATTCTGGTAAGTAAAGGCCAATTCTGCGCCTTCACGGTGCATCGCCGCTGCGATACCAGAAGCGATGGACAATTTGCTGGCCACGCCAACAATTAAAACGCGTTTACCGGTCATAAAACCCATGGTTTTTCCTCTTTTTGAGTCAATAGTCATTATTACAGTTGCTGCGGGCTGTTTATAAAAGCGGCTGCTAACAACTGTTGTGTGTAATCCTGTTGTGGTGCGGCAAAAATATCCTCTGCAGCACCTTGTTCAACCACTCGGCCTTGACGCATCACCAGTAATTGGTGACTGAGCGCTTTAACCACGGCTAAGTCATGGCTGATAAATACATAAGTTAAGTTGTATTTTAGCTGTAAATGACGCAACAGCTCCACCACTTGGCGTTGCACGGTGCGGTCCAGCGCCGAAGTAGGCTCATCCAAGAGAATCAGTTTAGGTTTGAGTACCAAGGCACGGGCAATGGCCACACGCTGTCGTTGCCCCCCAGAAAACTCATGGGGATAACGGTGTCGTGTCTCTGGATCAAGGCCAACTTCTTTCAATACCGCAATAATAGCCTGCTCTTGCTCCTCGGCATTACCCATCTTATGGATCTGTAAACCTTCGCCAATGATATCTGAGACGCTCATTCTTGGGCTCAGGCTACCAAATGGGTCCTGAAAAACCACTTGAATGTCGCGGCGCAGCGGGCGCACCTGCTTTTGCGAGAGTCCATCAATGGCATTCCCAGCGTAATAGATGCCGCCTTTACTCTGAATGAGTCGCAAAATAGCTAAGCCGAGCGTCGATTTACCTGAGCCACTCTCACCTACGACACCGAGAGTTTGCCCGCGTTGTAGAGTGAAACTGATGCCGTCCACCGCTTTCACATGATCGACAGTGCGCTGCAGAATGCCTTTTTTAATCGGGAACCACACGCGCAAGTCTCGAGTTTCTAATAAAATCTCACAGGGCGTATGTGGCACCGGCAAGCCGCTCGGTTCTGCACCGAGTAACTCTTGGGTGTAAGGGTGCTGTGGATTGCTAAAAATCTCAGCACAGGATGCTTGCTCAACAATTTCACCGCTGCGCATCACACAGACACGATGGGCGACACGGCGTACTAGGTTGAGGTCGTGACTGATCAATAAAATCGACATGCCCAGACGTTCTTGCAAGTCTTTCAGCAGCTCTAAAATTGTCAGCTGCACAGTGACGTCGAGCGCAGTGGTCGGCTCATCGGCAATCAGCAGCTCGGGCTCATTAGCCAAAGCCATAGCAATCATCACCCGTTGGCGTTGACCACCGGACAACTCATGCGGATAAGAGCTCATACGTTGTGCAGGGTTTTTGATCTCAACCAAGGTCAGCAGCTCCAGCGTGCGTGCTGAGGCTTGTTTCGCCGTCATCCCTTTGTGCAGCATCAGGATCTCATTGATCTGCTTCTCAATGCTGTGCAATGGGTTCAAAGAGCTCATGGGCTCTTGGAAGATCATCGCAATGCGGTCGCCGCGTACTTTGCGTAAGTAACTGGGCGTGGCACTGAGCAAATCTTTGCCTTGATAGATAATTTTGCCACTGGGATGTCGGGCTATAGGGTAGGGCAGTAAGCGCAAAATAGAGTGCGCCGTCACTGATTTACCTGAACCACTTTCACCGACCAGCGCCAGCGTTTCACCTTTGTTAATGGTGAAACTGATGTTGTTGACCGCGCGCTGCACGTTTTCACCGCTGATAAATTCAACGGATAAGTCTTCAATGCTTAACAGCTGTTGTGTCTTATTTTCTTGGATCGAATGCATCACGGGCAGCCTCACCAATAAATACTAATAAACTCAGCATCAATGCCAAGACGGTAAAGGCACTGATACCCAGCCAAGGGGCTTGTAAGTTGGACTTACCTTGCGCCACTAACTCGCCCAGTGAGGGGGAGCCGGGCGGTAAACCAAAACCTAAGAAGTCCAGCGCGGTTAAAGTACCGATCGCACCAGTTAAAATAAACGGCAAAAAGGTAATGGTCGACACCATGGCATTGGGCAAAATATGGCGGAACATAATCGCACTGTTTTCCATCCCTAAAGCCCGCGCAGCACGCACATATTCAAGGTTACGCCCGCGCAAGAACTCGGCGCGGACTAAATCCACCAAGCTCATCCACGAGAACAGCAACATAATCCCCAGCAGCCACCAAAAGTTGGGTTGGATAAAACTAGCCATAATAATCAGTAAATACAAAACGGGCAGACCCGACCAGACTTCTAAAAAGCGTTGGCCGACTAAGTCGACCCAGCCACCGTAAAAGCCTTGCAGGGCACCAACAAAGACACCAATCACTGAGCTGATCAGTGTCAGAGTGAGGGCAAAGAGTACCGAGATGCGGAAACCGTAAATCACCCGCGCCGTCACATCACGGCCTTGATCGTCAGTGCCCAGCCAGTTTTGCAGCGAGGGCGGTGCCGGTGCCGGCACTTGCAGATCGTAGTTGATACTGGAGTAGTTAAACGGAATGATCGGCCATAGCATCCAGCCATCTTTTTCCGCTACTAACTCTTCGATATACGGGCTTTTATAGTTGGCCTGCAGTGGAAACTCACCACCAAAGGTGGTTTCTGGGTAGCGTTTGAGGACGGGGAAGTACAAAGCGCCGTCATAGCTGACTACCAGCGGTTTATCGTTGGCAATAAACTCAGCGCCCAGCGATAAGACAAATAAGATTAAAAATAACCACAACGAATACCAGCCGCGCTTATGTAACTTAAAGCGCGCAAAGCGGCGTTGGTTAATCGGAGAGAGTGCCATATCAGTTCCCCCGACTGCTAAAGTCGATACGTGGATCGACCAAGGTGTAAGTGATATCGCCGATCAATTTAACCAGCAGACCTAATAGTGTGAATAAAAATAGCGTGCCAAACACCACTGGATAGTCGCGGTTAATTGCTGCTTCAAAACTGAGCAAACCTAAGCCGTCTAACGAGAAAATTACTTCAATCAGCAGTGAACCAGTAAAGAACATACCAATAAAGGCCGCAGGGAAGCCGGCAATAATAATCAGCATGGCATTACGAAATACATGACCGTAGAGCACTTTGTTTTCTGGCAAGCCTTTGGCGCGTGCAGTGGTTACATATTGTTTATTGATCTCATCAAGAAAGCTGTTTTTAGTCAGCAGCGTTAAGGTGGCAAAGTGACCAATCACCAAAGCGGTTACCGGCAAGGCTAAGTGCCAGAAATAGTCACCGATTTTGCCGAGCATACTCAGCTCTTCAAAGTTATTGGAAGTCAGGCCGCGCAGCGGGAACCAACTTAAATAACTACCACCGGCAAACACCACCACCAGTAAAATCGCAAACAAGAACGCAGGGATGGCATAGCCGAGAATAATCGCCGAGCTGGTCCACACATCAAAAGCGCTGCCGTGGCGTACCGCTTTACTGATCCCCAGCGGTATGGAGATCATATACATCAGCAGCGTACTCCAGAGCCCCAGTGAGATAGAGACCGGCATCTTTTCAATAATTAGATCTGTGACCTTGGCGTCGCGAAAAAAGCTGCTACCAAAATCGAAGTGAGCATAGTTTTTCAGCATAATCCAAAAACGTTCGATGGCGGGCTTATCAAAGCCGTACATCTTCTCGATTTCCAGCACCAGCTCTGGATCCAGTCCTTGTGCACCACGGTAGTTGGCCGATGAACTACTGGAGACTTCTGAGCCGCCGCCAGAGATGCGTCCCGTTGCACCGCCTGCTGCCGCATCAAAGCCTTCTAGCTTGGCAATCATTTGCTCAACAGGTCCACCAGGAGCGGCCTGAATAATAATAAAGTTCACCACTAAAATTCCCAACAGCGTAGGAATAATCAGCAATAAACGCCGAAAAATATATGCCAGCATACTTATTGGTCCGTTACAGAAGGAGGGCTTGCTGCATCAGCATTATGCCACCAGGTCATTAAGCCATAATCATACAGCGGTGCGATTTTCGGCTGAGCTAAATGCTGCCAGTACGCCGTGCGCCATGTATCAATATAATAGTTGGGAATAACATAATGGCCAGCCAATAACACGCGATCTAAAGCACGCGCATGATTAATTAAGCTGGCACGACTGGGCGCATTGATTAAACCCTCGACCAGCGTATCAATGGCTGGGTCTTTAAGGCCAATAAAATTGCGGCTGCCAGGGTTGTCTACGCTACTGGAATGCCAGAAATCACGCTGCTCATTACCGGGGGAGTTGGACTGTGACCAAATACTGGAGGTCATATCAAAATCCCGTGAGCGCATACGGTTGATATATTGCGAAACATCAGTGCGGCGAATGGTCAATTCAATTCCCAGTTCCGCTAGATTGCGCTTAAATGGCAATAGCACACGCTCAAGGTTGGCTTGAGCAATAATAAACTCAAACTCCAGTGGTTCACCTTTAGCATTCACCATACGGTCGTTTTCAATGCTGTAACCGGCTTCCTGCAGTAAGCGCCAAGCTTCTAAACGGCGCTCACGAATAATGCCACTGCCATCACTGACCGGGGCTTGGTATACCTGAGTAAAGACCTGCTCAGGAATCGAGTCACGTAAGGGCTCTAAAAGAGCCAACTCTTCTGCAGAGGGTAAACCGCGCGCCGCCAGCTCAGAGTTTTCAAAGTAACTTTGTGTACGAATATAAGCACTGTAAAACAACTGCTTATTGGTCCACTCAAAATCAAACAGCAAGCCAATGGCTTCACGCACGCGTGGATCTTGAAAGATCTCGCGGCGCAGATTAAAGGTAAAACCCTGCATACCTACGGGGTTATGGTTCTTAATCTCTTTCTTAGTAATCTGCCCGCTGCGTAATGCCGGCGAGTTATAACCTGTGGCCCAGTCTTTGGCTGAGTATTCCAGGTTGAAATCAAACTGCCCCGCTTTAAAAGCTTCTAAGGCCACCGACATATCGCGGTAGTAATCAATATGAATGGTGTCGAAATTATAGAGTCCGCGCGATACCGGTAAGTCTTTACCCCACCAGTCCGTCACGCGCTCATAACGCAAGCTGCGGCCTGCATCGACGCGAACTAAACGGTAAGGGCCACTGCCCAGCGGTGCTTCTAAGCTGGTTTTGCTAAAGTCCCGCTCGGCCCACCAATGTTTAGGCAGGATTTGTAGTTGGCCCAGAATCAGCGGTAATTCACGGTTCTCGGTGTGTTTAAAGTCAAAGCGCACTTGCAGTGGATTTTCCACCACCACTTCGGCCACATCGGCATAGTAATGGCGATACAGCGGGTGGCCTTTTTCTAGCAACGTATTAAAGGTAAACAGCACATCCTCTGCGGTCACCGGCTGGCCATCATTAAAACGTGCTTGGGGATTGAGATAAAAACGCACAAAGCTATTGTCATCAGCTTTTTCGATGCGCTCAGCTAGAAGACCATATTCAGTAAAAGGCTCATCCGCAGAATGATAGGTGAGAGTGTCGTACATCAAACCAATCTGATCAGCGGCATTACCCTTGGGAATAAAGGGATTGAGGCTGTCAAAACCATTGAGCCCGGCCAGACGTAACGTACCGCCTTTAGGGGCTTCAGGATTGGTGTAAGCAAAATGGCTGAAGTCGCTGGGGTATTTAGGCGCCTCGTCATATAGCGTCATGGCATGTTGCGGCTGGGCAATAGCGCCAGCGCTACAGGCTAAGACAATCAGTGATAAACAGCCGCGACGCAGCACAGTGAACATTAGCGAATCTCCGAGGGTTTTAACCACCAAGCACGTAAACCTAAGGTGTAGGGTGGAATGCGTACAAATTCAAAACGGTTCTGGTAAGCAATACGATGATGGCTAATATACCAGTTTGGAATGCTGTAGTAGTGCCACAGTAATGCACGGTCTAAAGCGCGGGCAGCATTACGTTGCTCGCGATAGTTTTTGGCACTGAGTAAATGTTCTAATAAATCATCAATCACCGGATTGTTGACACCTGCATAGTTCTTGCTGCCTTTAATCATGGCTTGCGAAGAGTGGAAATACTGCCACTGTTCCAGCCCAGGACTGAGGGTTTGCGGCAAGGTTAATAAGGTTAAATCAAAATCAAAGTTATCTAAGCGCTGTTTATATTGCGCGCGATCGACTGTGCGCATCCGTGCAGCAATCCCCACTTCATTGAGTGTATTGACATAGGCTTGCAAGATTCGTTCTAAGCTTGGATTCACCAGCAGGATTTCCAGCTCTAATTGTTGGCCGAGTTTATTCTTTAAACCCTTAGACGTGCTGCGCCAGCCCGCATCAGATAGCAAACTCATCACTTTACGCAATGTGTCACGAGGGATACCACGACCGGCGGTGGGTTCTAAAGTAAAGGGCTCTAGAAATAAGGCGAGGGGCAGCTGTTCGCGCCATTTGGCCAGCAGTAAACCTTCAGCGCCTCGTGGCGTGCCCCGAGCCGAGAAATCACTATTGGGGTAATAGCTATCAGCACGTTGATAGGCGTTATTAAACAGAGTTTTATTGGCCCACTCAAAGTCAAATAGTAGCGTCAGCGCTTCGCGGGTTTCGATATCGTGAAATTGCGCACGTCGAGTATTGATAAACAAGGCTTGGGTTTGTGTGGGGATTTGATGCGGGATTTCCGCACGGATGACCCGCCCCTTGGCAATATCAGGAAAGCGATAGTTATTGGCCCAGTTTTTAGCCTGGTGCTCGATATAAAAATCAAAGCTGCCGACCTTAAATGCTTCAAAGGCCACGTGCTTATCACGGTAAAAATCGACAAAAATTTTATCGAAGTTGTATTTACCACGATTGACCGCAAGATCCTTTCCCCACCAATCTTTCACGCGCTCAAACACCACACCGCGTCCGGGTTTGACCGAAGTAATTTGATAAGGGCCGCTGCCCAGCGGTGGCTTAAAGGTGGTTTGGCTAAAGTCTTGATCGCGCCAGTAGTGCTCTGGCAGCACGGGTAAATCACCCATACGCAAAATCAATAAAGGATTGCCCGCACGCTTAAAGACAAAGCGAATGCGATGCGAACTGAGAATATCGACGCGCTTCACTTCTTGTAAGTAGGTGCGGTATTGCGGGTGGCCTTGTTTTAACAGGGTGCGATAGGAAAACGCCACATCTTTCGCGGTAATCGGCGTGCCATCGTGAAAGCGTGCTTCTTTGCGTAGATTAAACACCACCCAGCTGCGGCTGTCGTTGTATTGCACGCTCTCGGCGATCAAGCCATAAGCACTCGCGGGCTCATCGCCTGAAGGATCATAATTGCCGCTGCCCACCATTAAGGGTTCATTGAGTTCGCTGATGCCATAACTGGTGAAGTCAGCCGTGCCAATAGGGCTGGTGCCTTTTAAGGTGTAGGGGTTGAGCGTGTCGAATGAGCCAAACCCCATCAGGCGGATGGTGCCACCTTTGGGCGCGTCTGGATTGACCCAGTCAAAATGCTTGAAGTTGGCGTCATATTTGAGCTCTTCAAACTGCGCATAGCCATGACTGGTGACCAGACTGGCAAAAGCGCTTTGGCTGAGTACAAGCACGCCGATCAGCAAAAAAAATACGCGCATAAAGCATCAACCCTTAAATAAACAGCAACGAGACAACAATTGCGCAGTTTACTCGATTTATCAACTGGGCGTCAGCTTACACTTAGCTTGATATCAGCCCGTGTGGCTTAGGCTGATATCCAGCGCCGTACTACAGGTACAGCGATAAGGTCTGACCAGGCTTTAAAGCTTTGCTGGCTTTGGGGTTCCAGTTTTGAAGTTGCTTTAGGCTGACTTTGTGACGCTTGGCAATCACATACAAAGAATCGCCAGGGCGCACCTTATATTGGATGGCGCGTGAGCGTTGTGCCAACTGCTGGCCTGAGCTGCTGCCGGTCACTAATGTCAGTTTTTGTCCAATTTTTAATGCGTTAGATGAGAGTTTATTCCAACGCTTAATATTGGCTACTGATACTTTTTGGCGTGCGGCAATCATCGATAAGTTATCGCCTGAACGTACAGTGTAGGTTGTACTGCTAGGCTGAGAGCTGCGTGTGGGCGGCTGCATACGAGCTATATTAGCGCCGCCTTGATGTATGTTAAGTACCTGCCCAATGCGCAGCGAATTACTGGAGAGCTTATTAATATCTTTAATCAATGCCACTGATACATGATGACGGCTGGCAATGGTGGACAAGTTATCCCCACTGCGCACAGTGTATTGCTGCCACTGCACCCGGTCGCTGGGTTTAATGGTGGACAGTTGTGCCGTCAGCAGTTGTGCGTTTTTTAACGGCACTAATAAATGCTGAGGGCCGTCGTAGGTTATACCTTGCTTATACGCTGGGTTGAGTTGCACCAGTGCTTTTTCATCGAGCTTGGCCAACTTAGCTAAACGGCCGATTTCCATTTGTTGCTTAAGCGGTACTGCAGTGAAGTAGGGCTCGTTAGCAATAGGGCTGAGTGCAATGTCATAGGCCAGTGGGGCGCTGATCAATTGTGAAATAGCCAGCAACTTAGGTACGTAAGCTTGTGTTTCTGCTGGCAGGTTCAGGTTCCAGTAATCAGTGGGTAAATTGCGTGATTCATTGCGTTTAATCGAACGAGCAACAGTACCTTCTCCCGAATTATAAGCGGCTAAAGCCAGTAGCCAGTCATTGTCAAACATGTTGTGCAGGTACTGCAGATAGTTTAATGCGGCTTGGGTAGAGGCCATAATATCGCGACGCGCATCATACCAATGTGACTGTTTAAGCTTAAAATGACGGCCAGTGGAGGGGATAAATTGCCATAAGCCCGACGCATGCGCTGTTGAATACGCGTGAGGGTTATAACCGCTTTCAATCATCGGCAATAAAGCCAATTCCAGTGGCATATTGCGCGCAGCAAGGCTCTCAACGACATAGTACATATAAGGGCTGCTACGTTCGGAGATATTCTCAATCACTTTGCTGCGGCTAGCAAACCACAGACGCTGCTGATCTACGCGCGGATTATTATCAATCAAGTGCTGCAGCTGATAGCCATGGCTGATGCGCTGCCAAATATCCAGCTCGACTTGCTCTTTGGCGGCTTGATCTCGTGCAGCTGCTTGATGCATTAATCGCTGTGCGGTTTTTTTATTGACCGCGAAAGCATCATTGGTATAGACAGATGGGTAAATCACCTGTGGCGCAGGAGGGTTTTGGACTTCTTCAAAGGATAAACAGCCAGAGCCTAGTAGCGCTACAAAAGAGATGGCAACTAGGCGGGTAACACGGCGAATAGAGCAATAAATAGAAGGTTTTTGGCTGTCGGAATCTGGCATCAATAGAGGTGCTTTTCAGAAAGTTTGCACAATTTTAGGAACTCAGGGAGTGTGGGTCAAGCCGATTCCGATCATCGGGCTGTTTAAAATGTATCTTTCCATGACCGCAATGCAGCGAATACCTCATGGTTTTCCTTCAGTTCTTGGCCTGCTTGCTGTTCTGCAGCCTTGATAACTGCTGTTTGCTCACAGCGTAAAAACGGGTTGGTGCGTTTTTCTAGGGCGATATGGCTGGGCAGGGTGATTTGCTGATTATCACGTAATTGACGTACCTGCACGATACGTTGTTGGATATCTTGATTGTCAGGTTCAACCGCTTCGGCAAAGAGCAAATTGCTTAAAGTGTACTCGTGCGTGCAGTAGACCAGAGTGTTGTCAGGTAACGCTGCGAGGCGTGCGAGTGATGCATACATTTGTTCTGGATGGCCTTCAAACATACGGCCACAACCTGCAGCAAAGAGCGTATCACCACTGAGTAGCCAAGGCTGTGTCAGGCCGCTTTTGCAAAAGTAGGCAACGTGACCTAAGGTGTGTCCGGGCACAGCAAAAACATGTACGGTATGGCCAAACAGATCAATGGTTGCGTCATCATCGACAGGCAAGTCTAAGCAGGGAATTGTTTCACGTGCAGGGCCAACTACACGGGCCTGTGTGGCTGCTTTAAGAGCGCTAACACCACCAATATGATCATGATGGTAATGGGTGATCAAAATATCACTGAGTTGCCATTGCGGGTGCGCCGCGAGCCAGTCCAGCACCGGTTGTGCATCACCGGGATCAACGGCTGCGCACACTTGGCGTTGTGCATCTTGAATAAGCCAAATGTAGTTATCATTAAATGCGGGTAGGGCGGTAAAGGTCAACATGGCATGATCCTCAGTAACAGATAAAATAAGCTTAGCATGTCCATCTTATGGATTTTGCCCTTACAGTGCATTAATCAGGTATCGGTTTATGAAGTTACAGCGCTTCTCTGATTTTTTATCACGTCCTCGTAAAAACTTAGCGGGGCCGTTAGCGCAATGGTTTTTAACCAATAAAGGGCAGCAACTCAAGCAACTTGAGCATGACTTGCTTGAGCAACAGTTAGCGCGGCATTTCGGTAGTTATATTGTGTATTACAATCCGCCCGTTGAAATAACGCCTGCACCCAGTATTCGTCATCAGGTCAGTTTAGGTGATCCGCAGTTGAGTGTAGAGATGCACTGTACTGAGAATAAGTGGCCGATTGCTGCCGGTGTTGCCGATGTGGTGGTACTGCAGCACAGTTTAGACTTTGCTCGTTCGCCGCATGATGTACTGCGTGAGGCAGCACATTGTGTACGACCGGGTGGGCATGTCATTATTTTAGGCGCCCATGCTTGGAGTGTGTTTGGGCTGTATCGGCATTGCACGCGTAGTGTGTGGCGACAGGCGCATTGTTTAGCGCCGTCACGGATTACTGACTGGCTGGGTGTATTAGGTTTTAGCCTAGAAAAACGCTGTTTTACCGCCTACCGACCGTTGTTTAAATCCAATGCATTGCATCGCAAACTGGGTTGGCTGGAACGTTATGCCGCTAATAAAAAACTACCCTTAGGTAGCTGTTATATGCTGGTTGCCCGTAAAATGGTGCATGGCATGCATCCGCAGTCACAATCATTGAAATTACGTGTGGAAAAATTACGACCCAATGTGGTCACAGCACATACACCTCATCAGAAAAACTTTAAACATAGCGAAGAACATGACAGATAGAGTTGAGATTTACACCGACGGTGCTTGCAAAGGCAATCCTGGCCCTGGTGGCTGGGGTGCGTTGTTAGTGTACAAAGGTAAAGAATTGGAATTATGTGGCGGTGAGCGCAATACCACTAATAATCGTATGGAACTCACCGCGGCCATTCGAGGTTTGGCTGAGCTTAAGCAATCCTGCACGGTATTGTTGGTGACTGATTCCAAGTATGTGATGCAGGGTATTCAAGAGTGGATGCCCAACTGGAAAAAGCGCGGCTGGAAAACTGCAGCTAAACAGCCGGTTAAAAATGTTGATCTATGGCAGCAGCTGGATGAGCAAACGCTGCGGCATCAGATTGAATGGCAGTGGGTGCGCGGGCATACCGGGCATCCTGGCAACGAGCGTGCCGATGAGCTGGCCAACCGTGGTGTCGAGGAGATGCTGGCATGAGATACATCGTGTTGGACACCGAAACCACTGGTATTAATATCAACGAAGGCCATCGGATTATTGAAATCGGTTGTCTAGAACTGGAGGGCCGCACGCCCACCGGTCGGACCTACCATGTGTATTTACAGCCTGATCGCGCCAGTGAAGAAGGCGCTTTGGCGATACACGGAATCACCGATGAATTTCTAAAAGATAAACCGCGCTTTAAAGATGTGGCTGATGAGTTCTTTGAATTTATTAAAGGCGCAGAGTTAGTCATTCATAACGCCCCCTTTGATATTGGCTTTATCAGTCATGAGTTTGCTTTATTAGGGCAGTCGGATCGTTCTGATGTCAGTGAGTATTGCACTGTTTTAGACACCTTAGTGATGGCGCGTGAACGTCACCCAGGTCAGCGCAATAGCCTAGATGCCTTATGTAAGCGCTATGGCGTGGATAACTCAGGTCGTGAGTTGCACGGTGCGTTGCTCGATGCTGAGATCCTGGCTGAAGTTTATTTAGCCATGACAGGTGGTCAGACTAACTTATCTCTAGCGGGCGATGGCGGGGATGAAGGCGGTGGTTATGTCAGCGTCTCAAAAATACGTCGCATTGATGCCGACCGAGCACCTTTAGCGGTACTGGCCGCGACAGCACAGGAGCTGCAAGCGCATGAATTATTTTTACAGAGAATAAAAAAGGCCAGCGGTGGTGAGCTGGCCTGGAAGAGCTAAGTAAGTCTATAGCTTAGAAACCGCACGCGTTGTTCAGATGCGTGCGGTTTTTTTATGCCCAGTGAGTGACAGCCCACCAGCCGACTAAGCTCATGACAATGGCATAAGGAATCGCCATATAGGCCATGCGGCCGTAGGATAAACGAATTAAGGGCGCAATCGCTGAGGTCAGTAAGAACAAGAATGCCGCCTGACCGTTTGGCGTGGCCACACTGGGTAAGTTGGTACCGGTGTTAATCGCAATCGCTAGCAAGTCAAAGTGCTCACGGGTCATCTGACCAGCTTTAAAGGCCTTCTCGACTTCAGTGATATAAATAGTGGCAACAAAAACGTTGTCACTGATGGCTGAAAATAAACCGTTGGCGATAAATAGCAGTGATGGCTGTTGATCAATTGGCATACTTAATACCCAACCAATTACGGGCGCAAATAAGTTTTGCTCTTGGATCACCGCCACCACAGCAAAAAACACCACCAGTAATGCGGTAAACGGCAGGGCGTCTTGGAAGGCGCGACCGATTTGGTTCTCATCGGTAATACCGTTGAGCGAGGTGATTAAAACAATAACCAGTAAACCAATTAAACCCACTTCAGCCACATGAAAGGCTAAACCCAGTATCAAAATAACAGCGGCAATACCTTGTACTACCAGTGCGGCAGTTTGTGTACTGGTGCGGCATTGGCGTTCTTCGCAGTCAAATTTAGCCAGTATTTTAAAGACCGGTGTTGGCAGCTTTGCGCCATAACCAAACCAACCGAAGTATTCAAGCGCTGCACAGGTGATCAGGCCGGCAATAAAGACTGGTAGGGCAACGGGCACCATATGTTGGAAGAAGGTGACGAAATCCCAATTCATTATTTTACCAATCAGCAGATTTTGTGGTTCACCCACCAATGTGCTGACACCCCCTAAAGCTGTACCGACTGCAGCATGCATCAATAAACTACGTAAAAAAGCCCGAAATTCTTCCAAGTGCTCACGGTGTAATTCAATCACGTCATTATCTAAGCTGTAGTTACTTTCTTCTCGCGGACTCTTACCGGATGCTACTTTGTGGTAAACAGAATAGAAGCCGACCGCCACACTGATCAAGACTGCGGTCACAGTTAATGCATCTAAGAAGGCAGATAAAAATGCAGCTAGGGTACAAAAAATTAAACTTAGCAGCATTTTCGACTTCACTTTTAGCAGAATCTGCGAAAATGCCGTCAGCAACAAGTCTTGCATAAAGTAGATACCCGCCACCATAAACATCAATAGCAGAATCACCGGGAAGTTTTGCAGCAGTTCCTCATACAGCGCATCAGGGGTTGCCAGTCCCATTACAATCGCTTCAATCACTAATAAGCCGCCCGGTTGTAACGGGTAGCATTTAAGGGCCATAGCGAGGGTGAAGATAAACTCTGCCACCAATAACCAACCCATCACCGCAGGGCCTAAGCTCAGCAAGACGAAAGGGTTGATAATTAAGAAGAACAGAATGGCTTGTTTATACCAGTTGGGCGATTGCCCTAAGAAGTTGCGCCCGAAAGCAACAGCAAAGGATGTAGACATTGACCGTATCCCCTAAAAAGATGCGGCTACTCTCGGGCTCGGGACGGAAAAGATCAAGTATTTCAAAGCGTTTCAGACTAAAAGTGTGTTTCTTCTATTAAATGAAGCACTTATCTGTGTATCGACATTGTTTAACCACTTGTTATAGTGTGGTTTGTCCGATAAATACATAGCAATTATAAAAATAAATTTGATTGGGAAAATGATAGATGACTGTTTACCGCGCGTTTAATGTTGAACTCAAAGATTCGATTGCCCATGTACAAATCAATCGTCCAGAAAAAATCAATGCGATGAACGCTGATTTTTGGTCAGAGATGCGGGATATTTTTGCTTGGATTGAAGATACTCCAGAAGTACGAGTGGTGGTGTTATCGGGCGCAGGCAAGCATTTCTCCTCCGGGATCGATTTAATGCTGCTGGCGCAACTCGGTGGCGAGCTTGGCAAAGAAGTTGGACGTAATGCGCGGACACTCAAACGTAAAATCGAAGAACTGCAATCTACCTTTACTGCAGTGGATCAGTGCTCCAAACCTGTTTTAGCCGCCATCCAAGGCTATTGCTTAGGTGGGGCGATTGATTTGATCAGTGCGTGTGATATGCGTTATTGCAGCAGTGATGCACAGTTTGCCATTAAAGAGATTGATATTGGTATGGCGGCGGATGTCGGCACCTTACAGCGTCTACCGCATATTATTGGTGATGGCATCATGCGTGAGTTGGCCTATACCGGTCGTACTGTGGATGGCGATGAAGCGCAGCGTATTGGTTTAGTGAATCGCACCTACGTTGATCAAGAGGCTTTGATGGCTGGCGTATTTGAGATTGCCCACAGCATCGCACAGAAATCACCGATTGCCGTACAAGGCAGCAAGGAAATGATTCGTTATATGCGCGATCACACCGTGGCCGACGGCCTGAGTTATATCGCCACGTGGAATGCGGCGATGTTGCAGTCGGAAGATTTACGTGTAGCGATGGCGGCACAGATGACTAAGCAAGCGCCTAAGTTTAAAGATTAAGCGATTGGCTGATACAGCTATTGCATCAAATACGACATACTGAGTACAGATTAAGCTCTGGGTGTTTTAGTAATGCAGGTAACAGTAATGAATGAACAGTACACAGCGATGGACTGGCAACAAGGTATGCCAGAATTAAGCACAGTCGGCGGCTTGGCTGTGGCTCACTGTCGGATGCGATTTTTAGGTGGCACACAAGGCTTGTTATTTCCTCGGGAATGGCTGCGCGCGCAATGCGCTGAGCAAATGATTGCCGAGCAAGGTATTGGCCACCTGAATGGTGAAGCCGTGTTTGTCTTTGAACTGGCTGAGCCGCTGGAACTCGATGATCTGCTCTGGCAGAGCATGCGTGATTTTATGCTGGAAGGGCAGTTAACGCTGTTTCGTCTATTGGCTTTTGCCAGTCAGATTGGCACATGGGTGCGCCAGCATCGTTTTTGCGGCAGTTGTGGTCAGCCGATGCAACAAGCGCAAGGCCATCGCATGATGCAGTGTGAGCCTTGTCGCGTGCAGGAGTATCCGCGCTTATCACCCAGTATGATTGTTGTGGTTAGTCGTGGTGATGAAATCTTGCTGGCGCGTTCGCCGCGTTTTGTTGATGGGATGTACAGTGCTTTAGCTGGCTATGTTGAACCCAATGAAACCGTTGAGCATTGTGTGCGTCGTGAAGTGCGCGAAGAAGTCAGTGTTGAAATTGAAAATATTCGCTATATCGCCAGTCAGAACTGGCCATTCCCGCACTCATTGATGCTCGGTTATCACGCTGAATACACCAGTGGCGAAATTATTCCGCAGCCAGAAGAAATCGAAGATGCGCAGTGGTTTAGCATCTATGATTTACCGCGCCTACCGGCACACAACTCCATTGCCCGCTATTTGATTGATTTATATGTAGCTCAGCGCTTAGGCCAGCCCGAACCAGTGCTGCCAAGCTAAGCGTGCTGCCAGCGTCATCACCACTAGAATAAAGATTGGGCGGATTAAGCGATTACCGCCACCAATCGCCACGCGCGCGCCGACTGCTGCACCCAGCATCAGTGCGGCGCCCATGCCCAAACCAATCGCCCAAGCGACATTGCCACTGATAATAAACATACTCAAGGCTGCGCCGTTACTGACGAAGTTCATTGAGCGTGCCACACCGCTGGCGCGTAATAAATCCAAGGGATAGAGCATCAAAGTGCTTACTGTCCAAAACGCACCCGTGCCGGGGCCAGCGACACCATCATAAAAACCCAAAGCTAAACCTTGCGGGATTTGCCGTGTAGTTTTGATCTTTGTGCCATTGTTTTGATTGTCTTGTGGTGTCGGACCGAATAATAAATACGCCGCACAAGCAAACACCACCACCGGCAGCATTTGATTCAGCCATTCTGAAGGCAACTGCTGCGCTAATATAGCGCCCAATACCGCTCCAATACCGGTTGCCAGCAAACCCTTGCGCCATTGTTGCGGTTTAAATAAGCCATTGCGATAGAAAGCCACGCTGGCTGTAGCCGAACCAAAGGTCGCGCAGAGCTTATTGGTGCCCAGTACTAAATGCGGCGGCAAGCCAGCCATCAATAGGGCAGGGATGGTCAGCAAACCACCACCACCAGCGATCGCATCAATAAAACCAGCAATAAAAGCCGCAGCGACCAACAGCAGTAAAATCTGCGGATCAGCGACTAAACCAAGCGATAAAGACATAACAGACCTAGATATGGTCCGCCCTACGGGATTTGAACCTGTGACCTCACCCTTAGGAGGGGTGCGCTCTATCCAGCTGAGCTAAGGGCGGTTATAGACATGATGCTAAAAACCGTATTGCATCGTTATTTTGCCGATGCGCATTATATTCCTATTACGCAGGTGCGTTCTGTTTATTTGAGTTGCTAGGGCGCACCTGTTTTAGCGAGACAAATCATACCGATTTACGCTCTGATTGTCATGCCTAAGTGCGTGAGATTTGCTGCAGATTTGAGCTAGATGCTCTAGCGAGAGGCGGCTTAGCTGGTTTTACAGGGGAAAATGAACAGATTTATGATACCTAATAGCATTATAAATAGTTTTCTGTATTTATAGTTTTTTAATGTATTTATATAGATAATAATCTATTGATTATTAATATAAGTTTTAACTATTGATAATTTAATTTTTTTTGAACTTAAATTAGTGTTTTTAGTCTAGCAAACACTTACTTGCTTTTATGTAATTCATACGTATGTATAAACCTCTGTTGGGAGGTTGTTTTAATAAATAATCCTTGACATGAGAGCCTTATAAGCTTGTTATAGTACTAAGTGATTATGAGACATGCGCTGACACAAGTTTTGAAAAGTGCAGAAGTAGTGCTTGTATCGAGTGATTACAGATGGCCAGCCGCTCAATACGATGTAAAGCGTTAATAACCAATAAAAAGAAGGATATTATTATGTTATATACAGTTGCGTTAGTACTTATAGTGCTGTGGTTTTTGGGACTGGTTTCGTCCTATACCATTGGTGGATTTATTCACATTCTCTTGGTGGTTGCAGTGATTATCGTTTTACTGCGAGTTATTAGTGGGCGTAAGCCGCTTTAGCCAACCGGCCTTTAGGGGAGTCTATGAATAAGAGTATATCTTTGGCGCTGCTTGTTGGTGGCGTGATCATGACGATCTGGGGCGTGAGCGCTATGGAATCCTTGAGTTCCGACGTATCACGTGTCCTGACAGGTTCGCCCACTGATAAAGCGATGTGGCTATTAATAGGCGGTATTGCCGCAGCTACGGTCGGATTATTTGGGGTTTTGCGCGGTAATAAAGGTAATTAATCACTACCGTCTATTCAGGCTGTGGAGATGTAGAGTGACTGGTGGGTTCACTGCCAGTCGCTATTGCTATGGTTTGCAGCGTTCTGTTTAACCTCATAGAACAATTTTGATCAATACGTTTTTCTGCTTTTTTAAAATAATGACAAGTGGTTTTACAGTGTGGCTTCAGTGCTTTGAGTCAGATTGTTGAATTGACTATGCCGCCACACTGGCATGTGACATTATATGCACGCAATTTTTGCCTACTTCTTGCTGCTAAAACTTAAAGACTAAGAGAAACAATGAATTCAACGCCTGTAAAATCATCCTTATTTATACTCTGCGCTCTATTTTTGCAGGCAACTGCACAAGCGGATCAAGATCCCGTAGAGGCTGATACGACTTATCAATCTGGCAAACAAACGCTATCCCATTATGTTCATGAATTTATTAAACCCGTGCCAGCCGAACCTTATTGGTATGTGCAAGGCAGTGTATATACACGGCACTTTAATCCTAAGTCTGAGCATAATAATCATCAAAAACTGATCGGTTTGGAGCGTCACACCGAAAACAGTTATCTAATGGGCGGTGCAACCTTTAAGCACTCCTATGGCCAGCGTTCCTATTACGGTTATGTCGGTAAGCGCTTTGATTTTGCTGGCACACCTTTTTACGGCAAGGTCACAGGTGGCTTGCTGTATGGCTACAAAGGCGAGTATCGCGACAAAATCCCTTTTAACCGATTTAAAATCGCCCCCGCAATCATTCCTTCGCTTGGGGTGAAGTATCATCGATTGGGTGCTGAGATTGTCTTGCTGGGCACTGCTGCAACGATGATTAATATCGGCTTCGAGCTCTAAGTATTGTCCACTCAAATAAGTCGCGCGCCAGTCAGTCTTTAGCAGCTACAGTCAGCGTTGAGACGTTCACGTTGACAATAATGCGCTACCTCTGCTTCTAAGATCGACATCTATAAAATCGGGCCAATGGTGGCGATCACGTTATTCCAAACTCGGCGGTAATGACGCCAGGCCAGCACAGTATGTAACTCAATCGGATCAGAGTTTTCAATATACTGCTGCTGGCGCTCAGCGATGGCTTGGGTGATGTCTTTATCTTGCAGCAGAATATTGTTTTCATAATTGAGATCAAAACTGCGCAGATCCAAGTTTGAAGAGCCAATTAAGCTGACTTTGCCATCCACTGTGAGCGTTTTAGAGTGCAGTAAGCCTTCTCTGTGCTCATAGATCACACAACCTGCATCCAGTAAACGATGGTAATAACTGCGACTGGCAGCAGCGACAATCCAGCTGTCATTTTTCTTTGGGTATACCAATGTGACTGCAACACCCCGATGAGCCGCGGCGCATAATGCTTCCAGAACGGTTGCGTCCGGGACAAAATACGGTGTTGTTAGTGTCAGTTCTTCTTCAGCACAAGCAAATAGATTAGAGAATAACTGCGGTGTTGCACCACGTCGCTCTGTCGGTCCGACACCCATCACCTGTGCTGGAAAACCACCTTCGATGGCTTCGGCTTGCAAGGGAATCACATCCAGCGACTCGCCTGTGGCTTGCATCCAGTCGCTGGCAAATAGCAGCTGATTTTGCGCCACGACCGGACCTTCAAAGCGCAGCATAATATCGATCCACGGGCCGTATTTTTCTTTGACCAAAAACTCTGGATCGGCTGAGTTGCGACTACCGCAATAGGTGATACGTGCATCGACCACAGTAATTTTGCGGTGATTACGCAAATCAAGACGGCTGGTGACAATGGTGCGGATTAGATTATTAAAGGGTAACGCTACAGCTACCTGCACCCCAGCAGCGCTCATGCGCTTCCATAGCGCCGACTTAATCAGTGCGCGCGACCCCAGTCCATCGGCCATTGCACGGCAGGTGACACCGCGTTGCGCCGCACGAATCAGAGCCTCAGCAACCGCTGTGCCCGTATTGTCAGTCAACCAAATGTAATACAGCACATGCACATGATCAGTGGCAGCATCAATATCGGCCACCATCGAGGTCAGCGTCATGTCACCGTCTGCCATCAGCTCAGCCGTATTTCCGTCCAGTGGATAGAAACCATTGATCGAACTTGCATACTGGAAGGCCGGTCGATAAATTCGTTTAATCAGATCGCCGCTGCTGGCGGGATCGCCCATAAAATATGAGGCCTTGGCTCTGATTTCAGCAAAGATCTCATCGTGACGCTTGATGGCACGATTACCAATATCAATTTCACCAAACAGAAAATAGGCTCCGCTACCGAAATAAGGGAATAAGTTTAAAACAATAAACCACGCTAGACGCCCAGGCGGGGAGAGGTCATCACGCAGCAAGATGCGCGTGGTAAATGTTAAAACCAGCAAGGCGTGTAAAGCCAGAATAACGGTCATTGAGTGTCCTGTGAAAATACAAAAGCCACGACAATGGTAAACGGGTTAGTGGTTTTAGTCAGGTATGAATGGGTGCGAGTAGCTTTTACTTTCTTTATAACTCAATACCAGCAGAGCCCGCATCGCAGAACTCTTCATCCATTGTTCCAAGTCCAGTGCTTTAAAACACGTTCCGCTGTATATCCGCACGCTGCAATTGAAGTTCATGTCATAACCCTCATCCACAAAAGCAAAGCCCCCAGATATGGCATACAATCATTGCCATTTTCTTCAGGGATGTATTGATCACCATGACCAACTCCAATTTTTCCGCAACAGCCGCCTTTATCTGGTCGGTTGCCGATTTACTGCGTGGTGATTTTAAGCAGTCGCAATATGGCCGCATTATTCTGCCGTTTACCTTATTGCGTCGCTTGGAGTGCGTACTGGAGAAGACTAAGCCTGCGGTTCTAGCTAAGTATGATCAAGTCAAAGTCATGCCTGTTGAAGCGCAAGACAAGCTCTTGTCCCATGCCGCCGAGCTGAGTTTTTACAACACCTCAGCCATGGATTTAAGCCGTCTGGGTGAAACCAGCGTCGCCAGTAACTTAGAAAGTTATCTTCAGTCATTTAGCCCCAATGCGCGGGAGATTTTTGAGCACTTTGACTTCTTTAATACCATCGACAAACTGGCCGAAGCCGACTTGCTGTATAAAGTCGCCAAACGCTTTGCTACCACTGATTTGCACCCTGATAACATCAGCAACCACGGTATGGGTTTGGTGTTTGAAGAGCTGATTCGCCGTTTTGCCGAAGGCTCGAATGAAACCGCCGGTGAGCACTTTACCCCACGCGATATCGTGCGCTTAACCACCTCGTTGGTGTTCAGTACCGATGATGACATTCTGACCCAGGCCGGTTTAGTGCGTTCCATTTATGACCCAACCGCTGGCACCGGCGGATTCCTCTCCGCGGGGATGGAATATGTCATGGAGCTGAATGACCGCGCCTCGCTGATGCCCTTTGGCCAAGAGCTCAACCCTGAGTCCTACGCCATTTGTAAGGCCGATATGCTGATTAAAGGGCAGAAGGTCGACAATATTAAGCTGGGTAATACCCTGTCCAACGACCAACTGCGCAATGATAAGTTTGACTATATGCTCTCCAATCCACCCTTTGGTGTGGACTGGAAGAAAATTCAAAAATCCATTGTTGAAGAACACCAAGACAAAGGCTTTGAAGGGCGCTTTGGTGCCGGTTTGCCGCGAGTGTCAGACGGTTCGCTATTGTTCTTGATGCACCTGATCGACAAGATGAATCGCGGCAACAGCACAGGCTCACGCATCGGTATTATCCTGAATGGCTCGCCGTTATTTACTGGCGGGGCGGGCAGCGGTGAAAGTGAAATCCGTCGTTATGTTTTAGAAAACGATCTACTCGAAGCCATCATCGCGCTGCCCACCGATATGTTTTACAACACCGGCATCGCCACCTATGTATGGGTTCTATCCAGCCAAAAAGCTGCACCGCGCAAAGGCAAAGTGCAACTGATTAACGCCGCCAAAGAGCGTGCTAAAACCGGTGGCCGTGGTCGCAGTGGTGGCGGGGAAAGTGATGCACCCGTCGAGAATGTTTTCTACCAAGCCATGCGTAAATCACTGGGCAGCAAACGCCGTGAGCTGACCGAAGAGGGCATCGAAACCATAGTGCGCACCTATGGCCATTTTATTGAAAACGACTTCAGTAAAATCTTTGATTACCGCGCCTTTGGCTACCGTCGCATTACCGTCGAGCGCCCACTGCAATTAGCGATCTATCCGAAAGATGAACTGCGTGTCGCCGCACTGACTGCAGACAATGCCTGGCTTAAACTGGATGCCGCCTTGCAAAGCGATATTTTGGCCGCGCTGGCGCAATTCACTGAAGACAAGCTGCTATCACGCAAAACCTTCTTAAAACAGCTTGATGTAAAACTCACTGCCGCCCAGCAAAAGCTGATTGTGAAACACCTTGGCGAGCACGATGACGAGGCGGAAATCTGCAAGCACGCCTCAGGTAAAGACAAAGGCCAGCCTGAAGCCAATCCTGATCTGCGCGATTATGAAAACGTACCGCTCACGGAAAACATCCAAGACTACTTTGCCCGCGAAGTACTGCCGCATGTGCCGGATGCATGGATCGATACCAGCAAAGTCGATGAGCGCGACCAAGAAGTGGGCATTGTCGGTTATGAGATTCCGTTTAACCGCCACTTCTATGAGTACCAGCCACCGCGTGAGTTAGCGGAGATTGATGCAGAGTTGGATCTGGTGTCGGCAGAGATTATGCAGCTGCTACAAGAGGTGCATTCTTGATGTTATTGAGTGACTACACAGAAGAAAGTCAGCATCTGGAAATTAAAAGCCAGCTGACCGATACCTTTGAAAAAGAAGTCGTGGCCTTTTTAAACAGCCGCGATGGTGGTGCCATTATTATTGGTGTGGATGACAAAGGTCAGGTGCTAGGCGTTACTGAGGCTGACTCACTGCAATTAAAAATAAAAGACCGCTTAAAACACAATATTGCCCCTTCAACGATGGGCTTGTTTGATGTGGTCTTGCTGCATGAGCAAGGTAAAACCTTAATTAAAGTGATTGTTGCCAGTGGCAGTGAAAAGCCGTATTACCTCAGCAAAATGGGTATGTCTTCTAAAGGCTGCTTTATTCGGATTGGCAGTGCCAGCGAGCCCATGCCCGCACATATGATAGAAGATCAGTTTGCCAAGCGCGTGCGCAATTCGATTGGCAATATTACTTCGCGCTATCAGGATTTAACCTTCCGTCAGCTTAAAATTTATTACGAAGAAAGCACTTTAACGCTGAACGAGCAGTTTGCTAAAAACTTAGAGTTGACCACCAAAGCGGGTGAGTATAATTACGCTGCCTATTTGTTAGCAGATCAAAACGGCTGCTCGATCAAAGTGGGTAAATACCGAGGCACCGATAGAGTCGATCTGATTGAAAATGAGGAATACGGCTATTGTTGTCTGGTTAAAGCCACCAAGGCTGTGCTGGAAAAGCTTAATATTGAAAATAAAACCTTCACGCAGATCACGCCCAAAGAACGTATTGAACAAAAAATGCTCGATCCACTCGCCTTGCGTGAGGCAGTGATCAACGCCATTGTGCACAATGATTTTAGCCGTGAAGTACCGCCCAAGTTTGAGCTGTTTTCCGACCGATTAGAAATCACCTCCGTCGGCACCATCCCAGCAGGCTTTACGCAGGACGAGTTCTTTATGGGCTACTCGGTGCCGCAAAACAAAGAGCTGATGCGCGTCTTTCGAGACTTGGATATTGTTGAGCAAATGGGCTCTGGCATTAACCGCATCCTGCAAGCTTACCCCGCAAGCATCTATCACTTTAGCCCTAATTTTATTCGTGTCGTGCTGCCATATGCCGTGCCTGAGCAAGTCACCGCGCAAGTCACCGCGCAAGCTACCGCGCAAGTCACCGCGCAAGCTACCGCGCAAGTCACCGCGCAAGCTGACTCAGTTGAAGAGCGTGTGCTTGCTTTTTGCCAGCAGCCAAAAAGCCGTAACGAAATCCAAGAGCACCTTGATTTAAAACATCGAGAGCATTTTAGACGCGCTATTTTAAATCCCTTGCTGGACAGCGGCCAGTTGCTGCGCACCATCCCGGATAAACCGACCAGCCCTAACCAACAGTTTTATACCGCGCAGAGTGATCGCGCAGAAGGAGAAGTGTGATGACTGGGCGTTATAAGGCGTATCCGGAATATAAGGATTCTGGGGTTGTTTGGTTAGATAGAATACCAAGTGAGTGGACTGTTAACACGGTAAAAAGATTAACTAAATTTCAAGTAGGTTGGACGCCGCCAACAGGAAAAGATGAGAATTTTATTGGTGATAATTTATGGGCAAATATTTCTGATTTAAAAGAAAAGTTTTTGTCTGATACCGCTAAAAGAATATCTGATGAGGCAGCAAAAGCTGCATCTATGGCCATAACTCCAAGGGGCTCTTTGCTTTACAGTTTTAAGTTATCTGTCGGTGCCGTATCTTTTGCTCAGAAGGATATGTATACAAACGAAGCAATAGCATCATTTTTGGTATCAAGTAAACTGCCTTTAGAATACTTGTATTACGCACTACCAATATTTGTCATTGAGAATGCTTCAACCAATATTTACGGCGCAAAAATATTAAATCAGGATTTGATTAGAAATGCTTTCTTGCTAGAGCCCTCATACGAGGAAGCTAAAAATATCGCTTACTTCCTCGATCATGAAACCACCAAGATCGACACCTTAATTACCAAGCAAGAACAGCTGATTGAATTGCTAAAAGAAAAACGTCAAGCCGTTATTTCTCATGCCGTCACCAAAGGGCTCAACCCTGATGCACCGATGAAAGATTCTGGTGTTGAGTGGCTAGGGCAGGTGCCGGAGCATTGGAAAGTAAGCAAAATTAAAAACTATGCGAAAATTGAAAGTGGGCATACGCCTAGTCGAACTAAAGAAGAGTATTGGGTTGACTGCACTATTCCCTGGGTATCTCTCAATGATTCAAAACAGCTAAGGGCAGTGGATTATATTACTGACACATATTATAAGATTAGTGAGCTAGGTATAGCTAATTCATCTGCTCGCCTTCTTCCAGAGAGGGTAGTTGTTTTCACTAGAGATGCTTCAATAGGTTTGAGCGCAATTACTACAAAGCCCATGGCAGTATCGCAGCATTTGATTGCTTGGATATGTAATGAAAATTATTTGATACCAGAATTCTTATTGTTGATTTTTTATGCAATGGAGTCAGAGTTTGATAGGTACACATTTGGCGCAACTATAAAAACAATTGGTATGGATAATGTGCGAAGCCTAAAAAGTGCGATTGCTCCATTGGATGAGCAGGAGAAAATTATTAAATGGGGATTTAATGAGTTAGAGAGAATTAAATTATCTTGCTATAAGTCAGAGAAAGCCATTGAGCTAATGCAAGAACGTAAAACCGCTCTTATTTCAGCTGCTGTAACAGGCAAAATAGACGTTCGTGATTGGCACGTTTGAACTGTTGAAAATGGTGCAACAGTTCAAATCAGTTAGGCCAGCTTCGAACTATCCAGAAACTCCGGAGAGTTGCTTAAAATATCCAAGGGTTCAGTTGTTCGGAATAACTGACAAGGCTTAATCAATAAGCTAGAGGGTTATGCATGAATTGCGCAGGCAGTGCCTGCGCAATTCATGAGTAGTATCAACCGTTTTTTCACGCCTAAACATTGTGCCCGCATTGCGTGCACAATTAAGATTCCTCAGGTAGTGCGTGAATAATTGAGTTAGCGTTGTATAAAATTTGTAATAGATAAGGCCTGCAATACAAAAGCAGGCCAACAGATAGTTTGATCAGCGTCGTGCTCAAACTACGACTCACAGAGATAACTAAATATTAGGGACAGCCATGCAACAGCAACCAGAAGCATCCGTGCGCGAAAACCAATTTCAAAATGACATTCTTGCGCAGATGCAAGCCAGTGGCTGGTTGCTGGGCGAGTCGATTCACTACGACAAAGCGCTGGCGCTGTATCCGCAGGATGTGATTGCCTTTGTGCAAGCCTCGCAGCCGGAACAATGGCAGCGGCTGGCGCAGCATTATCCAAGCAGCGAACGAGCACCCACTGCGACTGCCGATGCGCTGCTGAAATCCCTAGAGCGCGATTTGAAAAGCAAAGGCACGCTGTGGGTGTTGCGTCATCAAGTTAAAGACCGTGGCGCGAAGTTTAATCTGTGTAGCTTTAAGCCCGATCATGCGCTCAACCCCGATGCCAATGCACGCTATCAGCAGAATATTTTGCGCGTGGTGCCAGAGCTGGTGTATTCACCGCATGGCAACTTGGGGCGTATCGATTTAACCCTGTTTGTAAACGGTATTCCTGTGGCGACTTGTGAGCTTAAATCAGAGTTTAAGCAGTCGCTGAATAACGCCAAAGTGCAATATATAAAAGACCGCCAACCCAAAGACCCGACCACAAAAAAGCCTGAGCCCTTACTCACTTTTAAACGTGGTGCTTTAGTGCATTTTGCTGTGAGCCAATACCAGGTAGCGATGACCACGCGCTTGGCGGGCACTAGTACGTATTTCTTACCTTTTGACCAAGGCACTAGCGAAGGTGGGGCGGGTAACGATGTACCGGAAGATGGTAACTATGCGACCTCGTACTTGTGGAATGAGATTTTCCAGAAAGACAATCTGCTGCTGATTCTAGGCCGCTATATTCATCTGGAATCAAAAGAGCACGAGCAGCTCGACGGTACAATCAAAAGCAAAGAAACCATGATCTTCCCGCGCTATCACCAGTGGGCGGTGGTGTCGACATTGCTCAATACTATGGATATTGAGGGCACTGGCGAAAAGTATCTCATTCAGCACAGCGCCGGCAGTGGTAAATCCAACTCGATTGCGTGGCTGTCGCATCAGCTGGCGTCGAAGCATTACTATACGAATCATCCTGAGCTGCATAAAACCAGTGGCGACAAGGTGTTTGATTCAGTGATTGTGATTACCGACCGCACCGTACTCGACAGTCAGCTGCAAGATACGATTTATCAGTTTGACCATAACGAAGGCATGATTGCGCGGGTCAATCGTGAGGAAGCGCAGGGCAGTAAATCCAAGCAACTGGCCGCGGAACTGAAAGCCGGCACCTCGATTATTATTGTCACCATCCAAACCTTCCCGCATGTGCTGGAAGCCATTCGTCATGATTCCACCCTGGCCGGTCGCAGCTTTGCGGTGATTGCCGATGAGGCGCACTCCAGCCAAACCGGTACCACTGCGCGCAAGTTGCGTGAAGTGTTGATGGTGGAGCAGCTCGACGATGATCAAGAGCTTGACTCGGAAGATATGCTGCGTTTGTCACTGGAAGCGCGCCAAGGCTCGAATAACATCAGCTACTTTGCTTTTACTGCCACGCCTAAAGCGAAAACCTTAGAGTTGTTTGGTCGTCGCCCAGAACCCGACGAGCCTGCCAGCGCCACCAATAAGCCGCAGCCGTTTCATGTCTACTCCATGCGTCAGGCGATTGAAGAAGGCTTTATTTTAGATGTGCTGCAAAACTACACCAGCTACAAGGTGGCCTATCAGTTAGACCATGCTAATCCTGCTGCAGACCGTGAAGTGGATAGCAGAAAAGCCGCGACCAAAATTGCCAAGTGGGTGCGTTTGCATCCTGAGAATATCGCGCAAAAAGTGCAGATTATTATTGAGCACTTTAATAGTAAAATTAAGCATTTACTCGGTGGTGAAGCCAAAGCCATGGTGGTCACCAGCAGCCGTTTAGAAGCGGTGCGTTACAAGCTGGCCTTTGAGAAATACGTGCACCAACAGGGCTATAACAATATCAATGCGATGGTGGCGTTCTCGGGTGAAGTGAATGATCCCGACCTGCCGAATCAGCCGTTTACCGAAACCAATATGAACCCCAACTTGCGCGGGCGTGATATGCGCAAAGCCTTTGACACAAAAGATTATCAAGTGATGCTGGTGGCGAATAAATTTCAAACCGGCTTTGACCAACCCAAGCTGGTGGCCATGTACGTGGATAAGCCGCTGAAAGGCGTTGAATGCGTGCAAACCTTGTCGCGGCTGAATCGTACCTACAAAGGCAAAAACATGACCTTTGTTCTGGATTTTTTAAATGATCCAGAAGAGGTGTTGGCTGAGTTTAAAGTCTATTATCAAACCGCTGAACTGTCGGATGTCTCGGACCCAAATATTGTCTATGAGGTGATGGAAAAGCTCGGCGCTGTGGGCATTTATCACTGGTCGGAAGTCGAAGCCTTTGTGCAGGCGTACAACAGTAAATCCGCCAATCAAGCCAAGTTGACCAATATTTGCAAACCACCGGTTGAGCGTTTCACTCTGCGTTATAAAGAAGCCACACAAGTGCTACACAGCGCCCAAGCCGAGCTATCGAAAGCTAAAGCTGAGCGCAATGATAAGTCGATTAAATTTGCTGAAAACAGCCTGAAAAACGCCAAAGAAGCCCGCGATATTTTGGAAGTCTTCAAGAAAGACTTGCTCTCATTCCATCGCTATTACGAGTTCTGCTCACAAATCGTCGACTTCAACGACTTTGAGCTGGAAAAGCTGAGCATCTTCTCCAAGTACCTCTATCCATTACTACGCCTCGATGCCATGCAAGACGATATCGATCTGTCTGATGTGGTGATGACCCATTACCGCCTACACGAACAACGCGAAGCCGACTTACAGCTGGGCAATAAAATTGGTGAAGAACAAGACACCTATTTACGCCCCAGCAAAGAAGGCGTCGGTGCCGTACCTAAAGATCCAAAAACTGAACTGCTGCATGAAATCATCGAGCGCATGAACGACCTGTTTATCGAAGACGGCCTCACTGAAGCCGACATGCTCAACTACGCCAACACCATCTGCGGCAAAGTCTCAGAAGACGAAGTCGCCATGGACCAGCTGCGCAGCAACAGTAAAGAGCAAGCCATGCTTGGGCAGTTTCCTGACTCCATTAATAAGGCTGTGATTGAGAGCATGGGCATTCATGAAAAGATGGCGATGAAAGTGCTGTCCAATGAAGCCGTGGCGCACGGGTTTGTGAGCTTGATGTTTGATGTGTTGATGAAGGGGTTGAGAGGTAAAGAGGGTGGGGCTGGGCGAGAGGGTTAACAGGCGGAAGTCAGTTTGGATTTTCTGGTAACTTTTATTTTGTGTTTTAAGGTGCTGGGTGTTTACACAGCCTATTGTGGTTAGTGTTTGTTTATGTGCTTGATTTAACGCCTAGTACTGCTTATTTATATGCTGGCTTTTAATTTAAAACTATATAAATCAAGCGGTTATAAAATTCGTTAGTAAGATAGTGCGCATGCAGCGAGTAGGATAGGCGGCATGCTTGATTTGCTACCAAGGAGAGCCCTGTGTTTGTTGAGAAAGTATTGAGAATACAGGTACTTACATTAAATAACAGTAAGCGGTTTGAAGAGCCAAAGTGAGCATGCTTACTAATAAACTGTTAACTGGCTAAGCCACAATCGAGTAACTGGATGATTACGAAAGAAGAAGTATCAGAATTGTGTAAAATGCTAGAAGTTCTCATTGAGCGCTTCAAAAACTTGCATGGTTCATGTTTATACATGAGCTCTTTATTGGCAGCTTGCATTAACGATCACACAAATATGAGTGCAGAAGTTGTTGCTGGAAGCCTGAAAGTAGCAGGAAAAACTGTATTTTCAGATACTCCAATATTACCTGCATTGAATAATGCGGACAGAAATATTTTGGGTAGTTGGGATGGGCATTCTTGGGTTCAAGTATCTGGACTGATTCTCGATCCATCCATTTTCCGCACAATTTACTCATCAATAACTCCAAAGCCAGTTACTGAGTTATTTGTGAAAAGGTTTGGTGATAATCAAAATTATCTAATTGGCCAGAGTCATAAGCTAAAAGAAATCGATGTCATTTACACAGCTAAAGAAAAATTTGAGAAAAAACACATCGACATACTTATAAACAGTGCTCATGCAATGGGTGCAATCGGCAGTTAACAAGTCAAAGCACTCGGACGCAGCAAGCTGCGCCCGTGTTTGAGGCGTTATGAGTTACCCAGTATCGAGGTGTAAATGGTAAGCGGAAGTTGTTTATGCGGTAGCGTTAAATATGAAATAGCAGGTGATATTGGCGATATTGTTCATTGTCACTGTAAAACTTGCCGCAAAGCTCATGGCTCTGCATTTTCAAGTGTTGCTGCTGTCAAAGATATAGATTTTAAATTGGTAGGTAATATTACGTTAGGTTGTTATGAATCATCGCCTGGTAAACGTAGATATTTCTGTCCAACTTGTGCAACTCAAATATACGCAAAAAAAGAAGGCACTGAACATGTTGTTTTGCGCTTAGGTTCCCTGGATGATGACCCTAAGTCGAAAGAACTGAATCATATTTGGGTTTCTCAAAAAGCGCCTTGGTATTCTATTAATAGTAACTTGCCTGAACACCAAGAATTCGAGTAAAACTCATAACAAGTCGCTCAAGCTTTGGACGCAGCGAGCTGCGCCGCTTAGCTTAGCGTTAGGCTAATTCGCATATTAGGGTATACATGGCATCGAATAAAAATCAACATTATGTCCCTCAATGTTATCTTAGACAGTTTGCTGCTGATAATTCAACGTCTGCTATTAATCTGTTTAATATTGATAGAGAGAAATTTATTAATTGTGCACCGTTGAAGAAGCAGTGCTCAAAAAGTTACTTTTATGGCGATGATCTTGAACTAGAGAAAGCACTTCAACCCATTGAGGGCCGTTACGCTGGCATAGTTAGAGAAATCACAGGCCAGAGTTATCACTTAACAGATGAGCATCGCGAATTTTTAATATTCTTCTGGCGATTACAGTATATGAGAACTGAAGCCGCCTCACGTCGCAGTATTGAAATGACAGATGGCATGGGTGAGGTGGCCGGCCTTGAGCATAAAGACTTTAAAATGGAGATGAAAGAAGCAGTCCAGCTTTCCATGAGGAATTTTGTACAAGAAAGATTTGTAATGAGTGACTTGAAAGTCTGCCTGATCAAGAATAAAACTAAAATCGACTTTATCACTTCAGATGATCCTGCTGTTTTAACTAATAAATGGCATTTTCTAGACAAGAGAACCTCAGGGAGTAATTTTGGGTTAGGATCTGCTGGAGTAATTATTTTTCTTCCTATAACTCCTCGAATTTTATGCGTAGGGTTTGATCCTAATGTTTATAGTATCCCCCACAAGAAAGGGTGGGTTGATGTAAAGAATGAACGTGAAGTCAATCTATTCAATGAACATCAGTATCTAAATAGTCGAGCGAATATATTCTACCAAGACAAGAATTCAGAAGATCAGATCTTGGCTTCATTTACTCCAGTAAAAAGTAGTCGGCCGAAAGCAAGACATAAAATTCATTATGCAATCTTAGATGAAAAGTCTGATGGGTATGAAAGATTTAAAGTAGTTGATTGGCGTGAAGCACAAAAGCATCAAGAAGCCATGATTCATACTGAAATGGTTAACCCAACACCATCGGCATGGCCACACACTATAGGATGGAAGCGAAAAGGTTTTGTATATACTAATGGCTCTGGAGTTGGCTACATCCGAGAAAGCAGAATAAATCCAGCAACAGATCATGATTTTGTAAAAGAAAGCGCAAGGTAAATTAGCCTAACAAGCGCGTCAATAAGAACGCTCGCAAGCTCGCGCCTATTACGCTCAAGCGTTATACGGCAGATGAAACTGCTATGAAATACCCAAAAAAAAACGATTGAGGCGATTATGAAGTTCTGGTTATTAATAGGAGGTGCAGTAATTTTGTACTACGTCATCAAAGCTATTGCAGCGTCTTCAAAGCAGACAGTTGAGAAGAATAATAGACCAAGCTCCGTAAGTGAAATTCGGGTAGCCATGACTACGAGTAATCGTGTGGTAGCGAACAGTGGTCGTGATGATGACGACGATCTGGCTACCTTCAGTATTTCTTATGGCTATGAAGAAGAGAAAAGCAAAAATAAAACGCCAGGAAAATGGATAAGATCTGGTGAATCCATCACCATAATGGGACAAGCATTCACTGGTGGTAATTTTTATTTTGGTGGAAAACTCAGTTCTTTAGACGGATATGGAACGGAAGCGTCACTGGTTGATGATTCGCTAAAAGTTGAAAACGAACTGTCTAGTTTTGAAGATGAAAGTTTAGGATATTGGCCTAAATTTATCTCTCTCACACCTGAAGGGCGTGGAGCTTTTCTTAGCTGGCTATCCGGCAATAGAAGTGAGTCTGGGACACCTTTGGGTTATGTGTTTATTTATTTCTATGGCCTAGAAAGGCGCATCACTGTTGATTCAATTAAACAGGAGGTGGATGACACAGAATTTAAATCGTTATTTGACGAAATATTACGATTAAAAGGCATATACGGCAGTAGTCGTTCCTTTTCAAATTACTCCACGCGTCTTCTGGAAGTCATGTGCGTATTACGACCTCATGTAGTCTCACATCCAGAACTTGAAAAAACACCTCAAAGAGATTCTCTGTTATTTAAACATCGTCTTGCCACTACTGTAAGCGAAGGAAAACCCATTCCCGCTGAGCTGGCATTGGCATGGATTCGGTTTTATCCAGATTATAATCTGAAGAAACCTGCACGGCGTTGTGGCTATGAATTTACCCAGATGTTTACACGCCTTTATAGTAAAAAATATGGGGATGGC
>Ga0265295_1002011_pt1 | contig 33766 bp, 21 predicted proteins | sample Munlansysbiofilm_FD_192503 | JGI IMG/M metagenome (GOLD analysis project Ga0265295, IMG submission 192503) | Leachate microbial communities from a municipal landfill in Southern Ontario, Canada - Methane capture system biofilm | ecosystem: Engineered > Solid waste > Landfill > Unclassified ... | reverse complement strand
GGGGCTGGTTGGTTGCATTTCCCCGAAATAAGACCTGTACTTGCTACCAATGATGCTTTTAATGCATTTAATACAGCAGAAAGACGTTCATACGAAGATTTCTTCTGGAAAAGAATGTTCTCAAGTTTTATTATGCGTGAAGAAAATCTCTATAACAATAGAGAGATAAACCAATTCTTGTTAAATGGACTTGATCAGGTTTTAGAATCGGATCGTATTACAAACGAAATCCGTAAATTTGAACACGATTTGTGGGATTTCTAAAAAATGTTTTCATAATAACCTTTTAAAAACTCCTCATTTCGAGGAGTTTTTTATTTTTGTAGATTAATTGCTGAATATGTTAGATTTGTTGAAAACACCGATTGTGTATCTAAAGGGCGTAGGTCCTGCTAAATCTGAAGTCCTTAAAAAAGAACTCGGTATTTTTACCTATGAGGATTTACTAAACTACTTCCCATATCGCTATGTTGACAAATCTAAAATCCATACCATATCCGAAATCAGTGACGACTTATCCTATATCCAGCTCAAAGGACAAATTCGTTCGATTCAGATTATTGGAGAGAAAAGAACCAAAAGATTGGTTGCTAAATTTGAAGATGAAACGGGCAGCATTGAACTGGTTTGGTTTAATAGCATAAAGTGGATTGTTGATTCTATTCGTCCCAATACAACATATTTACTCTTTGGTAAACCGACTATTTTTAATCGTAAATACAATATTACTCATCCTGAATTAGATGTTTTTTCAAGCGATACAAAAGTAAATTTTATCCCTTTTCAACCGCTGTATAATACCAGCGAAAAACTAAAAAAAAGAGGAGTTGATTCCAGGGCTATTTCTAAAATGGCACATGCGATGTTGCTGCAAATAAAAGGTACTATCCCCGAAAATTTAAGTCCTGAAATTGTTCAACAAAATAATTTATTGTCTAGGGAAGAGGCTTTGTTTAATATTCATTATCCCACAGATAAGCAAACATTGGCAAGGGCCATTCATCGAATTAAATTTGAAGAACTCTTTTTTAATCAATTGAATTTATATCGAACAAAACAGCTTCGATTGACGAGAATCCGAGGTCACGAGTTTCCTTTGGTGGGTGAGTTTTTTAATACTTTTTATCATGAAAAACTGCCTTTTGAGTTGACCCAAGCTCAAAAAAAGGTAATTAAAGAGATTCGTGCTGATTTAAAAGGACCCGCACAGATGAATCGTCTTTTGCAAGGCGACGTTGGAAGCGGAAAGACCGTAGTTGCATTGATGACCATGTTGATTGCCTGCGACAACAATTATCAATCGTGCATCATGACGCCTACAGAAGTTTTATCGCAACAACATTATGCCACCATAAAAAATTTATTGGGAGACATGGATGTAGATGTTGAACTGCTTACTGGCTCTACTAAAGTTGCCGCCCGAAGGAAAATTTTAGAAAATCTTGCCAATGGAACTACTTCCATAATTATTGGAACGCATGCTTTGATCGAAGATAGTGTTGTTTTTAAAAACCTAGGTCTAACTATAATAGACGAGCAACACCGATTTGGAGTCGCACAGAGAGCAAAACTTTGGGGAAAGAACAATCCTATGCCACACGTCTTGGTAATGACCGCTACGCCAATTCCCAGAACTTTGGCGATGACCTTGTTTGGCGATTTGAATGTTTCGATAATTGATGAGTTGCCAAAAAACAGAAAACCAATTAAAACGATGCATTTTTACGATAAAAATCGTCTTCGGATTCAAGGGATAATGCGAGAAGAAATTGCCAAAGGACGTCAGGTTTATGTCGTTTTTCCATTAATTGAAGAGTCTGAAACTCTTGATTTAAAGCATGTCAATGATGGACTGGAGGCGCTGTCTCATGATTTCCCTTTACCCGATTTTGCGATTAGTGTCGTGCATGGAAAAATGAAGCCAGAAGAGAAGCAATATGAAATGGATCGTTTTAAAAAAGGCGAAACCAATATTCTGATTTCTACGACGGTGATTGAAGTGGGAGTGGATGTTCCAAATGCCTCAGTTATGATAATTGAAGACGCACAGCGGTTTGGACTCTTGCAACTTCATCAGCTAAGAGGCAGAGTGGGAAGAGGTGCCGAGCAATCCTATTGTATTTTGGTTACCGGATATGATCTCACACAAGATGGAAAAGACAGAATTTCTGCCATGTTGCATACCAATGATGGATTTGAAATTGCCAATTTAGATTTAAAAATTCGAGGGCCTGGTGATATTGATGGAACTCGACAAAGTGGATTGCTGGATTTTAAATTAGCAGATTTAAGTAAGGATGATGCAATTTTATTGAAAGCACGTCAAACAGCAGAATCCGTGTTGAAAGTTGATCCGGAAATTGAAAAACCGGAAAATACGCCCATAAAAAAATTCTTGTTGCAAACGAAATATAAAACCAATTGGGTTTTTATAAGCTAGTTTCTGTTCATGAAATATAAACTAGTCCTAATTAGAGTCTGTCTAGGAGTCGAGAAAATACCAACATGCAGCGTTTCGATATGTAGTAGGTTGTTGCAAAAAACAACGAAGTAATCAGACGTTCTATACGGACCCTATTTAGTATCTCTAAGAAAACCCTCAACATTCTGAATATCAGCAATGTAGTGTTGAAAACTTTATTGAATCTTTTGTGTGTAATTTTTTGCTCATATTATATAAAATACTTAAATTTAGCCTGTTAATGAGATTTAGAGCTGAATAATAGTTCAAAAAACGCAAAAGATTCAAGAATATGAGAAAAAGATTCGAGCAACAAATCATAAAGTTTAGTGATTTTTAAAAAACTCAGTGATTGATAAGAAAACGTCAAATTCGAGGCTTTTGATACAACGAATTTTGGGCGTTTACTGGCGTAAATAACCAAATTTCGTTGTGAGAACAACGATGAAGTTGGCGTTTTCTTGCAATCACTATTTAGAAAAGTTTACCAAAGCGGACTTGGATAAACCTTGTTATCATGAAGTTCTTTTAAGTTGTTGACGACCATTTCTCTGTCTTCGCGGTACGTTACCCCAAACCATGATGCTGTTGTGCTAAGTACTTTAGCACTTGCTTTGTTGGCTTTAATCAGGTCGTTTACAGCAAAAGGAATATAGAATTCAGCTTTTTCACTTTGAGCATTTTCTTTCAAAAACTCAATGAAAAGTTCTTTTAAGTTGGCAAACAGGTCGGGAGTAAATCCCCAAAAGTTCATCGAAACCAAGCTATTTCTTTCTAGGTTTTTGGAATTTCCATCTTTGTCTTCAAAGATAATTTCGCCATTCACTTCTTGAATTTTAGTAAGTTCGGTAACGTCTGTTAGAATTCCATTTTCGTCTACTTGGCAAAGCCCGCGAGATACAAAACCGTTTTCCGATAAGGTGTTTTTAAGATAGTAACCCACCATCGAAAACTTGCCTTTTTTACCACTGTTTTTTTCTAGAAAATCTTTCATTTTCAAAAAAGCATCTGCCCCATAAAAATCATCGCCATTAATAACAGCAAAGTTTTCGTTCACTTTTTCGGCCGCCATCAGCACGGCATGTCCTGTTCCCCATGGTTTTTGACGATGTGATGTGTCAAAAGAGTACGGAGTTTTATCAATTTCCTGAAGAACATAATCAACTTCTATTTTTCCAGAATACTTATCGGCAATGGCTTCTTTAAAATCAGCTTCAATGCTTTTTCGAATCACAAAAACAACTTTCCCAAAACCGGCTTTATAAGCGTCGTAAACTGAATAATCAATGATGGTTTCGCCCGTAGGTCCTAGTTTGTCAATTTGTTTTAATCCGCCGTAACGACTTCCTACACCTGCTGCTAATACTACTAAACTTGGTTTCATAATTTTGAAAATGATTGATATGTTTCACGAAATTACAAATAATAAGTTTTAAAGAAAAATATTCGATAGAAAAGCAGTTATTATTTTTTTGCAATTTGCTTTCATCAATATCCTGCTTTATTTTCTCTTCCTCTTTCTAAAGGATAGAAAACGAAGCTGGTATGTTTATAATGCTGAATTTCGCAATTCATCCATTAGGAATGAGACAAAATTAGGAAAAGGAAATCAAATTTTTAAATTCCTTTTAGTTATTTGATATTCTTTCTGTTATATATGTTTTTTCTGTTACATCCGACAATAATAAGTATTAAATTCAAATAATTTCTGTTTTTTACATGAATAGTACTATTTTTACGCTTTAAAATACAAAAACACGGAAATATGAAAAATAAAAAAAACAGCATGATGCCCATTCTTATTATTGGTGCATTGTTTTTTATCTTTGGATTTATTACATGGCTGAATGGAGTTTTAATTCCATACTTAAAAATAGCTTGCGAACTCAATCATTTTGAGTCCTATCTGGTCGTTTTTGCTTTTTACATATCCTATTTTATAATGGCCATTCCCTCCTCTTTTGTTTTACAAAAAAGTGGATTTAAGAAGGGAATGATGATTGGTTTGATGATTATGGCCTTGGGTGCAGTAATTTTTATTCCCGCAGCATTGACACGAACTTATTGGATGTTTTTATTAGGGCTTTTTGTTTTGGGAACCGGTTTGGCACTCTTGCAAACCGCTGCAAATCCGTATGTTACTATTGTTGGGCCGATTGAAAGTGCCGCAAAAAGGATTAGTATTATGGGTGTGAGCAACAAAATTGCAGGAGTTTTAGCTCCATTGCTTTTATCCTATTTTATTATGAAAGATGGCGATGCGGTTCAGGCCACACTGGAAACTTTGTCCGAAGCGGCTAAAGTTCCATTCCTAGATGAATTGGCTGCGAGAGTTGTAATTCCCTATATTTTCATTGCTGTCTCTCTTTTTATTCTGGCTATTTTGATTAAGTTTTCAAGTTTGCCCGATATCGAGGAGGAAGAGGATGAAGAACACAAACAAGACCATGATAGTATTTTTAATTATCCTTATCTGTTTTTGGGAGTCATTGCTCTATTTTTATATGTGGGTGTAGAAGTTTTGGCGGCAGACACCATCATCAGTTACGGATTATGGAACAATATTCCGTTTAATTCTGCAAAATTCTTCACATCTGTTACTTTGACTGCGATGATCATTGGATATTTTATAGGCATCGCTACCATTCCTAAATATATTTCGCAAAACAAAGCACTCTTGATAAGTGCCATTAGTGGCCTTTTGTTTAGCACTATGGCTATTGTTACCACTTCGTGGACATCGGTTAGCTTTATCGCTCTATTGGGTCTGTCAAATGCTATTATGTGGCCTGCCATTTGGCCTCTTGCCATTGGAGGTTTGGGAAAATATACAAAACTGGGCTCCTCTTTTTTAATTATGGCTGTGGCTGGTGGTGCTGTTATGCCCTTGATTTATGGAATGCTATCGGATGCTTTTAATCCACAATTGGCATATCTAATCAATATTCCTAGTTATTTGTTCATCCTCTATTTTGCATTAAGTGGGTATAAAGTAGGACGAAAAATATAGCTGGTGAAACAGTCACCCTGTAACTATCTGGTGAATAAGTCACCCTGTGACTATCTTACGGGTCAAAATAGTCACAGGCTGACTTGTAATAATGCTTTTTTTTTAGCTATTTATAAAACTTTGTTATTCGCAATTATGTTTTCTGTTTTTTTAGTTGAAGAGTGTTGAACTTCTTCGGTGGCATTATCACTCAAAAAATGCAAACGATTCAAAATATTTGCTTCGCTCATTCCGCTATCAAAGTCAAGATAGAGTATGCTTACCAAAGGATATAACTCTTTGATTCTTTTTTCAACCCCTTTTGAAATGACGTGATTGGCAATGCACCCAAAAGGTTGCAAACTCACAATATTATTAACGCCCATTTCGGCAAATCGTGCAATTTCTGATGGAATTCGCCAACCTTCGCCAAATTGTGCATTGATGTTGATAATAGATTCGGCTAATTTTGCATCTTCGTGCGGGTTTCCAAGCGGAGTGGCATAGGGGAATCGGCTTATTTTGGATTCCATTTTGCGAACAATTTTATAGATGTATTTTTCGACATACGTGAGTGCAAAACGGGGCATGCTTTTGTTTGATACATGGCCATTAATGCGGGCTGTTTCGTTGGGAAAAGCGACGGAGAAAAAATCGAAAAGGGCTGGAACAATAGGTTCAATTTCCTGACTAATCAGCCATTCTATAATGTTTTTATTTCCATAATTATTATATTTTACATAAATTTCACCTACGATGCCTGCTCTGGGAATATTTTTCAGGGTATTTACGGATGTAAATTCATCTGCAGCTGATTCTGCCAGATGGTAAAGAGCTTTGGTCTCCTTTTTCAAAATGGCTTCTATTCCAAGATTGATGTATTTGTCTTTTAATTTCTTAGTAATTCCTTTTTCTCTCTCTCTGGGAGCTGTGGCATAATACATTTGTGCGATGCAATCTGCATATATCATGGTGTTAATCACCGTTTTATGTATTTTCAACCAGTTGACTTTAAAACCAGGTTGATGGTTGATGGTGCCACTATCCGAAGATACAGAAATTACAGGTATGGTATCGAATCCAGCCGAAATAAGAGCTTTTTTAAGCAGTACCAAATAGTTTGTGGCTCGGCACTGTCCGCCTGTTTGCGTTATTCCCAAAGCAATTTCGTCGGGATTGTATTTGCCCGATTTCAAAGCTTTAATAAAATCGCCAATAATCAAAGTGGCAGGATAACATACTTCATTGTTTGAAAATTGCAAGCCAAATTCTGTTGACATTCTATCGCTGGGTGGCAAGTTTTCGGCTTCGTAGCCCATTAATTTGAACAATGGAGGTAAAAAAGGCGAGTAAAAATCGCCAAACCAAGGCATTAATATTTTTCTTTTTTGGTCGGATTTTGTAAAAGCAGGATTTTGTTTTCGGATAAAATTTTGAGTTGATTGAGTTTCTGTTTTTAATTTTATGCTTTCAATTAAAGACCTGATTCTTAATCTAGTGGAACCTAAGTTTTGAATGTCATCAATTTTTATAAAGGTCGCATTTTTCTCTTTTTGTCGCAGGATATCGGTTATTTCGTCTAAAATGAAAGCATCCGGACCACAGCCAAAAGAGGTAAGCTGTACAAAATGCACATTCGATGGAGCCTCTGAAGTCCAAAGAGCCGATTTTATAATTCTATTTGTAAAAGCCCATTGCATAATACTTTGTACCGATTTTTGCGAACCAGCATAAGCCCTGGCAATATCTTCGGTGATAACATCTACATCAAATCCGGCAATAAGTTCCGAAATTTTGTGCTGAATAAATGGATCGGCATGATAGGGGCGACCCGCCAAAACGACAATCAATCGATTTGCTGAAATAGCATTGTTTACAATTTCTTGGCTTCTTTGAGTCAATTTTTTTTCAAATTCAATTTGTGCTAAAAATGCTTTTTTGATTGCAATTTTTATTCTTGAAGTGGAAAGAGTAGGATTTATACTCTTTATGTAAGAAAAGCAGGCTTTTTCGAGAAGTTTTTCATCACGGAAGTTGAAAGTAGGAGCATCTAAAGGAATTTGATGGTTTTTTAGCGGATTGATGGCACTTTTCAAAACTTCGGAATAGCTACTCACAATGGGACAGTTAAATGAGTTGACGCTCTGTTTGTCTTCTGCTTTTTCGAGCACCACAAAAGGAACAAAAATACGGTCGACTTTTTTGCTTATCAAGTTTAGAATGTGTCCGTTGGTGATTTTTGCAGGCAGACAAATGTTGTCCGACATAATTCCAGATGCGCCGCTATTGAGTATTTTAGGCGAAGAATGGTCGGATAAAATCACATCAATATCGCTGTTTTCAAACAGAGCATGCCAAAATGGATAGCTTTCATACAAACCCAGAGCTCTTGGAATTCCAAGTTTTATTTGCCCATCTTTTTTAGAAGTTTCTCGATTAAAAAGGAGTTCATATTTTTCTATCACCAAATTTGAACCCTTTTTGTTCTCTTTTCCGCTGTTTGAAAAAACCTTTTCGCACTTATTTCCAGCAATGTATTTTTCGTGATTATCAAATTTGAAAATGCTTATCGTACATTGGTTTTCACAACCTTTGCAATTAATGTTTTCTTTTTCGTACCGAATTGTTTCGATAAGTGAAGAGAGTTCCCTTTGACTGTGTACGCTATGATCCTTTGCATAGAGAGCGGCTCCGTATGCACCCATCAGTTCGGGATAATTACTAATCATCACTTTTTTTCCGGTTTCCAGTTCCAATGCCCGAATAACAGCCGTATTTCGGAAAGTTCCTCCTTGCACAACAATATATTCCCCGAGCAGACTTAGGTCTTTTATTTTAAGAACTTTGTGCAAGCAGTTTTTAATCACTGAATAGCCCAATCCAGCAGAAATATCAGCAATTTCAGCACCTTCTCTGAGCGATTGTTTCACTTTGGAGTTCATAAAAACGGTGCAGCGGGTTCCCAAATCGCAGGGCTTTTTTGAAGTGATGGCTAAATTTGCAAAGTTTTCCGCAGAATAATTGAGATTTTCGGCAAAAGTTTCGATAAACGAACCGCAACCAGAGGAACATGCTTCGTTGATTTCCAGTCGGTTAATAATTCCCTTTTCAATAAAAACGGCTTTCATATCTTGTCCACCAATATCTAAAATAAAAGAGACTTCGGGGTGTATTTTCTTGGCGGCAGCAAAATGAGCGATGGTTTCCACCATTCCGTAATCGAGTTGAAACGCTTTCTGAATCAAGTCTTCGCCATAACCAGTGACACAAGAAGAGGCAATAATAATCTTTTTTTGATGTTTTTCTGCTTCTTCAAATAACGTATTTAAACCTGCAGAAACAGTTTTCAGCGTATCGGCTTGGTTTTTATTGTAGTAATGGAAAATGAGATTTTCGTTTTTGTCGAGAACCACAATTTTAGTAGTTGTAGAACCGCCGTCAATGCCCAAAAAACATGCAGAAAGATCAGCTTTTTCCAGGGAAATTTCAGGAATTACATATTGATTTTTCGACTTTTTCCAGCTTTCGAATTCTTCATCGTTTTCAAAAAGGCTTTTTAATGCGTGTGATTCATCTGAATGGATTGATTTTGAAGCATTCTCAATTGTAGAAATGACTTTTTCAAAAGTGGTATAATTGTCTTTGCTAAAAGCGTGAATTGAAGCACCCCAAGCCGGAATTACTTCGGCATGCAAGGATAAAACGATCTCTTTTTCTTGCAGATTAGATGCTTTTATAAATGCTTTTCGCAATGCTGGAATGTAGGCAAAAGGTCCCCCGCAAAGCATTACTTTTGGTTTTAAATCGTATGCTCTGGAAAGCGAACTAATAATTTGTATGCTCACCGCATGAAAAATGGAAGCCGCAATATTTTCTTTGCTCACGTTTCGGCTGATGAGATTTTGGATGTCTGTTTTTGAAAAAACTCCGCAGCGGGAAGCGATGGGATAAATGGTGTCGGCATTTTGAGCCAACTCATTCAAAACATCTACTTCAACACCCATGAGCGAAGCCATTTGATCGATAAAAGCGCCTGTACCACCTGCACAACTTCCATTCATACGAATATCGGGCAGTTTGTTTTTTTCAAAAAAGACCATTTTAGAATCTTCGCCGCCAATGTCAACCAAAGTATTTATATCCGGAAATTTCTTCTGAATCAATTTTGAAGAGGCAATAACCTCTTGGATAAAATCAAAATTTCCGCGTTCGGCAATTCCCATTCCGGCGGAGCCTGTAAATGCCAAGCGAATTAAATTTGTGTTGAATTCGGCATGCAAACTTTTAAGGGCGTTTAGAACAACCTTATTAATTTCCGCAAAATGACGAATGTATTTTTTGTAAATAAGTTCATGTTCGTCATTGGTAATGACTATCTTAACGGTTGTTGAACCAACATCAATTCCTACGTTTATGCAAAAATCCATGAGTTTATCGGAGTCTAATTAAAAGTTAATAAATTGACGGTATACTTCCTGTATGTATGATTTGCCAAAGATAATACTTTTTTCAGCATGGATAGAATCCAAGTCTTTTTGATAATAATGATCTTGTGTAAAATTATAAACAAAAACGCCATCGTTCGATTTCCAACCGACCCCTTCGTTTAGCTCAAAATAGGCAAATTCGGGAGTGTATGGATTAAATAGATTTTTTGACCAGAAAAATTCATCGGAATTCAAATTTAGTTGCTTTAGTAAAGTTGTTGGTAAGTCAGTTTGAGAAGCAATTTTGTCATATTTAGTTCCTCTAAATTCAGCTTTGATTGCATTTCCCATAAAAAGCATCGGAATATGGTGATATTCAAAGGTTTGCAAAGGATGGTTGTGATGCGAAACGTGGCTGTGATCGGCAACAATGATAAAGAGTGTATTGTTGTACCATTTTTGATTTTTTGCCCATTTTATGTAATCGCCGAGCGCTTTGTCGGTATAATGAACCGAGTTTATAAAGGGCAATTCGCTAATGTCCTTTTTGATGGCATTTTGAATAGGTTGATCGTAAGGTGAATGTGAACTCAGCGTAAAAAGAACGCTGAAAAAAGGTTCTTTCTCAGTTTTCAACTCTTCGATGCTCCGTTGAAATAGATATTCATCATGAACGCCTAAACGTCCTTTGGGAACCGAGTTTGGGAAATCTTCGCCTTCCAAAATTTTATGAAATTCATTGGCCATCACATACGATTTTATATTTCCATATCGGAGTTGACCTCCAAAGAGGAATGAGCTGTGCCAGCCATGTTGATTGAGAATTTTGGGAAGACTTGGCACTTTTGAGTATTTTTCGGGATAATCGGTAAGGGTGGTAACTGGGATGGAGGGAAATCCTGCGAAAATAGCTGCCATTCCTTGTTGAGAACGATTCCCACTGGCGTATAAATTTGTAAATAGTATGCCCTCTTTTTCCAATTCATGAAAGTTTGGAGTAATGTAACTATCCCCACCTATGCTTTCGATGACGGTGGCAGGCCAGCTTTCCAAAAGGATTATGATGATGTTGGGTTTGTTGGTTGTAAGAATGGAAATTGTTGTGTCTTTTTCGACAAAATGCATCTCTTCAACCATTTTTTTTGCAAAATTATCATCGTAACTTTTAAAGGGGTTTTCACCCGTAAAGTTCTTCATATTCATGAGATTGAAAGCCAAACTCCAACTTGGATTGACCGAAACATCATTTAAAATCATCTTTTTGGAAAACCATGCATCGCTTTGTTGAATGGGGATTTCTTGAAATCCGCCACGAATAAAATAGAAAATAAAAACAGGACAAATCCCGATAAATAGTGCTTTTTTCCACCAGGCATTAATTTCTATTTTTTGAGGATAACGGAAATATTTTCGATAGATAAAAATCCAGAAAGCAATAATTCCGACCAGTAAAATAAATAGAAAGAAAAACTGCCACAAAGAGATGGAATTAAAGACTTCGGAAGGTTGTTTTAGATATACTAATGCTTTAAAATTTAGCTTGGTACGCCATTCGTCATAGATTCCAATTTCGCCCATGGAGACGATGCTAAATAGAGTGATAAAAAGATAGCTTAGAGAATCAATAATTTTGCGAAATATGGGACGATTGATGAAAAGATTGACCAGCATTATAAGGAAAATAATGCTTGAAAAGTAGCCGATAAGAGAAAGGTCTAAGCTTGTGGAATGCAAAGGAATTTTCAAAATCTCTTTCCATTGAACATGGTTTGTAGAGAGGATATTTCGATAAATGATTAAAAATAGAATACGAAACGATGTGAAGAACAAAAGCCAATAAAGAAAATATTTGAAAATAAATACAAGTATGCGTTTCATATAAAAATTGTAGTTTTGCAACAACAAACGTACTGATTTTTCAAACATAGCTTTATCTTTTTATCTTAAAAAATACGAATTATGGAATCACATGCTGTCACTTTTCAAAAGGTTCAATCTGCAATTTCAGAAAATGTAAAGTTAATTGCCGTTACTAAAACCCAGCCCATCGCCGAAATTATGGAGGTTTATGATTACGGTCATCGTATATTTGGCGAGAATAAAGCACAGGAACTACAGGAAAAATATGAACTTATGCCCAAGGATATTGAGTGGCATTTTATTGGACATTTGCAACGAAATAAAGTAAAATATTTGACCCCTTTTGTGAGCATGATTCACAGTATTGATAGTTTGAGATTGCTTCAGGAGGTCAATAAATCAGCCAAAAAAAACAATCGAATTGTGGATTGTTTGTTGCAATTTTTTATAGCAGAGGAGGAGACGAAATTTGGCTTGGATATGGACGAAGCTAGAGAATTATTGACTTCAGAATCTTTTATGAAAATGGAAAATATTCGCATCTGCGGCGTAATGGGCATGGCTACATACACAGAAGATACGATTCAGATTAGACGAGAGTTTGCTCATTTAAAAAATATTTTTGATGAGATAAAAGCTGAATTTTTTGCTAATTCCCCATTTTTTAAAGAAATCTCAATGGGCATGACCAATGATTGTCAAATAGCCATAGAAGAGGGAAGTACAATGGTGAGAATTGGGAGTGCTATTTTTGGAGAGCGAAATTATTCTAAATAGTGTGTTGGTAAATTTGTTCGGGGCGTTAAGCCCCGATTCTCGGAATAGACTGCGTCCAAACGCTCCACGAACAGCCATAGCCCACTCAACGACCGAACCCGCTCAACATAACATTTTCTTATGATGTTTTTTTTGATTATCCATTGATCTGTTTAGCAAAACCCGACGATTCAAAAAAAGTGGTCAAAAAGAAAGTATTATCTTTGTTTTATAAAACTTAAAATTTCAGCGATGGATTCACTCATTCAATTTTACAAAAAAGAATATATTACGTCATTAATTAACTATCGCGAGGGGGAGGAAAAGTTTGGTCAAACCATGCAAGTTTCCACAAATTGTGACCTAAGTGACTTTAAAGGAAAATTTGTAATTTTGGGAATAGCCGAAGATATTGGCATTCGCGGAAATCATGGAATCGCTGGTGCTGCATCTGCATTTCGTTCGTTTATAAAAAGCCTTGTAAATATTCATAATTCCCGTGCTTTTAATGGAGATCAGTTTCTATTGTTGGGAAAAATTCGCACGGGTGGTTTAATGGAAGAGAGCCAGAATGCCGATATTGAAACTCTACGAGAATTAACTGAAAAACTCGATGAAATGGTGTTTCCAGTAATTCGAAAAATTGTGGAAGCAGGAAAAATCCCAATTGTTATTGGGGGCGGACACAATAATGTTTTTCCAATTTTAAAAGGTTTTTATTTAGCGTGCAATGAGTCGGCCAACACTATAAATTTAGATGCACATGCTGATTTTCGTCCCGCCGAAGGAAGGCATAGCGGAAATGGATTCAGGTATGCTTATGATGCTGGTTATTTAAAAAAGTACGCACTTTTGGGTCTGCACCAAGCATATAATAATGAGACGATTCTGGATGAACTTATCGAAAATCCGGACTTCCTTCCCATCTTTTTTGAGGATATCTTTTTGCGAAGAAAAGAGAGCTGGGAACAAGCCAAGCGCCGTGCTATTGATTTTGTAAAAACCGGCAGATTCGGCGTGGAGTTGGATGTGGACAGTCTTGAAAACTTACTCAGCAGTGCCTGGAGTTCGGTTGGGATTACGTCAGACGAATGCCTCAACTATCTTTACAACTGCGGAAAAGAGCCCAATGTTTGCTATTTACACATCTCCGAAGCCGTTTATAAAAGAAGCGATGGAGAGGAAAATGTGCTTATTGGAAAACTCATCAATTATATGGTACAGGCTTTTTGTAGAGGCGTTCAGGAGCAATAATTCAAGTCAAATGTTTTGTAATGGCAGGTCTTTGAACCAGAAAAAGTTCGTCAATTTTATCGCAAAATGTTTATTTTTAATGCTTTCATTTTTTGTTATAATCTTCCTCCCTCTCTTCAAAATTACCACTTTGGGAATTTCACTCTTCAAATATACAATGTTTTCCAATGAGTCACTTCCTTGTGATGGTTTTTTATAAAGAAAAAAGCAAGTCGATTTCTCGGTGGATGTATGGATTATAAACTTGATTTTAAATGTTTTCATGTTTATTATTTGTTTATATATTATATAGTTGAGAATCTACATACTTAGCACGTAGCATTATTATTTTTCGTATTTTTGCCAAAATCTTTGAAATTAATAAAATTAGAGAACATGACAGATTATAAAATTGCGGACATTTCACTTGCTGATTGGGGACGCAAAGAGATTGAAATAGCGGAAAAAGAGATGCCAGGTTTGGTATCATTACGTGAAAAATTCGGGAAAGAACAACCTTTAAAAGGAAAACGCATTACTGGTTCTTTGCATATGACCATTCAAACGGCTGTATTGATCGAAACTTTAGTGGCTTTGGGTGCAGATGTACGCTGGGCGAGTTGCAATATTTATTCAACGCAAGATCATGCTGCGGCTGCTATTGCAGCTTCCGGAGTTCCTGTTTTTGCTTGGAAAGGCGAAACCTTAGAGGAATATTGGTGGTGTACAAATCAAGCCCTTTCTTTCCCCGGTGGAAAAGGTCCAAATACCATTGTTGATGATGGCGGCGACGCTACTCTTTTGGTTCACATGGGATATAAAGCCGAAAAAGATCCAACTTCTTTAGATATTACTCCTTCTTCAAGAGAAGAGGCTGTTATTTTAAAAACCTTAAAAGAAATTTTAGCCGAAGATCCTCAACGCTGGCATCGTACGGTTGCCGAATTAAAAGGTGTTTCGGAAGAGACAACAACGGGCGTACATCGTTTGTATCAAATGATGGAACGTGGCGAATTGCTGGTTCCTGCAATTAATGTGAACGATTCGGTTACCAAATCGAAATTCGATAACCTTTACGGCTGCCGCGAATCTTTAGCAGATGGAATTAAACGTGCTACCGATGTTATGATTGCTGGAAAAGTAGTTGTAGTTTTGGGTTATGGCGATGTTGGTAAAGGATGTGCTCACTCAATGCGTTCATACGGTGCTCGTGTTTTGGTTACCGAAATTGACCCCATTTGTGCGTTGCAAGCCGCCATGGAAGGTTTTGAAGTGACCACTACCGAAGATGCTTTGCCAGAAGGTAATATTTATGTTACAACCACTGGAAACAAAGATGTTTTGACGGTTGAACACATGTCGAAAATGAAAGACCAAGCAATTGTTTGTAACATTGGTCATTTTGATAATGAAATTCAGGTTGATAAATTAGATGACTATTCAGGAATCAAAAAAAGAAATATAAAACCACAAGTGGATGAATATATTTTCCCTGAAGGACATTCTATTTTTATTTTGGCTGAAGGTCGATTGGTAAACCTAGGTTGTGCAACCGGACATCCTTCTTTTGTAATGAGTAACTCATTTACAAACCAAACTTTGGCACAAATTGATTTATACAAAAACGATTATCCTGTTGATGTATATCGTTTGCCGAAAAAATTAGACGAAGAGGTGGCTCGTTTGCATTTAGAAAAAATTGGCGTTAAATTAACTCGTTTATCAAAAGAACAAGCCGATTATATTGGGGTTCCTGTGGATGGGCCGTATAAACCAGAACACTACAGATACTAAACTGTGTTCGTAAGAAAACGCCAACTTCATCGTTATTCTTACACCGAATTTAGGCCATTTACTATAGTAAACTTTCTAAATTCGGCGTTACGAATGCCTCGAATTTGACGATTTCTTATCAAACACAAAGTTTTCTGAGAAGAATTAAAACAAATCCAAGAATATTCTTGGATTTGTTTTAATTTAATCTAGATCGTTGAAATTCGTTTTTTCGTTACGAGTTGAACATGGTGGTTTTGGACATTGGGCGTAGCCGAAATGCCCGAGATAGCAATGCTCCAAAAAAAGAGACAAAAAAATTGATTTGAGGATACTACCTAAATGTAATTAACAGATTCGCTCCAAAATTCCAAATAGTAACAACTCCAATGGCTAGCAATTTTGAGAAATAGAAATTAAGCTTGTATTTGCTTGTTAAAAGCCAGAGGATTAGAGTGTTGATTGCCAGTCCGATAAGCGATATGAGAAAGAATTCGCTAAATTCCAGAAATATTTTCGGATTGGAACTTTGAAAAGTCCAGATTCTATTAAAGATATAGTTTGTTGCGGCTGCTGTACAAAAGCCAATGGCATTGGAAGTAAATTTCTCTAATTTTATTTTCTCCTTGCACAAATAAGTAATTCCAAAATCTACTAAAAGTCCGGAAAAGCCTACGATTCCAAATTTGAGAAATTTAATAATGAGAGCTTGATTTGTGAAATTGAACATGAGAAGCTTTTATTTTGCCATGCAAATATCTCTTTTTTTTATCACACCACAAAATAATTATCGAATCAACGTGACAGTTCCATTTTCTTCATATGTAGCTTGATCAAATCCGATACCTCTGAAAACATAATAATACACACCTTCTGCTGATTCTGATCCATTGAAATCTTTACCATCCCATTTGGCTCCCACATTATTCCATTCGAAGACCAAGCGTCCCCATCTGTTGAAAATTTTCATTGTCTCTGATTCCAATCCTTCGGAGAGAGCAAAAAAGAAATCATTTTCACCATCTCCATTCGGAGTATAAACATTCGGTATTTTGACTTTAGAGGGATCTCTTACGATAATGATTTTTTTTATCGAATCGGTGCAAAAATCTGGGACTCCCGAATTCACCAACAAAGTAGTTTGGTATATTCCGGATGTCAAATAAGTATTGGAAGAAGGATTGCCTACTCCAAAGTTGCCATCTCCAAAAGTCCATGAATAATCTTGAGCTCCATAACCCGTAGAAATAAAATTTATAATTGCGGGAGCAATTCTCAAATCTGGAGAGTAAGAAAAATCGGCATTTATAAAAGTATTTGTTGCAATGTTTGCCGAAGCACTCTTTTGACAATTTGCCGAATCGCGAATTAAAACAGAATAATTTCCTGCACATAAATCAAAAACAGAAGACAAACTTGATGTGATTCCTGTCCATTCGTAAGAATAGGGTGGAATTCCGCCACTAACTTCTGCTGCTATGGTTCCGTTGCAATAATCAAAACAGCTTTCATTTAATGAAATTAAGTTTAAACCCAAAGCTGGTGATTGATTTATGATTACACTTGCAGTGGTTGAGCATCCATGACTATCGGAAATGGTTACGGTATAAGAACCTGCACTTAAATTGGTGGCATTCGGGCTGTTTTGCTGGGGATTTGTACTCCATTGGTAATTATAGGGTTCTGTTCCTTCTGTGCCTATTGCACTAGCTGTTCCAGTATTTTCTCCATGACATAAAACATCTTGTGTTACGCTTGCGGAGCCGCTAATGTTTATAACGGAAATAGTTGAATGAACCGTTTTTGAACACTCATTTTCATCGGTATACGTATAGGTTATGGCGTGAACACCCAAGCCCGCGGCGGTTGGGTTAAAAGAGCTTCCCGACATGCCATTTCCTGTAAAATCTCCACTAGGAGGGAAAACATCTGGCCAGTCGATGGGTTCAGTTCCCAAACATACTGGATCGGGATTTCCAATATTCACATCTGGAACATGATTGACAACAGTAGCTGTAGCCGTTGCTGTTATTCCGTTTTGATCGGTAACAGTAACAGTATATTGTCCGGCACAAAGACCAGTTGCAGTTTGTGTAGTTTGCACCATTCCGTCATTCCATGCGTACGTGTAGGGTGGATTTCCCCCGCTAACCGCAACGCTTGCAGTTCCAACGCAGGTAATTATGGGTTCGGGAATACAGCTTGCATTGCAATTTCCATATGTGCCTGTGGCAGCAATATTCACAGCCCAAGGACCGCCATCTGGCATTCTGCGAAAAGTACGATTTGAAGTTGGTCCAGAACTGGAAATATAGGTTATATTTGAAGTCGGAATTTGATTAAAAGCGGGTAATGTGCCTGTGAAGGTTCCACCTCCAGGATTGCATGGAGGACAAGTTTGACAGAAATTTGTTTGATTTGCCCAATAAATAGCGTCTTGAACAACGCCGTTATTATTGTAAAAAGCAAACCACCCCCCTGAGTTAGGGAACCACAATCGTTGCCCACCGCCTAGACAAACGTTCGGAGGTCCCACCACAACTTCCACGGTTCTGCCTCCATTCTGTACCAATAAGTTTGAAGGAACTGACGGAGCCAAAGGTCCTCTTACAATGCAAAATCCACGAGCGGGCACAATTGTTCCCTGAGGTAAAAGAAATCCTCCACCATAATCGGTACTGTTGTCCTTGGCGTTATTTCCTAAAAAATATCCCGAAATATCAATGGACTTACACTCATCTGGATTGTATAATTCAATCCACTCTCCCTCATTTGTGCCAACTTGAAAGCCAGGTCCAGTTCCATACATAGATCCGTCATTGGGACTCGGCGACAACATTACTTCATTAATTAAAATTGTGGGTCCCGAATAATTACATCCAACTCCATTGCATACCATATTCGTTTCGGCGGACGTGGTTAAAATTAATTGTGAATAACCCGCAATACTTAAGCATGAAAATAAATATAAGAGAAATATGCGTTTTGTTTTCATGATTTTTTGTTTAGCATAAAATCTAAATCTTACGAGTTTTGAGCTTTTTTAAAGTAGAATAATAATTTGAGTTTAAAGGTAGTATAAATCTCTAACAATTATATATTATTTGTTGCATTATAATTGACATAAAATCTTACAAAAAGCTTACAGGTTTTGTTTAATGCCATATTTCCATGATGGAATTTGCGTTTATAAATATTTATCATATTCACTTCTGCCAAAAATATTAACCTAGAGGATTAAACTTGTTTTTCATTTTTTTATAAAAATTATGCCTTGTATGTATATGGTTTTTGCCTTTTTTGTTTTATCTTTGTACAAAAGATTTAAGTATAAAATCATATAAAATATAATATTATGAGTGTAATTAAAATTGGAATTAATGGATTTGGGAGAATTGGTCGCTTGGTTTTAAGAGCATCACTCCTACACAAAAATGTTCAGGTTGTTGCCATCAATGGTACTATGGATGTAGAATACATGTCATATTTATTGCGCTATGACACAGTTCATGGTCGTCTCGATGCGAATGTAGAGATAAAAGACGGAAATCTTGTAATAAATGGCAATACAATCCGTATTACTGCCGATAGAAATCCCGAAAATGTTAGATGGGATGGTATCGATTATTTGGTAGAATCTACTGGAAAATTTCTCACACAGGAAGCAGTTCAGCCACATATAAAAAATGGTGCAAAAAGAGTAGTTTTCTGTGCGCCTCCAAAAGATGATACTCCTATGTTCGTAATGGGAGTTAATCACAATACATACAAAGGTGAACAAGTGGTGTCAAATTCATCTTGCACCACCAACTGTCTGGCTCCGCTGGTAAAAGTCATGCATGATAACTTTACGTTAGTAGAAGGTTTGATGACTACTGTTCATGCTGTAACATCTACGCAAAGAACAGTGGATGGATCTTCTCTGAAAGATTGGCGAGGTGGCAGAGCCGCATCTGGAAACATTATCCCTTCCTCAACGGGAGCTGCAAAAGCAGTGACTAAAGTAATTCCTGATTTAAAAGGAAAACTTACAGGAATGGCATTTAGAGTTCCTACTCTTAATGTTTCTGTTGTTGATTTAACCTGCCGCATTGAAAAAGCAGCTACATATGATGAGATTAAAGCTGTTTTCAAAAAAGTTTCCGAAAATGAACTAAAAGGAATTATGGGGTATACAGATGAACCTCTTGTTTCTTCAGATTTTATGACCGATCCCCGTACTTGTATATTTGATGCAGAAGCAGGAATTATGCTTAATCCTAACTTTGTGAAAGTGGTGGGTTGGTACGATAATGAATGGGGATATTCAAATAAAGTTATTGACTTAATTTCACATATGGATACTGTGAAATAATAAATAATAATCCCTGATAAAAAAAACCCACTTATATTTTATAAGTGGGATTTTTTTCGCACAAATAATGATTGATTAGCAGAGATAAAGACGCATTAGTAAATAACGCTCACATTGCCTGTAATTCGGCTCGTGACATCATCTTTGAGGTCAACAACGAAATAGTAGGTTACTAAAGGAAGCAGAGTTGTCGAATTCGTTTGCCTGTTGCTATAGGCAAAATAGGATGGGGAAGCACCTCCGGATTTGTCTATATGAAAATATTGCCATGGATATTTAAATAGCAAAAAACAGAAGAAAATTGAAAAACATAAAGTTTTGACTTTTTCAGGAATGCAAAAGAGATAAATGTTTTATGAATTTAAATGCTACAAATATAAATTGTTTAAGAGATTTGCAGGATAAGATACAATATCAACAATCATTTATATCAATTTTCGTTTTTTTGATTGTAATGCCTTTGTAGTCAGTGGTTTTGCAAAATCGTTTTTGGTGTTTTCGCAAAACAATCAACGGCTGGGTGTTAATAAGTCAGTTTTTTTAACAGCAAATGGTTTTTGTATCGAAAAAATGTCTAATTTTGCAGTTCTGAAAAAATAAGATTATTAACCAAGTTAAAAATTAAACGAATGTACGCAATTGTAGAAATCGCCGGACAACAGTTTAAAGTTGTCAAAGATCAACAGATTTTTGTTCATCGTTTGGCCGAAGAAGAAGGTGCAAATATTGAATTTGAAAATGTAATGTTGATTGAAAACGAAGGCAAGGTAAACGTCGGAACACCCCTCGTACAAGGTGCCAAAGTTTCCGCTACTGTCTTAAACCATTTAAAAGGAGATAAAGTATTGGTTTTCAAGAAAAAACGAAGAAAAGGGTATCAAAAACTAAATGGTCACCGTCAATATCTTACAAAGATTAAAATTGACAATATTGTAATGTAATTATTTTTGAATCGTATTAAATTTATCAATTATGGCACATAAAAAAGGTGTAGGTAGTTCCAATAACGGTCGCGAATCGGAAAGCAAACGATTGGGCGTTAAATTATTCGGCGGACAAATTGCTGTTGCCGGTAACATTATTGTACGCCAAAGAGGTACCAAACATAACCCTGGGTTAAATGTTGGTATTGGTAAAGATCATACTTTATTTGCTCTTACCGACGGCATCGTGAATTTTAGAAAGAAAAAAGACGGAAAATCTTTTGTTTCAATTAGTCCTGTTGAACAAAACTAAAAAAACATTTGATTTTAGAATTTCTAAAATCTACGTTTATTAAAAGTACTGAAAAAGCTACCCTAGGGTGGCTTTTTTGTTTTATAATCACTATTGTCCGATAAAATAAGAAAGTATTGTTTTGGCGTAAATTGCTTCTATCAATTTTTTCCTCAATCCTAAAAGATGAATTGATTTTCAGCAATTTACACCCTTATGGATGTGAAATAAATTGCGGAAAAGCAATATTTTTTAAAAAAACCAAAACCAAGCCTCTCTTTTTTATTTTATACATATTCGCTTCTTATGCTGAGTTTTACATAAGATAATCAGATTTTTATCGGACAACAGTGTTTTATCATAATAAAAGTTTGCTTATTGCAGTCCTCTATTTCTAATTAATATTGCACCTAAAAAGGGTATAATAAATCCAATATTTCATATTTCGTTCTGCAATAAACAATATTAGCTGTTTATTGTTACTTATATAAATCACATTAAGAAATATAAAAATAATGGCAGCAAAAAAATATAAAAAAGAAGAGGTTCTCAAAGATTATAAAATTATAAATGAGAGCCGTCAAGCTTCTCTACTGGCACGTAAAGAGGTGCTTACAGGAAAGGCAAAATTTGGACTTTTTGGAGATGGTAAAGAATTGGCTCAAGTTGCTTTGGCTAAACAGTTTAAAGATGGTGACTGGAGATCGGGATACTATCGTGATCAAACTTTTATGATGGCCATTGGCGAACTCAGCTTGCTTGAATATTTTAATCAGCTTTATGGAAACACCGAGCCTGGTGCCTGTCCATCTACTGGCGGACGCATGATGAACAATCATTTTGCAACCATTAGTTTGGACAAAAATGGAGAATGGAAAGATTTGACCAAACAAAAAAACAGTTCTGCCGATATTTCTCCAACAGCAGGACAAATGCCCAGATTGCTTGGGTTGGCTTATGCTTCTAAGCTCTTTAAAAACATTAAGGAATTGGCACCCTATAAAAAATTCTCAAACAATGGCAATGAAGTTGCTTTTGGAACCATTGGCGATGCCAGTACTTCGGAAGGCCACTTTTTTGAAACGATAAATGCTGCTGGCGTACTTCAAGTTCCGATGGCTATTTCGGTTTGGGATGATGGGTATGGAATTTCTGTTCCCAAAAAATATCAAACAACAAAAAGCGATATTTCAGCCTTGATGAAAGGGTTTGAGGAGGATGATCAGCACAAAGGCTATGCTCTTTATAAAGCCAAAGCATGGGACTATCCTCAATTGGTTGAAACGTATGAAAAAGCAATTCCCTATTGTCGTAAAAATCATATTCCTGTTTTTATTCATGTGGATGAGGTTACACAACCGCTTGGACACTCTACTTCAGGCTCTCACGAAAGATACAAAGACGAAAAAAGAATGCAATTTGAAAAAGATTTCGATTGTAACCTTAAAATGAGAGACTGGATTATAAAAGAGAAAATCGCCACTCTAAAAGAATTAGAAGAAATTGAAAACCAAGCGATAGAAGCTGTAAAAGAGGCACGAGATGAAGCTTGGAAATCGTACATTGTACCCATCGAAAACCTTCGCGAAGAGATGATTGCTCTAACCAATTCTGCATCGTGTAATTGTGCTAAAACTGGACGCATCGTAACTGAAACCGACGCTCTTCGTCGCATTGCTCAACCTACTCGCAAAGATATAATCTCCACCGCAGCTCACATTTTACGCCATATGTGTCAAAGTTGTAATCCGAACAAACCATTGAAAGATGCTTTGAGAACCTGGATTGCCGAACAAATGGAAGATGGTCACCAAAGATACAGCAGCCATTTATATAGCGAGTCTGACAACTCTCCCCTGAAAGTAAAACCGATAGCAGCTACGTATAGTGACAAATCTGTAATTGTTCCTGGAAGAGAAATTCTCAACAAAAATTTCGATGTAATTTTCGAAAGAAATCCACTGGTCGTCGCTTTTGGTGAAGATGTTGGCGGCATTGGTGGTGTAAATCAAACATTTGAAGGATTGCAACAAAAATATGGAGAACTTCGGGTAAGCGATACCGGAATTAGAGAAAATACAATTCTCGGACAAGGCATTGGATTGGCTCTCAGAGGATTCAGACCCATTGTAGAGATTCAATATTTTGACTATCTGTTGTATGCTTTGCAAACCATGAGCGATGATTTGGCAACCACTCGTTATCGTACCATTGGAGGGCAAAAAGCGCCTGTGATTATTACTACGAGAGGTCACCGTTTGGAAGGAATATGGCACTCAGGATCACCTTTAAGCATGGTTATTAATTCCATCAAGGGAGTTCATGTATTGACCCCTCGAAACATGACTCAAGCTGCAGGATTTTACAATACCGCTATGGAAGGCGATGATCCTGTTTTGATTATTGAACCTCTTAATGGATATCGTCTCCGTGAAAAAATGCCCGATAATATTGGTGATTTCAGAATCCCATTCGGACAACCCGAACTTATTAAAGTAGGAACTGATATAACCATTGTTACTTACGGAGCTTGTGTTAGAATTGCGGAAGATGCTGTTAAGCAGCTGAAAGAATTTAATGTTTCTGCAGAATTAATTGACGTGCAGTCACTTGTTCCGTTTGATGTGAATCATACCATTGTTGAATCTTTGAAGAAAACAAACAAGATTTTGTTCTTTGATGAAGATGTGCCTGGCGGTGCTACTTCCTTTATGATGCAAAATGTACTGGAAGAGCAAAGAGGATTCTATTATTTGGACAGTGAGCCTAAAACGCTTACTGCAAAAGATCACCGACCTGCATATACGACCGATGGCGATTATTTTTCCAATCCAAATGCGGAAGATGTTTTTGATGCTGTGTACGAAATTATGCATGAGTATAATCCTAATAAATATCCACAAATATTCTAGGGGGACTTCTAATAAAGAATTTGTGTTATCTGTGTGCTTTCAAATAGAACACGGATAACACAAATTGCAATGTGTAAATTCGGTCGTTGAGAGGAGCGTTGCAATGAGCCCCGATTCTCGGAACAAACACCGTCGAATCTGTCGAAACGTCCAAGCCTCTTCTCTGCCAAAAAAAAACCTCTAGCTTGCTGATAGCCAGTGTTATACGGTTATAATATAATTGTGAGAATATTTGGTAGTTGTGTTTTTGTCATGTTGTAAGGTCATTTACGAAGAATAAATGCAGATAAAATCTCACATTTAATCGTCTATTTATGCTTTTTAATATATTCCAATTGCGATTCTAACCGCTCAGCACTTAATGAAATTATGGTATCTATTCCATTATTTTTTAGGTAAATAGCTTTCGATATTTTAAAAATTGGGTATTTTTCAATGTTCATATTTTGATCATAAAAAATATTTTTTTCATTGTTTTCGTAGGGCGTTATATCAACCATTGAGCCCGAAGCGGTGATTAAAAACAATATCGAATCGTTGTTTACATTCTCTTGAATATAACTTGAGAACTTCCGATTGCAAGGAATGCAGCCATATTCTGTTAATACGAAAACAGTTTTTACTTTTTTATCTAATACAAACTCCTGTCTGATTTTAAAATAGTCGGTTAAAGTATCAAATGTTGTAGGTTTATGAACTTTAGTCGAGGACTGATTACAACCCGCAAAAAGCAAAGTAAGCACAAATAGGCTAGTCCGAATATTTAAAAAGAGTATATGTCGATTTTCCATTGTTTATTTTTGTTTCGTTTGTGTTGTTTTTTGGAATTAGTAAACCTTGTGAAGTAACTAAAGCGCCCCAACCGAGGTATACGCCATCCATAAAAGCCTCTTCGTGCAACTTTTTAAACGCTTTATCGTAAATAATGATTGAAAAATGACGTCTCAAATCCTCTTCTAGCAACCCTTTTACATTTTTAACTTCGTGATAAACAATTACATAATACTTTTCTTGCTCTTTGCTGTAGTACATCCTTGCTATTAACCCTTTGGTTCGTCCGTTAATCAAGGACGTATCTTGTAAATGATTCAACGATTCTTCAGTGATTTTAGGCATAGGAGTACCTATGGTTGTATAATCAGAATTCACTTCAATCCGTTTTTCAATTTTCATTGTGCTGGTATTTACCTTTAAAATAGTATTCAAAAATGCGGAAAACACATAAGTATAATCACCTATTAAACTGTATTTTGGGGATTCTGTTGAACATCCCGAATATTCTGCAATGTTTTTGTAAAACCTTTTCAACTCTAAACTTACTGTTGGTTTACTCGTTAAATAACCAGAAACTTTGAAAAAATAAGGCGATTCGTTCAAAGAATTATAAACATACTGACAACTTGCAAACAGCTCTTTTGGCTCTTTATTCATCATTCTGTCTTTTTTGTTATAATACCAAGAACAAGATAACATTAATGTGTTTTTATCAGCTGAAGAATTTGAAACTGCTGATATGAGAGATTCATAATAATTAGGTTCAGTTTTGTCCATTAAATCATTCATGTCCACCGAAAGCCATATTTCACCCTTCCGATTAATCACTACATACCGATTAGGGTATTGGGAATTAAGAACGATAGTATCTTTAGAAATTACTGATATTCCATCAATGTTTTCTAATTCTTTTGATGCACTTTTGAGCGAAACAGAATCATTGAATTGACCATCAATAGTGAAAAATTTAATACATTTTTGAGAGATGGGATTAGCAAAATAAATGAGTTCCTTTTTGTCAGTATAATCATAACAAATGCCAGAATTTCTTGGAACAAATGTGACCCCAACATTAAATTCAATATCTTTAACTTTTTCCAGCTTTTTATGCGGAGAGGAGCAATTTGTAAAAGCAATAATTAGAATAAAGAATAGGCGTGTTTTTGATGAAAAGAGTTGTTTCATAGGTTGTTTTTATTAAAATAAACAGAGGAGAAAGAGATTTCTCCTCTGTCAAATGATTTTTTATTTATTCACAAATGGATTAACACTTGTTATTTCACCAGTTGATGGCAATACAAATAGTATAAAACGTTCGTTTTGTGCATTTTCGTCTTTGTCTTTTACAACAAAAGTTCCATTAAGAACATTATCAATGGTTTCTTTTTCAAAAAACAATGATAACTCGTCTCTGTTTTCTTTAAAAAAATGGATAATTTCAGGTTGATTAGCAGATTTAACCACACAAAAAAGATTGTTTATCAATTTGATTTTGTCAGCAACAATATCCGTCGTTGGGAGACAATTACCTTTTCCCTTTATACAACCATAATCAGACCCGCCATTGTCATACCATATACGCATAACAGGTTGTGTCGCTGCTTTGGTATTTGTGTTTAAATCGGCTTTTCTTGTTGTTGTATTTACTAAGTTTTCTTTTGTACAACTTGTAAATGCAACAATCATTAATAGAATGATTGATATTTTTTTCATTCTATGAAATTTTAATGTTTTTTAATTGTACTTTATTACCAATGGGTCTTACATGCAACCCATCACGGCTTTGCTCTTACACCTTGTGAGCAGAAAACAGCATTTCTATGAAAAAATCTATATCTTTGCAAAATCTAATTTGGTGTATACTAAGTTAGGTTGCGAAAAGAGAGTCGGTTGGGGAGCAAGCCCTTCCGGCTTTTTTGTATAATAATAATAATAATAATAATCAATAATGAAGTCGTGATTCTAATGTTAATCTAGCTGGTGTAATTTAGTTTATTGGACAAATTTACATTAAAATTAAATGAAGAGAAACAGTGTTCTCTTAAAAAATGTTAAAAACGCAATCAAGTAACTCATTTATTTCTCAATCTCTTTGCAGATTTTTTTATTTATAAAACACAATTGTTTAGCCTTGATGCTATATTAATCAATATGAGCATAATTGAACAAATGATGAAAAAAAGCTAAAAACATTTTCCAGAAAGTTCTTTAGCTGTCATTATCTATTTTTTCTGATTTAATTCCACTTAAAACAATAAATAAGAAAACGATACAATAATATTCTCAACACATTGCTATCAAAATTGGGCTTTTTTCTTAATTTTGCAAAACATCATCAATCAACTACATTTAAATAATATTATGGAGTACAATTTTCAGGAAATAGAGCAGAAATGGCGTCAATATTGGAAAGAGAATAAGACCTATAAAGCAGAGAATAATTCAGAAAAACCAAAATATTACATTTTGGATATGTTTCCTTATCCATCGGGAGCTGGCCTACATGTTGGACATCCGCTTGGATACATCGCTTCTGATATTTATGCTCGCTATAAACGCTCTCTTGGATTTAATGTGCTTCATCCCATGGGATATGATGCCTATGGCTTGCCAGCAGAACAATATGCCATCCAAACGGGACAGCATCCTATTATTACAACCGAACAAAACATAAGTCGCTATCGCGAACAACTTGATAAAATTGGGTTCTCTTTTGATTGGGATAGAGAAGTGAGGACCTGTGATCCAGAATATTATAAATGGACGCAATGGACATTTATCCAGCTTTTTAATCATTGGTATGATAAAATTAGTGATAAAGCAGAGCCGATTTCAAAATTAATTGAAACTTTTGAAACAAAAGGAAATGCTGACGTAAAAGCAGCTTGCTCATTGACGGATCCTTTTTCTGCCGATGAATGGAAAAAAATGTCGGAAAAGGAGCAGCAAAACTTACTGATGAATTATCGTTTGGCATTTTTGTCAGACACCATGGTCAATTGGTGTCCAGAATTGGGAACTGTTTTGGCAAACGATGAAGTTGTCAATGGATTGTCCGTTCGTGGTGGATATGCTGTGGAGCGCAAGTTGATGAGACAGTGGTCGTTGCGGATTACGGCTTATGGTCAGCGTTTATTGGATGGACTTGAAACCATCGAATGGTCTGATTCTATTAAAGAAATTCAACGCAACTGGATTGGACGCAGCGAAGGAGCCTCTGTTCATTTCCCTGTGGCCGATGGAAAGGATACGATAGAGGTTTTCACAACGCGCCCAGATACCATTTTTGGAGTCGGATTTATGGTGCTTTGTCCCGAACATGATTTAATTGAAAAGTTAACAACCCAAGAACATAAAGTAGAAGTTGAAAAATATATAACTTGGGCGAAAAATCGCTCAGAAAGAGAACGTCAGACCGAAGTAAAAAATGTGAGTGGAGCTTTTACTGGTTCGTATGTAAAACATCCTTTTACGGAAGAATTAATTCCAATCTGGATTTCAGAATATGTATTGGCGGGTTATGGAACGGGCGCCATTATGGCTGTTCCTGCACACGACAGTCGCGATTTTGGATTTGCTCGTCATTTTAATTTGCCCATCACCCAAGTTATTTCCAAAGTCGATGAAGAAATCATTCCCACCGAAGAGTGGACAGAATCGTATGATGCCAAAGATGGAATTTGCATCAATTCTTCATTTATCAATAAAATGTCAGTAAAAGAGGGTGCATCAGAAGTAATTCGCAGAGTGGAAGAGATGGGAATCGGAAAAGGGACCATCAATTATCGTTTAAGAGATGCTATTTTTAGTCGCCAACGCTATTGGGGAGAGCCATTTCCTGTATATTACAAAAATGGAATTCCATACATGTTGGATGAATCGCAATTGCCTTTAGAATTGCCCGAAGTGGACAGTTATTTGCCAACGAAAGCTGGAGAACCTCCTTTGGCCAATGCCAAAAACTGGACTACTCCCGAAGGTTATCCTTTGGAAACCAATACAATGCCTGGCTTTGCAGGATCAAGCGGTTACTATTTAAGATATATGGATGCTCAAAACGAAAAAGAGTATTTCTCTAAAGAAGCGGTGAACTATTGGCAAAATGTAGATTTGTATGTGGGCGGTGCCGAACATGCAACTGGACATTTGATTTATGCTAGATTTTGGAATAAATTTTTGTTTGATATCGGAATGTGTGTAAAGGACGAGCCTTTCCAAAAATTGATTAATCAGGGCATGATTCAAGGACGATCAAATTTTGTTTATCGCATTAATGGAACCAATACTTTTGTTTCACATTCTTTAAAAAATCAGCACGAAGTGACTCCATTGCATGTGGATATTAGCATGGTCGAAAATGATATTTTGGACATTGAAGCTTTTAAAAATTGGCGATCTGAATTTGCTTCTGCAGAATTTATTTTAGAAGACGGAAAATATCTTTGTGGTTGGGAAGTTGAAAAAATGTCAAAATCGATGTACAATGTTCAAAATCCTGATGATTTAGTGATAAAGTATGGTGCCGACACTTTGAGGATTTATGAAATGTTTTTAGGTCCCATCGAACAATCAAAACCTTGGGATACCAAAGGAATTGAAGGTGTTAATCGTTTTATTAGAAAATTCTGGAGGCTGTTTTTTAGCGAAAATGGTTTTGAAGTAAGCAATGATGAGGCAACGAAAGAAGAGTTGAAGATTCTTCATAAAACCATCAAGAAAATAATTGATGCCAACGAGCGATTTTCTTTTAACACGGCGGTGAGTGCTTTTATGATTTGCATGAATGAGTTGACGGATGCCAAGTGTAATAAAAAATCTATTTTAGAACCACTCGTTGTATTGTTATCGGCTTATGCGCCTCATATTTGTGAAGAATTATGGCAACATTTAGGTCATAATGAATCCGTCACATTGGCAAAATTCCCAGTGTACAACGAAGCTTTTGTAGCAGAATCAGAATTCAACTATCCAGTTTCTTTCAATGGCAAAATGCGTTTTACTCTAGCTTTACCTATGGATATGAGCAATGCTGATATTGAAAAAGCGGCTTTGGCTGCTCCCGAAGCAGCTAAATGGCTGGAAGGTAAAACTCCGAAAAAAGTGATTGTGGTTCCGAAGAAGATTATTAATATTGTTATATAATATTTATATTGAACATGCACTGATGTTAATTATTAGTAATCTTAGCAAATTAGGTTAAGTAAGTGTTATTCTTTTGAAAATTAGCAAATTTATTTGGTTGATGATTTTTATTTAATAAATTTGCTGATGTGATTTAGGAATTATTAATACATTTATTTATGTAAATAACTTAATGTTATGAAAAAAATATTAATAGTAATTACTTTTTTTAGTGTGTTTCGTGGGATTTCGCAAGATATAAAGCCCATTGTTTGGTTAAAAGCTGATATAGTCAATGACTCATTAGTATATTGGCAAAACATAATGAACGACACTTTGCATGCAAAGAGATTTTCTGCTGAATTATCTATGTCAAGCATTAATTTTAATCCGTCAATTATGATTGAAAACGTAATTGATGGATACGAATTAGAACTTGATTTAAATAAGAAATCTACAATGACAAGCATTGTTGTTTTTCAGATATTAGATACATTGAACGAATGTGGGATATGGGGAATTGACTACTTAAATGATCGAAAATTATTGTTGACTTCAAAAAATTATCATACTCCCAAAAAGATTTACCATTATACAGACACAAACAGCACAACACCCGAAATTAATACATTAGTATATAATATAAATAAGGCTGATGTTGACTCGTTAAATATACTCAAAATTGGCAGATATGATACGATTCCCTTTAATGGAATGATAGCAGAATATATACTCTTTGATAAACCAATAAGAGGAAATGATTTGCTTATTTATCAATCTTATTTGGCAATAAAGTATGGAGTTACTTTGATTGATAAAGATTACATTAATAGTAATTCAGATATCATTTGGCAAAAGGATAGCATTTATTATAATAATATTGCTGGTATTTCAAAAGATACAATTTTACAACTCAATCAAAAACAGTCTCATTCGACTTTCTTGCCTGAGATTACGATGGGTGTAAATTCAATTGACTCCTCAAATGCTTTAAATCAGAGTGCTCTGATTCCTATGGGTTCTGTTATTTGGGCTGATAATGGTATTGATTTTTCAGAGCGAGAGTTTGTTTTTGATAGTTTTGGGATGCCATTTGAAGTTACAATGAAAAAATGGAAGGTTCAAGTGAAAGGTCAAAACAATTATGATAATTATCAAATTGTTTTTGCTCCAGACAATTTTGAGTTAAAACAGTCTGATGAATGTGTGTTGTTGATAGACAGGTCTGGAAATGGAGATTTTTCAATGGGAGATTATGATAAATTATTACCAGATAGTATTTCTGTTGATGGAAAGGTTTGTTTTAGTAATGTAAATTGGGATATTGATGGCAATGGAGTTGATGTGTTTTCGTTTTCAATTATAATTTCAGAAATTTATAATAGTAATTCAAGCAGCACCCAAATAGGAGATATAGAAAATGAAGATACTAGAAATAAAAAGAAAGAATTTTTGAATAAAAATGAAATTAATGATATATCTGTAAGTGTTATCCCGAATCCTAATAATGGCGATTTTTTTATTAGAATTGACGGAATGGAAATGGATGAATATACTATTGTTATATGTGATTCACGTGGAGGCAGCGTTTCCAAGCCTAAAACGTACAGCGGTTACAAGGTTTTATATAAAGAAACTATTGATAAGCCCGGTGTCTATTTTGTGAAAATACAGTCTGAAAAAGTAAGTAAAATAGTTAAAGTAGTAATAAATTAAGAATATATAATATGAAGAATATTGTTGTAAAGTTTTCGATTTTAGCAGCTTTAACAATTATAATTGGGTCTACAATTATAAATTTTAAAACAAGAGAATGGCCTTTAAAAGGTAAATCTATGGTTAACTCAGGGAAAGTTATTTCCAATAATGAAATGTTAGTAGAAGAAGATACAACTTTGATTGAAGAGAAAGAGAAGGGTGAAGATTTGTTGATAAAAAAAAGTGTTTTTTTTGGAGAATTAACATATCGAGATAATCAAAATTACATTTTTGAATTTAAAATTAAAGATAAGCTAAGTAATTCTGTTGAATTATGGCTAGAATATGAATTTTTTGGATGTTCGGATGGACAATCAATATCTAGAAGAATAAATGATGAAGTAGCCATTGGTGGACAGATAGGAAATGTAAGCAACGAATGGACAAAATTTAAAGGCAAAGTGAATAAGGATATAATTAAAGAGGGAATTAATAGAATCTATTTATCGGCATACGAGGAATCAGGTATTAGTCTGAAAATAAGAGATGTGAAATTATCTGTTTTGCCGAAAGATAATTCTCTGAGAGAATTATATGTAAATCAGCCTGTAACCAAGACTTTATCAGGTAAATTTGGATATGTCCAAGGTTATATTCAAGGAAAAGGAAGTGACGACGCTGAAATTAGCATCAATGGAAAAAAAATCAAAAGACAAGGGTTTGAATTTGAGAAATTTATAGTTAAACCCGAAGATTCGAAAGAAGAATGGACAGCAGAAATTAGAGCCTTATTTCCAGATGGTGAGGAATTGATAACTCAAGTAGTTTTTGAAGGACAAATAACCCCTGATTATTATGTACCAGAACATGGTATAGTTAGTAGAATTGAGAAGGAAATTAATAAAGTTGATTCGTTTGATTTAGCACTTATTGATGCAAGAATCATAGGAGAACCCAAGAGCATAACAAAATCAACAAATTTATCCATTACAAGTTTGCGAAAAATTGATGTGCCTCGTCTGGGAAGTGGCATGGTAAATGCTACAAGCGGAGCGTATGCTTATCGTTTTTTGCCACATGGAACAAAGTTTGAAAAAAATGTTAGAATTAAAATTGGATATGACAAAACTCAATTACCCATGGGTTATACCGAAGCTGATTTAACTACCTTTTACTTTGATGAAAACGAAAAGAAATGGGTAGCTCTTGAAAAGATTTCGGTGGATACAATAAACAATTGTATAGTTTCGCTAACCAATCACTTTACTGATTTTATAAATGCTATAATAAAGGTACCAGAGTCGCCGGAGGTAAATGCTTATATGCCCACTTCGATTAAAGAATTGAAAGCGGCAGATCCATTGGCGAGTTTTCCTTTAATATCACCTCCAACTGCCAATAATACGGGTACTGCAAATTTCAGTTATCCTCTCCAAATACCTGCTGGCAGACAAGGCATGCAGCCCAACATAGCATTGCAATACAACAGTTCGGGAGGCAATGGGTGGTTAGGATTAGGATTTGATATTTCAATACCAGCAATTACAGTTGAAACACGTTGGGGAGTACCACAATACAATCCAAACATGGAATCAGAATCATATTTAGTGGGTGGAGAACAATTGTTGCCATTGGTTTACCGTACCCCATTTGTAGCAAGGGAAATAACTCAAACAGAAAAAATATTTCAACCAAGAATTGAAGGTGCTTTTAATAAAATTATTAGACATGGAACCAGTCCAAAAAATTACTGGTGGGAAATTATTGATAAAAGCGGTAATAAATCCTACTATGGGAAAAAGCACAATTCTGATTCTTTGGATATAAATAGTGTTTTACGCGATAGTGAGGGAAATATTGCACATTGGGCACTTACTGAAACCTATGATCTTTTTGAAAACAAAGTGCAATACTTTTATGATATTGAATTAGATGCTGGAATACCGAACGGCACAGTAATGGGAAAACAAATATACATAAGAGAAATAAAATATACTGGATTTAGAGAAGATGTGGGCAAATACAGAGTTGTTTTTATACGAGAAAACAAAAATGTTTACAAAAGAAATCATTGTTGTCCGATAAAAAAATCAAAGAGAAGGAAGCATAAAACTTCCTTTCTCTTTTTTTAGTAGTTTTGCTTCGCCAAAACCAACAACTACTATGGACAAAACTACATATTTTTTTGGAACA
>Ga0265295_1002010_pt1 | contig 33770 bp, 29 predicted proteins | sample Munlansysbiofilm_FD_192503 | JGI IMG/M metagenome (GOLD analysis project Ga0265295, IMG submission 192503) | Leachate microbial communities from a municipal landfill in Southern Ontario, Canada - Methane capture system biofilm | ecosystem: Engineered > Solid waste > Landfill > Unclassified ... | reverse complement strand
CAGAAAGGTATCAACACACACTTGAGTAGATGAATTCAAATCGAAAATGAATTAGTTATGTCAAAGAACTAGTATTCTCAATGGCTTACGTTGTTATTATATTTTTCAACCGGACAGTAGTGAAGTTTTACAGCTAAAAAATTTCCATATGCTTCACCATATCAACGGTTTTTTATCGTAGATGAAGCGATAAGCTACATCGTTGATCCAACAACTCATACTCTTATGCGCTATGCTGGATATGACATTAAACAGAACACTGATCCGACTAGTGTAACTGGCGCTCTTGTTGCGCAATATTTAACTTTAAAAGAAGCAGATGGTGTCACAGATATTGTACCATTTACCTACAACTCCAGTACCTCAAGTCGCAGCGGTTTAGTAACCATGCAACTGGCTATAGAAAAAGATGAAGAAAGAATCACGTTGCTTCACCAAGTTCACGTAGACAATGCCCCGTAGGGTCGGCCTGCGGTCGCCCTTGTTTGTTTGGCGTAATATAACACTATGATGGTTATCACATGCCCCTTAACAACCAAAAAGGTTTTACCCTCGTTCAAGCGATCTTCATCCTCGTGGTGCTGGCACTGCTCGGCACCTACATGGTGCGCTTGAGTACCGTCCAGCAATCGACCACCACTCAGGCACTCATGCAGGCGCGGGCTTATCAAGCGGCGAGGGCGGGGTTGGAATGGGGAATAGTCTATACGCCAAAGTCAACGACAGATGGCAATGTTGAGGTGTTTCCATCTTTTAGCGTTGACGGCACTGGCTGTAATGTCGAGGTGATGATTACGACAGCGGAATATCTCGAAGGCACCCCGGAGACAAAATATATACATCACATTGAATCCATTGCCTCATCAAGCAATCTAACCCTTGAGAGTCCCGATTATGTCTCCCATACGTTGGAGGTGACAATTCATGAATAGGTTGTATGCTACATTTAGCGCTATTGTATGGCTGTGTTGCGGGCTTATGGCCGCGCCTGTTTGGGCAATGGGAACCTATGATGTTTGTACTGAAATAGGGGATGTGACCATTAATGAAGTCTACGATTCTGGGCAGAAGCACTTTGTTGAGGTGCGACAGAATGATCCGTCTATCAGTATGGATGATTTGTTCATGCGAATTTGCACTCAACAGGGAAATCAGAATAGCTTGCAGTGTACTGTGTACGATTTGGAACAGGCAGAAAACAACTCACCTTATTATGTTCTTGATCCTGGCGATAATATTCTTAAGTTAGAACAAAACGCTAATATGGATATAGTTATTTTCAAAACTGTTAGTTATTTTTTTTCGACAAGATACATTTTTTACGATTATCTCTCCATCAACGAATATGATTATCAGCAACCCAGCTGTTCTTTTGTGATTGATACAACTATTCAGACAAATTCACAGTACAAAGGAATTGAACGTACCCCAGATGGAACTGGTGAATGGGAGGAAATTGCTGGTCCAGGAAATCATGACGAAAACACAGAGGGCGAGACGAATGATGCCGATACTGTAGGTCCTGATCATTTCGAATTTATCCATGACGGCAATGCCTTAACTTGCATGGCAGAACAGGTAACGCTGAAGGCGTGCGCCAATGCCGATTGCGATCCATATGTTGGAGAAGTGGACGTGATTTTGTCGGATATCGGCTGGGTTGATGGGAGGAACCAGACGCTCGATTTTCCTGCTGATGGCAGTGTCGCTATTGAATTCCATCACACTACGGCGGAAACGGTCACTTTAGCAGTGGTATCCTCTAATCCAGAGGCCGGGGGGGTGATCTGTAGCGGAGGTAGCGAGGACAGTTGTGAGATCGCCGTGGCTAACAGCGGCTTTCTTTGGTCGTTAACTGATTTGACCTCTTGTGGTACGCAAACGGCCAGTATTCAGGCCGTAGAACTCGGTGGTGACGGTGAGAGCTGTGTCGGTGCCGATGGTTTTAAAGATCGTGATGATGTGCCGGTGAATTTCTGGGCTCAATATCTAACACCGGATACTGGAGTGACCGCTGTTAAAATTGACGATGACCCAATCGTAACAGTTGCAGCTGCGGATTCTAGCAATGGTGAAGAGCGAACTCTTAATTTTAATGAGAATGCCTTGGCTGAGTTCACCGTTAATTACGATGATGCCGGCAAGGTAAAACTGTCAGCTAAATATAGCGGAATCATCACTGATTATGAAGGTAATGTGCAGACGCTGACATTGGAAGGCAGTGATAGCTTTGTTAATACCCCAGCAGCATTGTATATATACAGCCCCAATGATGATAATGATTGTGATCCTGCCAGTGCTGTATGCTCAGTTTTTAAAAAAGCTGGAGAGGTCTTTGATTTGAATGTGCGGGCGGTGTGTGGGCCGATTGATGGCGATTTGAGCGACAATACGAAGACTCCCAATTTTCGCCTTGATGGAATTATGATCAGTTCCGATGTTGTGGCTCCAGATCCAGGTGAAGATGCGACTGTAGCCGTCAATTCATTTGATATGGTAGAAGTAGACTCAGGGGAGCATTCGATCAATCAGGCTGTGTCGGAGGTAGGGGTATTTACCTTCACGACACCGGAATTAACGTATCTGTTGAAAAAAGACGGAACTAACAGCAATATCCCATCGGCGACCAGTGCCAATATCGGCCGTTTTACCCCAGATCATTTTATAATAGAGAGCAATACTTCTTCGTTTGCCAATAGATGTTCTAGCTTCACCTACATGGGGCAACCGTTTTATTATGCAACACCTCCAGAAATAACTATAACGGCAGTGCGATACGATGAATCCGATCCAGATAATGTTGACCATGTGACGAAAAACTATCAGGGGAAAGATGATAATACTGGGTTCTGGAAACTTGGCGACAAGATATCTGTTTTCAATCCTGAAGAGTCAGAAGATGTTTCAAGTTTTACCTATGCTGACAATGTTGAGGGTGCATCATTTCTTATATCACCGGCAACGGCTATAAATTATATAAACACCGAAACTTCTGGTGGGACGCAAACGGTATTTTTTCATTCTTCGGATCAGTTTATTTATTCTAGACCCAACAGTCTTGTTGCCCCCTTTGATCCAGATATCCAGTTAACAGTTAATGTGCAGGATAAGGATGGAGTTGTCGGTGGTATAATTTTGCCACATATTGGTGCGGAATCGGATAGCTTTGATGATATTGCTGGTGAAGATGATTTTAACGATACTGTCAGTGGTTTGCTGCGCTTTGGTCGCGTTGTTGTCGGGAATGCGCATGGCTCTGAATTTTTGCCATTACAAGACATTGAAATTCGCACCGAGTATTATGATGGAAGTGTTTTTGTGTGGAATACCGATGATAATTGTACCGAATATAATGCGGCGGATATTGATTGGTCTGCCGCTGATTATCCTGATTCTGATGACCCATTGGATGCAAGTATGTTAGCAGCATCAGGAAATAGTACACTCAGTGGTGGCAGTGGCGTTTTTAGTATTCATCAGCACGATGACACTACTATGGGACCGGGTGTGATCGGTACAGTGGATTACCATTTCCCAGTTGATTCATGGCTGCAATACGACTGGGACAATGCCGATGAGGACGATGATCCATTAACCGGTCAGGACAACCCCACCGCCCGCGCCACCTTTGGCATCTACAAAGGCAGCGAAAGTATTATCTATCTGCGTGAGACTACTTGGCGTTAATATTATGTTTAGGCGCAAGGCCTGACCCTACAATTCTATATAAGAGAGAACATACCCTATGCAAGATGTATTTATCGGTCGTCAGCCAATTTTTGATCGCAATATTAAGGTCTATGCCTACGAATTGTTGTATCGCCACGGCTTTGTGTCGCATGCGGTAATAGATGATGATGATGCCGCTAGCGGTACTGTGCTGGTAAATTTGTTGTTGGAAATAGGTCTGGATAATCTGGTTGGCAGGCACAAAGCTTTCTGTAACTTCACCCGTGGTTTTCTGTTGCAGGAGAAGGATCTATCTTTTGCCGCTGATCGCTTGGTTGTGGAGGTGCTGGAGTCGGTAGAGGCCGATGATAATATTTTGGACGCGGTGCGTGGATATAAGCAACGCGGGCATATGATTGCTTTAGATGACTTCGAATATCGTGAAGAGTTGCGCCCTCTAGTCGAGTTGGCGGATATGATTAAAATTGATGTCCTGGCGTTGGGCATGGAACGTGTGGTTGAGCAGGTGAAGATTTTACGCTCAATTAAGCCGCTCAAGTTTTTGGCGGAAAAAGTTGAAACCCGCGAAGAGTTTCAGCAGTGCCTTGATCTGGGTTTTGATTATTTTCAAGGCTATTTTTTCAGTAAACCAGTGGTGGTTACTGGGAAAAAATTGCCCCCAGCGCGGCTGGCTATGGTGCAACTACTGGCTGAGTTGCAAAAGCCTGATGTCAGTATGGAACGTATTGAGGAGATCATTCAAACTGATGTGAACTTGAGCGTTAAATTGTTGCGCCAAGTCAACTCTAGCTACTACAGCCTGATAAGCGAAGTGACATCTATACGCCAAGCGATTATGCGCGTAGGCTTGTTGCATATTCGTGTGTGGACCAGCGTGGTTATGATGGGTAGCGTCAGTGACAAGGCCGATGAGTTGATGACTATGGCTCTGGTGCGTGCCCGCATGTGCGAATTGCTGGCGGTGCAGCAGCGGGTCAAAGATGTAACTGGATATTTTACCGTGGGGCTGTTCTCTCTGCTTGAGAGTATTCTGGATGCGCCGATGGAGCAAATTTTGCAGAGTCTGCCGCTCGCGGCGGAGATCAATAACGCGCTACTTAATGGTAGCGGAGATATGGGTCGGGTGCTGCGTTGTGTGCAAGATTACGAACAGGCTAATTGGGCAGCGGTATACAGTTACAGTATCCCGCGCGAGGCCGTTGTTGATGCATACTGGCAAGCAGTAAACTGGGCTGAAGAGATCATTGCCGGTACCTATTAGCCAGCTCGATTGCGGATGTTATTGGCGATAATAGGTATAACTGGATAGCATGGTGGAGAATGTCTTGAGCAGTTGCTGGCGCTCAGCAATGCTGATCTCCCCGTTGCTAACAGACGTCTCAGCGCAGCTACGCATACTCTCAAAGAGTGCTTGGGGGCGATAATCGACATACTGCAAAACTTCGCCGATGCTGTTGCCACTCTGCTCCTGTATGATGTCGTAAGCGCCGCTGGTGTTGAGGCGGATGCTTACGACATTGGTGTCCCCAAACAGGTTATGAATATCTCCCAATGTCTCCTGATAGGCTCCCATTAAAAATACTCCGAGATAGTATTTCTCTCCTGCCGCAAGTTGATGCAGAGGCAGGGTGCTGCGCTGTGCTCCGTTAACGATAAAACTTGCCAGCTTGCCATCGCAGTCGCAGGTTAAATCGGAGATAATGCTCTCCTGTTGCGGGCGTTGGTTATGACGTTGCAATGGCACGATGGGGAACTTTTGCCCAATGGCCCAGGTATCGGGCAGGGATTGAAAAACGCTGAAGTTGCCATAGTAGATGTCGGCCAGGCTTTCACGCAGGGCGTTTAATTCATCCGGGGTTAATCTACCCTGGGCACTGCTGGATTGGTGGTGATAAATCTGTTGGGCAATGGCGAGAAAAATCTCTTCACCTAAGGCACGCTGCTGCAAATTTATCGAGCCATGTTGAAATTGTTGCCGCAGTTGCTGTTGTAGCTGTTGGGCGTTAGCATAGGTGGCGCTGGGGTCTGTGTGGTCGATATCTTGATGTATAGCAAAGAGTTGGCGCACCACCTCGGAGTTATCGACATCTAGCTGCTGTGGCAGAGCAATAGCACCGAAGTGCATAACGTCGATGATGTCAAAAATCAACATGCTGGAGTAGGCTACGGTAGCCCGCCCCGATTCGGTGATGATATGCGGGTGGACAATGTGGTGGGTGTCCAGCGTGTGCATGACATTGGTGACGATGGTGCGGGCGTAATCGGCTAAGGAGTAGTCACGTGAGTGCTCTTCGCCGCTGCTGTTGCCGCTGTAGTCTACCGCTAAGCCACCGCCAAAGTCGATATAGCCCATGGCCGCGCCCTCTTTTACTAGACTGACATAGTAGTGGCAGGCGGCGCAAACACCGGCGCTGATGTCGGCAAGGCTAGGAATTTGCGAACCAAGGTGGCAGTGGAGCAGCTGCAGGCAGTCGAGCATATTCTGCTGGCGCAGTAGCTCCACCATAGTGACCAGTTCGCGGCTGTCGAGGCCAAAACTGCTGCGATCACCACTGGTTTCTGTCCACATGCCAGAGACCTTTACCGCAACTTTTACCCGTGCGCCAATCTGCGGGCGAATTTTTAAAAGTGCGCTGCGTTCGAGCAGAAGTTTCAGCTCGGGCAGGGACTCGATAACGAAAAAACAGCGCTGGCCGAGTTTTTGCGCCCACAAGCCAAGATCGATAAAGTCGCGATCTTTATAGCCATTGAGGATAAGCAGACTGCCGCGGCGGTTGTTGGCCAGTGCCAGCACCAACTCGCCTTTGCTGCCAGCTTCTAAGCCGTAGTTGTAGGGAGCGCCAAAACGGCTGATCTCCTCAATTACCTGACATTGCTGGTTTACTTTGACCGGAAACACCCCCTGATAGGTGCCCTGATAGTTGGCTTGATCTATCGCCTGATAAAAGGTGTCGTGCAGTAATTTTATGCGCGTATCCAGAAAGTTTTCTATGCGCAGCAGCACCGGCATGTTATGCCCACGTTGCTCTATTCCGTGAATAATGTCGATGAGAGCGGTGCTGATTTCGCCGTCAGCACCGCTTATTTTAACCGTTAAGTCACCCTGTGCATTAATATCAAACAGATCCTGACCCCATTGGCGCACACCGTACAGTGTTGCTGAATCGTCAACTGTCCAATTATTTTTCTGTTGTTCTGGCATAGGGGCTCCGTTGTCTGACAGTAACTGTTACTTGGCGATATTCTCACGGGCAAATGTAGGCAGCATGAAGGCACCTAGATGGAGATCTTCATTGTAGTACTTGGTGTAAAAACCACGTTCGGCTGCACGTTGGCGGTCGAAGTCGGTCACAGGGTGGTAGCGCTTACTGGCGAAGGCGAAGCTCCAGAACCCACTGGGATAGGTGGGGATAAAGGCTTGGTACATCTCTACGATAGGAAATACCGCACGCAAATTGGTGTACATAGTCTTCTGGATTTCTGCGTGATAAAATGGAGATTCGCTCTGGGCGACCATGATGCCATCCTCTTTCAGCGCGCCATAAACCAAGCGGTAGAAATCTTCTTCGAATAGACCAACCGCCGGCCCGATTGGGTCGGTAGAGTCAACCAGAATAACGTCAAACTCATTTTGATGATTGCGGATGTAGGCTAAACCATCATCGACATGCAGCAGCACGTGCGGGTTGGAGCCGTCAATTTCGCAGGCTAGATTGGGCAAAAGCTCGATGGATTTATCAATAACCAAACCATCAATCTCACAGAGCACCGCCTGTTCCACTTCAGGATGTTTCATGATCTCGCGGATGCTGCCGCCATCACCACCGCCGATTACCAATACTTTTTTTGGGCTGGGATGGGTAAACAGGGCGGGGTGGACGATCATGTCGTGGTAGATAAATTCATCGCGCTCGGTAAGCATTACCAAGCCATCGAGGAGCATCATCTTGCCATACTCTAGAGTCTCCACTATCTCCAGTTGCTGAAATTCACTGGCACCGGAGAATAGGGTCTTGGTAACCTTCATGGTTATGCCGACATTTTCGGAATGTTTTTCTGTGTACCATAAATCCATGATATTGATCCTTTTATTAGCAATAAAGCCAAATACTGTAGTGCTGGCGCACAGGCGCCAAGCTCAGATACGCGATTACCATATAATATGGAGTACTCAGTGCCGCCGCAGATGGTGAGTTTGGACGCTGCGGTTAATGCTAGGGGTAATTAATTGACTATGTAATGGACACGCATTCATCTTATGCCGTAAAATCGCCGAAAGCTCAATACTATAGTTTTTAAAAATATAGCAATATAAAATTTCACTCCACAGCGGTGGAGCACTAGCGAAAGGAACATAGCATGCAACAGATATCAGGCACAGGGTTTATTGGTGGGGGCAACATGGCCGAAGCGTTGATCAAGGGGTTGATCGCCGCTGGTGTTGCAGCTGATACACTTATGGTGGCCGAGTTGCAGAACGAGCGGCGCGAATACTTGCAGCGCACCTATGGTGTGGAGGTTAGTGCTGATAGTCGTAAGGTTGTCGCGCACAATGCGACTGTAATTTTAGCGGTTAAACCGCAGAGTTTGGAGCAGGCTCTGCGCCCCGTGGCTGATCTTTTTAGCGCTGATAAGTGCTTGATCTCTATTTTAGCTGGGGTGGCAACAGCCAAGCTGGAAGCGCTAGTTGGTGACAAGGTACCAGTGGTTAGGGTGATGCCAAATACTCCTGCACTTATTGGGGCGGGTGCTGCTGGCATCAGTGCGGGGCGTTATGCCGACGCTGACTGTATGGAGTTGGCTTGTGATCTGTTCCGCTGTGTCGGGGTGGTTGAGGTGGTCGCAGAGTCGTTGCTGGATGCTGTTACTGGGTTGTCTGGCTCGGGGCCAGCTTATGTGTATATGATTATCGAAGCACTGGCCGATGGTGGTGTGCTTGAGGGTTTGCCGCGGGCAACCGCGTTGATGTTGGCCGCTCAGACTGTGGCTGGAACCGCGCAGTTGCTGTTGGAGACTAAGGAGCACCCCGCTGTGCTGCGCGATCGCGTGTGTAGCCCCGCCGGAACTACGATTGCTGCAGTACAAACTCTGGAGCGCAATGGTGTGCGTGCTGCGATGATCGAGGCGGTGCAGAGTGCCGCGCGCCGTTCGCGTGAGCTCGGTTAATCTGTGCTCTGCTCTTCATCCTCAGGAGTCTCATCTTCCTCAGGATCGGGAATCTCGACATCCTCAGCTTTAACCGATAGCGGGCTCAACCCAGCAAAATAGAGTTTATCGTTGCTCACATCAGCCACTACCGAAAGCGGGCCCTGCTGTTCAAAGCGGATCTCTTCGGTTATGTTCTGCAGCGAGATAATCACCCTCTCTTTTAGGCGATTGTGGACATTGATTTTGGCGTTACTGTCGTGCTCTTCAAAGACAAAAGTGTCGAGTTCTTGATTGACCTCTTTTTGGAGCACCTTCAGTATATCTATGCGCTCCTCTAAAATTTCCAGGCGCTTTTTTAACGCACCGGTAATACTGGTGTCGCGTTGTGCCTTATTGGCCAGAGGGCCGAGAATATGCTTGATAACCTGATTTTGAATAGCAATGTTTTTTTGTTGATTTTTAAGCTTTTGGAGACGATCCACCTCTGGAAAGTATACTCCGGAGCACAGCTTAGTTATTACCCCAGCTTCAGCGCCAATGTCTTTGGCTTCAATGCCATTTAGTGCTACGCACTCACCGCCACTGATGACACCATTTTTTACCATAATGACATCGGCAGATTTTATCGTGCAGTTACGAATCTCATTGGCGACGGTAACGCTGCCCATGCACTCAACGGTTATCCCATTAAGATAGTTGGCCTTTAAGTTGCCAGCACAGCGAATGAGTCCATCATCTAACCCCGACATGCTGCCAATAGTAACGTCGCCATCGGTAGTTAAATGGCAGGAGCCGACTGCGCCAGCTACGGTTATCCCCTTTTGGGCGTAGATGTCAAAGTGGTCTAAAACATCACCACGAATATTGGTGTAGCCGGGGAAACTGATATTTCCGACCTCAAGATCAACATCACCGTGGACAATGTAATCCTCGCTTACCGAGAGGACATTGTCGCTCAAATCGGCGCGCCCAGCAATCTCTGAGATAAAGCTAGTGCCGTTCTCCTCTACGCGTACCCCGCTACCCAAACGAATAGCCAGCTCTTTACCCATTAATGGGGCTAATACTTTACCGGTAACCGTGGTGGATGCCTCACCCAGTTGCGGTGGATGGAGTACGGCTATTTTCTGTTCCGCCTTAACACAGGTGAATAGGTTGAGCGTGTAGAGGTCTACTCGGCCGCTTTCATCCTCGGTATACTCATGATCGCTGTCTTGTGTTTTAATTAGAGGTTCAATCCAGCCATCAGCGCCGGGGGTGGGGGCGGTTGTGGTGGCGACGACAACATTCTGTTGCTCTTTGCCGGAGCGAGCACCTCTCTGTAGAGTCTCCAATGCTAGAGGATCGATACCCTCGATAATACCTGCGCGCATGAGGGCTGCAGAGATGTTCTCAATGGAGATTGAGCTTTTTTTGCCTTTAAGAGGAGTCAGGTTAACTGCGGCGGACATCTCATCTGTAGCTATGATGACCTGAATGTTGTAGTCGGCGGTTTTCTCCTCGAAACTGACCGCTGCGCTTGGTTGTTTGCTCGCGGAGTGCGATTTTTTTTCAGCTTTAGGTGTTAACGCCATTATCCCTGCCTGTAGTAGTGGACATCTGTATAGGATGGATAGATGCTACTCGTACTGTACAGTAAATCGGTACTATTTACAGGTAAGTTTAATAGAATTTTGCAATAACTCGGTGAAATCATGGGCCGGCAGAGGTTTACTAAAGTAGTACCCCTGAATTAGGTGGCAATTTAATTTACGCAGTATATTTAGCTGCTGCTCGGTTTCTACGCCTTCAGCTATGACCTTTAGCTTTAATTGCTGAGCGAGGGCAATTATCGTCGGCACCAGTAGATCGTTGCTGTCGCTGCTGAGCTGGTTGATAAAAGAGCGGTCAATCTTCAACTTGTTGATGGGAAACAGGTGCAGGTGGCTCAAGGATGAGTAGCCGGTGCCGAAATCATCAATCGCAATGGAGATCCCTTTTGCGGTGAACGCGTCCATAATAGCGATGGAGGAGTTGACATCGAACATGGATAGGCTTTCGGTTATCTCAAGCTCCAGATATTTAGCAGGAAAATTGGTGCGTTGCAGAATATCCCAGACATCGCGCTGTAGGTTTCTATCCAGAAATTGGCGCGCAGAGAGGTTTACCGCTATGCTTAATTCGGGGAAACCTGCGGCTTGCCATTGACTATTCTGCCGACACGCCTGTTCTAAAATCCACATGCCGATCTCGGTGATCAGTCCGGTCTCTTCAGCTATGGGAATAAAGTCATCAGGTGGTACTAGCCCGCGTTGTGGGTGTTGCCAGCGGACTAGCGCTTCACTGCCGACGATCTTGCCGCTACTCAGCTCAATCTGCGGCTGGTAATATACCACAAATTCATTGTTGGCTAGCGCCTTGCGCAGACTGGTTTCCAGTGCCAGGCGCTCGCTGGTGTGGGCATTCATATTGGAGGTGTAGAACTGGTAGTTGTTGCGCCCCATATCCTTGGCGCGATACATCGCGGTTTCCACAAAGCGGATAAGTTGGTCGGTATTGTCGCTGTCGTTCGGGGCAATACTGATGCCGATACTGGTAGTTATGTAGACCTCTTGCTCTCCCAGATCAATAGGCTGTCGAATGACGTCGATGAACTTCAGTGCTAATGTGGCGATATCTGCGATATTGTTAATGTTTTCTACCAATATCATAAATTCATCACCGCCAAAGCGTGCCACGGTGTCGGTTTCGCGCAAACTGTTGTGAATCCGTTGGGCGATGGTGGTTATCACCTTGTCGCCAGCACTATGGCCGAGGGTGTCGTTAATGTTTTTGAAGCGATCCAGATCGAGAAAGAGAAGCGCGGTTTGGCTGTGCTGGCGCTTGCCCTTGAAGATGGCCTGTTGCAGGCGATCGGTGATCAGGGTGCGGTTCGGTAGGCCGGTTAGCGGATCGTGCTGAGCCTGATGGCGCAGCAACTCCGCAGCCTCTGTACGTTCGGTAACATCGCGTATTATCGCCTGTAGTAAGCGGCGTTCTCCCACCTTTATCCAACTGGCGGTGATCTCAACTGGGAAGGTGGAGCCATCTTGACGAAATTGCATAGAGGCAAAATTGGTCTCGTTATGCTGCTCTAGTTGTCGCCACATCAGACTGCACTCTGTATCCCCCATATCGCACATAGCGCGCAATTTTTTCTGGCGCAACTCTTCGATTGGTTGACCGTAGGCAGCTATCGCCTGCTTGTTGGCATCTATAATGACTCCATCCTCGTTGCACAGGACGATAAGATCGTTGGAGTTTTTGGTCAGGTTATCAAAACGGGTAATAATTGTGCGGTTTTGTAGCTCCTGCTCGTAATGCAAAGCGCGGCTTATCGCCTGCTGGCGGCGCCACCACAGCCACATTATCATGCCTACGCCACCAATTATCAGCACTATGGTGACTGCGATAAGTGCGCCTAGTTGCGCCAGCGGGCGGAGGACTTCGGCACGGTCTATCTTGGAGATCATGAACCAGTTGGATTTGGCTATTTTGGTTATGGCGGCAAATATGCGCTCGCTGCGGTAGTCGTAGCCAGCGAGGAGGCCAACTTTGCCAAGAGTTACATAGTCGCCGGGGGTCTCTAGCTCTGAAGGTGGAGTTATCGCCGTCATGGTGCCACCACTGATAAAGCGCAATGGGGTTAGGCGTGTTATTTTATCCCCCATCTTACGTACCAGTACCGATTCGGCACTAGTGGCTTTAGTCGGCCACAACTGCATAAGCGGCAGCAGAAATTTGTCTGGATCTATTACTGAGATTATGGCACCTAGTGGTTGCTGCTCGGGGTCGTTGTTGCGGTATATGGGGGTGACCAGATCCATATGTAAATGGCGCCTATTGATGGAGGGTTCGTTGCTGTCCTCTGCGTTGGTACTCGGGCTGTAAATAGGGCCAAAGAGCGGCTCATGCGCTTGTTGCGCCTGTGCAATCATCGCTGCATAGTCACGCTCTGCACAGCGATGTGCGGCACCTATATGCAACAGGAGTTGATTGTTTTCGTTGATTAAAAAGATGCTGTGGTCGCCATCTCCGCCGATTCCCGGCTCAATAGCTTGAATGATCTTTTCACGTAAATCGGCATTCTGTTGCTGGTTATATTGTTGAATTAAGTTTAGCAGATACAGATTTGCAGTCATCAGGTGGGCCCGACTGATGCGCTCTTGACGCCAATGACTAATCTGATGCGCCTTGAGGTCTGACATGATACTCAGGTTATTCTTTGCCCCTGTTATGATCGTATCTCTCTGGTAGGCATAGAAGATTAATCCTACTAAAACCACCAAAGCTGAGAACAGGGCAAAGCAGGCCACCAGAAAGGTTTTACTGGAAGCAAGTTTGTTGTTGATTGTATCTAGGTTCATCCTAGGGCTCTCTTATAGCAAACGGATGGCGTTCATCAGCTGATTATACACAAAGCAGTTACTCAGAGCATGCAATTTCCCCGCCGTTATCAGTTGTAATAGTCAATGCCTATAGCTTTACGTTTTAGACGTAGATAACCTGTTTCGACAATCTCACTGCTAATTAATAAGAAAACAGCCAAAAGAATCCCTGAAATTGGTAGTTTGATGAAGATGTTTGCCAGCCAGAACAGCAGTAGGTAGGCAAATTTAACTATGGTAGCCTTACCGAGGACAACGGTGTGGTGGGTGGCGGTAAAGTAGGCGCGCAGCAAGTTGGTGCAACCATAAAAAAATGGGTATATAGCGCACAAGCTCAGGGGAATAACTATATAGTGGCGCAGCTCGGGAGCTAGTCCAAAGATGTTGGCGAAGACCAGCTTGTTAGCGGGTAAGGCTATAGCGAGGGTGAGTGCCCCCATGCCGACGCTGGTCCACCAGAAAAAACGCAGTAACACGCGGTAATCGGCCGCGCTGTTAATCAGGGTAAGATATACCTGTTGTAGATTGCGCATCGGGCCGGAGAGCATGAACAGCAGGGCGCGCACAACGCCAAACGCCGCCAAGGCTAAGTTGGCATCGGGCAAGCGGCTGATAATCGCATTTATTACCACGGGGATAGTCTGCTGTAGACCGGAAGAGATGGCCACCGGCATGGCAAAGCGCAAAATTTGTCCGGTGCTCTTCTCTTCTGAGTGGGTACCAGTTTCGCTGTGGTAGGCATAGGGAAACCTAGTGTAGCAACTCCAGGCGAAGTAACCCATCAACATGCTTTCGATCACTATACACAATAGCAGAGCAAAAGCTCCTAACTCAGGGCCATGAAACCAGCGTTGGCCGATATGTAACCAAGCCAGCAGTGCCGCCACTCTGACTCCCGTGGCAATAGAGACTAAATTGGTACGGCGGGCGCGGATGACCAGCCCTTGAAATAGCCCACGAAAGCCGGTAAAAAAAGGTAACAGAGCCAGAAGTGCCAAGGTTTTTTTTGCCCCGTCAGCGACTTCGGGGGAGACACCCAAAACCCTTATTAGCAGCAGGTCGCCCAACGCGGTGTGGGCGATCAAGTTTAGCATTAACGAAACGTATACGGCGATTAGCAGCACACAGATAACCATGCTAATCAATGTTTTTTTGCCGCGCACTATGGCGATGGTGATGGTGTGGTTCTGGTAGGATGGTGAAGCAAATAGCAGATGTACCACCATGGCTACGGCAAATGAGGCCAGAGCTATGACGTAATCATTCAGATGGGCTAAGGCCGCGTTGATTATAGTATGCGAGACACTCATCAGCTGTACGTTGAGTAGCAGCGGAAAGAAGAAGAGGCTGATGGTGCCGATGGTCAGAGTTTTATACTGCGCTGATTGTGGTGAGGATGGTCCCTGGGGTGTCTGCGTCTTCATGGGAATAACGCCAGTAGTTCAGTGGCGTGGTTGACACTCCAAGTACTCTGGTTGCCAGCGGCATCGCCAAAACCGTAGTGGCAGAAACAGCTAGCGCAACCTGCCGCTTTAGCGCTGAGCAGATCGGTTGCGTGATCGCCAATCATAACGCAGTTTTTCGGTTCGACCTGTAGCTGTTTCAAAGTGTGTAAAATGGGCAGCGGATGGGGTTTCTTGTGGGCTAAGCTGTCGCCACCTATGACTAGGCGAAACGGAGAAAGAAAATCGAGGCCACGCAATAGCGCCACTGCCAGATGGTGCGGTTTGTTGCTCACTACGGCCATGGCCGTGGCGGGAGATTTATGCTGATGGTGGGCTACAAATTCGCGCACGCCGGGGTAACAGTCGCTGTGTTTGAGCAAATTGTCGGCATAGAGTTGGAGAAAAAGTTGTAGGTGTTGGGGTTGCACAACCTCGGTGTTAAGGGCGCGTTGCACCAATTTAGTCGCTCCATCGCCAACATAACTGAGTGCGGTTGTTTGCTTTAGCGCTTCCAGGCCTAGGTGCTGGCGTAGCTGGTTTACAGTATTGGCTAAATCGAGTGCTGAATCAACAAGGGTGCCGTCGAGGTCGAATAGTAGCGCTTTTATCTGCATGACGCTTTTCACATTCCCTGCGCTCAGAAACTGAACAACTGAGCAATAGAGCTAAATAGACCGGCCTCTTCCATCTTGAAATACAGCACAATTGCCACGGCCACTGGAGCAATGTAGCGAATAAGCCAGTGCCACAGAGGATATACCCACCCACGTCCACTGGCCAGCAGTTCCTGCTTCTCTTCCTGACCATTCCAAAACCAGCCGACATATATGGAGATCAGCAGTCCGGCGATGGGGAGGAGGTAATTGGAGGCGATCAGGTCAGCTGAGTCGAAAAAGGAGCGTTGACCGATTATATGCCAGTCACCGAGGACATTGTATGATAGCGCTGTTGGAATACCGACGATGAAGGCCAGACTGGTGATGGTGAACGTCGCCTTGTTGCGCTGCCAGCCACGTTCATCGATCAGATAAGCGACCTGGGCTTCAAGCAACGAGATGTTGCTGGTCAAGGCGGCAAAGGATAAGAGGACAAAGAAGAGGATGGCCAAAATTGAGCCCCCCGCAATTTGCGAAAAGACTACAGGTATGGTCTTGAATATTAAACCTGGGCCAGCGGCTGGGGCCATGCCTACCGCAAATACGATAGGGAAAATAGCAATGCCTGCCATCATGGCTATCAGTGTGTCCAGCCCGGCTATGCGCAAGCCGGCGGCAAACAGATCCTCATCTTTACTGAGGTAGGAGCCATAGGTAATCATCGCTGCCATGCCTAGCGACAGGGTGAAAAAAGAGTGCCCCATCGCTTCGAGAATTGAGCTAGCCGTCAATTTGCTGAAATCGGGTCGGAACATAAATTCCAGCCCTTGCGTGGCACCGGAGCTGAGTAGGCCGTTGATAAACAGCAGTGTTAGGAGAATTAAAAGTAACGGCATGAGGATCTTGTTCCAGCGTTCGATACCCTTCTGCACGCCGGCGATAACGATGGTAAGGCAGATAATTGTGAACAGTAGATGCCACAGGGTTTGGCGGCCACCATCGGCGATTAGGCTGGCAAACATTCCCTCTATGGCGGCAGGGTCGCGCTGGCTGAAACTGCCTATTATGGCACGGTAGACATAATCGAGAGTCCAGCCCGCCACTACTGAATAGTAGGAGCTGATGATAAAGGCGGCACTGACACTTATCCAGCCTGGAGTGCGCCACCACGATTTTTTATGTTCCAGTGCAATGAAGGCACCAATGGCATCTTTGCGGGTGTGGCGGCCGATCATCAGCTCTGCCACTAAAATGGGTAAGCCAACGAGGACAATACAGATTAAATATACTATTACGAAGGCACCGCCGCCATTTTGTCCGGCAATGTAGGGGAATTTCCAGATATTGCCGAGACCAACTGCGCTACCAGCTGCGGCAAGAATAAAACCCAGGCGTGAGCCCCATAGCGGGCGGATTTTGGTGGCTGTGCTAGTTGAGGCCATTTACCTACTCCCGACTACCAAAAATTGCTGTGCCCACTCGTACCAAGGTAGCTCCCTCCTCGATGGCTATGGCGAAATCGTGACTCATGCCCATGGATAGATGCTCCATGCTAACTTTGGGGATATTCAGGGCGTCTATGCTTGCAGCAAGCTGGCGAACTTGGCGAAACCACAGTCGTGCCTGCTCCGCCTCATCAACGCTGGGGGGGAGCGCCATCAATCCATTAATCCGCACATGGGGTAACTTGGCTACCGCACCAATCAGCTCTGCGGCATCCTCTGGTGCTACTCCAGCTTTGCTGGCTTCCTTAGCGATATTAACCTGAATGAGAATATCCGCCACCTGATCAATCTTGCTCCACTGCTTATCGATCTCCTGTGCTAGCGCCAAGCGATCTACGGAGTGGATCATCGCGGTGCGTCCACGCAAATATTTGACCTTGTTGGTCTGTAGTGCGCCGATGAAGTGCCAGCAAATATCCTGCGGCAGTTGTTGCTGCTTGTCGCAGAACTCCTGCACATAGTTTTCGCCGAACAGCATTTGTCCTGCTTCTCTAGCCTGCTCAATCAAGGCGGCCGGTTTTCTTTTGGATACCGCAATTAACTCTACTTGAGCTGGATCACGTTGGCAACGCTGGCAGCTGAGCTCTATCTGCTGGTGAATGGCGGTAAGATTGCTGGTGATATCAATAGTCATGATGTACCTCATACCTAGGTTGAAAAGCTTTGGAGTCGGTGTGTTGTGCAGCAAAGAGTTTTCGCAATGGGTTGCTCTGCCTATTGTTGTGTCATCTCTTGTGTATGGGCAAACAACTCGATGGCGCCCAACTGTTTTAGGTCGGTTACTATCTGAGCTAAGGGTAACCCGACCACATTGGTATAACTGCCATTTATGCTGGTGACAATGTAGCTGCCTAAGCCTTGAATGGCGTATGAACCAGCTTTGTCAGCCGGTTCACCGCTAGCAATGTACCCCTCAATCTCCTGATCTGTCAATGTGCGGAAGGTTACTTCGGTGGTGACGCAGCGGCGCAACCTGATGTTGGCGCGACGATCAATGATAGTGTAACCCGATAAGACCTGATGGGTGCGACCGGATAATTGGCGCAGCATCGAGGCCGAATCTTGGGGGGAGGTCGGTTTGCCGAGAATCTGCGTGTCGCAGACGACGATGGTGTCGCTGCCGATGAACCAGCGTCCTGCAATACCTGCGCGTTGTGCCACTTCCGTGGCCTTCTCTTCGCTTAGGCGCAGCACTAAGTTTGTTGGCGTTTCGTCGGCCAGAACAGTTTCATCTACATTGCTGGGAATGACTTGAAACTCGATGCCAATGCTGCGCAATAGATCTTGACGGCGCGGTGATGCTGAGGCCAGTACAATAGCAGGTTGTGTTTTATTCATGGGCAGGCTCGCTCGGCGCACCACTGGCAATGGCCGTGGTAGGTGCAGGGTTAATATGGGCCAGCCAGTCATCAAATGCCGCTAGGGCGCGCTCAGCCATGGCGAGACGGCGCAGTGCCCGTTTCATCTTCTTGCCTTCAAGGGGGGGAAACAGGCCATAATTTACATTTTGTGGTTGAAAGCTGGTGCCATGCTCAGGTGTATTGCTCAGGTGGTGCAGTAGTGCACCGCAGGCAGTTGTTGCTGGTGGCGCTAGCAGTGGCAGCTGTAAAAGTTGGCTGCTGGCAAATAGTCCGGCCATGAAGCCGCAGGCTGCTGATTCTACATAGCCTTCGACGCCGGTTATCTGGCCAGCAAAATAGATGCGTGGTTGGGCTATGAGCTGCAGTTGTGCGTTTAAACAGCGTGGGGCGTTGATGAAGGTGTTGCGGTGCACACTGCCGAGGCGTTCAAACTCAGCATTTTCTAAGCCGGGAATGGTGCGAAAAATTCTTTTTTGTTCGGGGTAGGTCAGCTTGGTCTGGAAGCCGACAATATTGTAACTGCTGGCGTGGCGATTATCTTGGCGCAATTGGATGACCGCGTGCGGTATCTTGCCGGTGCGGGGATCTTTTAATCCCACCGGTTTCATAGGGCCAAATGCCAGGGTTTGTTCGCCGCGCATGGCCATCTCCTCGATGGGCATACAGCCTTCGAAGTGGATCATCTTCTCGAAATTGCGCGCCTCAACTTTGTCGGCACTGCACAGCTGCGCCACAAATTCTTTGTACTCTGCTTCGTTCATGGGACAGTTAAGGTAGTCGGCATCGCCCTTGTCGTAGCGTGAGGCCCGCCATGCGATGCTCATGTCGATGGAGTCGGCACTGACAATTGGGGCAATGGCATCATAGAAATAGAGATCGTCGTCGCTGGTGAGTTCGGCGATGTGCTGAGCCAGGGCGGCTGAAGTCAAGGGGCCGCTGGCGATGATGACATTGCCAGTGTCGGGGATGTGCAGTGCCTCGCGGCGGCTAAGCTCTATGTTGGGGTGGTGCTCAATTTTGGCGCTGACGAAGTCGCTGAAGGCCTGACGATCAACCGCCAGTGCGCCACCTGCCGGCACTGCCGTAGCATCAGCTGCTTGCATAAATAGAGTATTGGCGCGACGCAGCTCCTCTTTCAGGCAGCCGACGGCGTTGTTCATACCGCTGCCGCGCAGACTGTTGGAACACACCAATTCAGCCAGGCCGTCCAGCTCATGGGCGGCGGAGAAACGCTGGGGTTTCATCTCAATTAAGTTAACTTTTACGCCTAATTGCGCGGCCTGCCATGCCGCTTCGCAGCCGGCTAACCCACCACCAATTATGGTTAATTCATGCATATATCATCCTTTGCTGGCGACGCCTGTGTCCATAAAAAAACGTGTGCGACCCTGTTGCCAGAGCCGCACACGTAGATAATTACTCTTTATGTTGTGTCAAACTATTCTGATTTTTTGGCGGCCTTGGTTGAGGCCGTTTTTTTTGCTGGAGCCTTCTTGGCCGCAGGCTTTTTGCTGGCAACTTTTTTAGCTGGGGCTTTTTTGGCCGGAGCTTTTTTAGCAGTTGCGGCTTTTTTAACTGGTGGCACTACCACCACTTCCCAATCGCAATCCTCCTGCGGGCATTTATGGACAGTGCCGAAGCGCTTGGTAGTTTTTTCTACTGTAAGCGGGAACGAGCATTTGGGGCAGGGTTGTTCCAGCGGTTTATCCCACAGGGCAAATTTGCACTTGGGATATTGGTTGCACGAGTAAAATATCTTACCGTAGCGGCTCTTTTTCTCCATCAATTCGCCATCATCACACTGCGGACAGCTAATCCCTAGCGCTTTAGGCTTAACTAGAGGTTGAATATTTTTACATTCTGGATAGCCCGAGCAGGCGAGAAACTTGCCGTAGCGGCCTATTTTGATCAGCATGGGAGCACCACACTTCTCGCACTTCTGATCTGAAACCTCTGGCTCCTCCTGTTCGGCTCCTTCCAGAGGCTCGGTATGTCGACACTCGGGAAACCCGCTACAGGCGAGAAACTTACCCGAGCGGCCGAGTTTGATGACCAGCGGCTTTTGACACTCAGGACAGATCTTATCGGTCTTTTCAGTCGTTATATCGGCTTTGTTGATCTCCTGCTCTTTTTGCTTCAGCAGCTCAATAAAGGGTTCCCAAAACTCCTTCAGCAGCGGTTTCCACTTCTTCTCGCCACGCGATACTGCATCGAGGTCTTCTTCAAATTTGGCGGTAAAGTCGTAGTCGACATATTTGGTAAAGTGGTTGGAGAGCAGATCGCTGACCACTATGCCGATATCCTCAGCATAAAACGCCCGTTTTTCCAAGCGCACATAGTTGCGCGTAACCAGCGTGTTCATAATCGAAGCGTAGGTTGAGGGGCGGCCAATACCAAATTTTTCTAAATTTTTCACCAAGCTCGCTTCGGTGTAACGTGGTGGTGGCTGGGTGAAGTGTTGGTAAGGTTCCAGTTCGTTGCAGCTGATACTCTCCTGCTCCTGCAGTTGCGGCAACAGCCCCTCATCTTCTTCGGGATTTTCATCGTCGGTGCCTTCGATGTACAGTTTCATGAAGCCGGGGAAGCGAATTATTTGGCCACTGGCTCGGAAGCTGTAAACTTTGTCAGCACCCTGGGTGGAGATATCGACACTGGTAGCATCCAAAATTGCTTGCGCCATCTGTGATGCTACCGTGCGCATCCAGATAAGGCGGTACAGCTTGTACTGATCTGAGCTCAAAAAGCCTTTTATTTTATCGGGATGGTTAGCAATGGTGGTGGGACGCACCGCCTCATGCGCTTCCTGAGCATTTTTGGCCCGATTTTTGAACATGCGCGGTTTCTCCAGCGCATATTCCGCGCCATATAGCGCTTTAATCACTTCGCATGCCTCACTGGTTGCCTGATTTGACAGGGCAACGGAGTCAGTACGCATATAGGTTATCAAGCCGACAGAGCCTTCACCTACATCTAAACCTTCATATAGCTTCTGGGCTACAGTCATGGTTTTGCGCGCTGAAAAGCCGAGCTTACGGCTGGCTTCCTGCTGCAGGGTGCTGGTGGTAAATGGTGCGGCTGGGGTGCGTTTTTTCTCTTTGCAGACAATATTTTCCACCACCAGAGGCTGATCTTTTATCGCCGCGACTAAATTTTGCGCAGCAGTACTATCAGCTATGGCATATTTAGTTAAGCTTTTGGCGTCAATTGAGTGCAGCTTAGCGCTGAAACTTTTGCCCGCGCTGTTTGCTAATTGGGCTTCAATACTCCAGTATTCACGAGGTTTAAATTCACCGATCTCTTTTTCGCGCTCGCAAATCATGCGCAGTGCTACCGACTGTACGCGTCCAGCTGATAGGCCGTAGCGGATCTTTTTCCACAAAAATGGTGACAGGGTAAAGCCAACCAGATAATCAAGTATGGAGCGTGCTTGTTGAGCATCGACTAAATCGTGGGCTATTTTATGTGGATGAGCTACTGCTTCGAGGATGGCGGACTTGGTAATTTCGTGGAAAGTGACCCGTTTGACTACTGGGGTTGTCCCTTTTTCGGAGATACCCAACGCTTCTAGCAGGTGCCAGGCGATAGCTTCGCCCTCGCGGTCGAGGTCAGTTGCTAGTAGCAGTTCTTCACACTTATCTACCTCTTTTCTCAGCAGGTCGATATGTTTCTGACTCTCGGGCATAATCTGATATTTAGGTACGAAACCCGCGGCAATATCAACTGAACCCTGTTTGCTTGGTAACGCACGAACATGGCCGTAGGATGCGAGGACTTTGTAGTCCTTGCCGAGAAATTTCTCGATAGTTTTTGATTTTGCCGGTGATTCTACAATGACCAGTGTGCGCGCCATGAATGATTCCTCGATTATTTAGTTATGTCGCAGTAGCATTTGAACAGCGCTAGATTGTGTTAATGGTATAGCTTGTCCAACTTGTTTTCGATGATGCAATCTATCTCCCGCGAGTGATCCTGATTTAGGCTGGCAAAGAGAGTTAATACTGTAAGTGACTTGATTTCGGCCAAATTACTGGGCTCGTCATCACTTTGACAGGCTTTGATGATTATCTCTTCTTCAATCTCTGGGGAAATAATCCCGCTCAAGCGCAGTTGGAGCAGAAAACCACGGGCGGCAACAGACAACACTTTTTGTTCTTCGGCAGAAAACAGGCGCATCTTTGGCGACTTTAGCGGCGGTAGCTGGTGGGGCTGTTCTGGGTGCAGTGTGATAGACTCCATCCAGACAAAAGCTTCGTTTATTTCATCCTCTTTAAAGCCCGCACCAAGCAGCTCTTCGACGATCTCGCGTTCATTGGAAAAGTTTTGTTCATTCAAGAAATACTGAGCAATAATTCCGACAATAATTAATACGCGTTCGTTCAAATTTCACCTATAAGAAAGCAATTGTACTGGTTTTGGTGCCAACGCTTTAACCTGCAAAGCCTCGTATATAGCGGCCTCCGGGTAGGGCAGATGCTAGCCCTTCCAGCTCTAAGTGCAGCACGATAGCCGAAACGTCCATAGGTGTCAAGCCACTTTGCTGTGCCAGTTGATCCAGATGCAGCGGGGTTGGCTGGAGGATATTCAGGACGATTTTTTGTTTTTCATTCAGTTGTGCAGCGCTGTAATTTAGTGGTGATTGCCGAGCAACGACCTGTTCGGCGATGTTTAGATTCTGTAAAATATCCTTGGTCGCTGTGACTAAAATTGCCCCCTGTTTTAAGAGCTGAAAGTTGCCTTGGCAGTTGGCGTTATACACCGAGCCTGGGGCGGCATAGACATCGCGTCCCTGGTCGAGAGCGAAATCGGCAGTGAGCAGTGAGCCACTGTTGTCGGCAGCCTCTACAATCAATGCGCCTTCGCTTAAGCCGCTGATGATGCGATTGCGTGCGGGGAAATGGCCGGCGTGGGGCTCTGTCCCGGGTGGATATTCAGATATTATTGCCCCCTGCTGCTCTATTTGTTTAAAGAGATCTCTGTTCTTGGCGGGGTAGACCCTGTCTATACCGCAGCCCAGAACTGCCACCGTTGAGCCCTGGCCTTGCATGGCTCCAATATGGGCGGCAGCATCGATGCCGCGTGCTAATCCGCTGACGATGCAAATATTGTATTCAGATAGTTGGCCGGCGATTTCGCGCGCAAAGCGGGCACCATCGGGGGTGGCGTGGCGCGAACCTACTATGGCAAAATATCGTGCTTGAGGTAGTTCTCCGCGAATATATAGCAGTGCCGGTGGATCGTGAATAGTGCGCAACTGTGACGGATAATCTTTGTCCCATAAACTGATAATGCGTGCGTGGCAGCGCAGCATGTTATCCCACGCCTTGACAAAGATAGGCTCGTTTAGCGCCGGGGGCGTGCCGATGCGTTTTGATGTCAGGTTGGCTTGTCGTGTCCATTCGTGGCGCGACTGTTTAAGGGCTTCAGTGGCGCTGCCGAAGGTAGCTATAAGCTTATTTATGCCAATACGTCCCAGTCCGGCAGTTAAGTGGAGACGGAGCCAGTTTTGTTGTGAATCCTGGTGCATATAATCACCGCTTGGTTGGGGTGAGCTAATGGTGCTACTAAGAAAAAAGGGTTGAACCTAAGCCCAACCCTTTTGGGGATGCAAAATAATGTGCGCTAAGTAGTGAGAGCTGCCGCTATTCGGTTTCGCTAAATACCGAGTCGCCGCGGTAAACTGGTTCCGATGATTTTAGGATCAGTGCTGCTGCTACATTGGGCTCGGATTTCACAACTAGCGCACGGCCTAAAAGGGTGTCGGGCAGAACGAGGTTGCGATCCTGTATGGCCAATTCACTGGCATTGCGTGGCCGGATGATGGTTAGCATGTTACCGACTTCGATACCATCGTCACTGCCTTTGTCGATATAGAAGATATCGTATTGAGCAAAGGCGATCTTCTCTGGATGGGCGGCAATAATGCAGGCGTCAACCTGATTGGCGGCACGTTTAAGGGCAATGGTACTAGCACGCTCAACTTCTGGGAGTAAAATATCCCCACGTACTATCTCGCCTACGGCTTTAGTGATAGTTCCGGAGTAGACCTGTGTATGTGCTTGGCTCAGGAGTAATTTCCCGCGCCAGGTTATCTGGTGGCCAATCTTTTTGCCCGTCTGAGGATGGGTGACAACATCTCCTACCGAGAAGATATCGTATACATCTCCGACGCTGGCGACATCCTGCATCTGCACAAAGGCGATGTCGTTTTCTGTCATCATAATGCGGTTGTCACTGGTATCGACAATGCGTCCAGCCGAGTTTAACCCAGCGGTGCTGATGAAACTGTTGAGCTCGCCATATACCTTAAGAGTAATGTCTTCCTGAGGCGTGGGTAACTCCTCAGCTATTTGCTCTTCTGCAACCTCTGCAGGTTGTTGGTTGTATTCGGGTAACAGCTCTATACGACCGTCGTAGATGGCCAATTTTTGGCCGGGATAGATCAGGTGCGGGTTGCGGATAAATGGATTGTTAGCCCATAGATTTGGCCAGTACATGGGGTCAGTTATGAAGCGTTGGGAAACTCCCCAGAGGGTATCCCCTTTTTGCACAGTATAAATATAGGGATTTTCTCTGGCACTTGCCAGTGATGGTAGGGCAAGCAAGCAGGCAATAACTAACAGTTTACGTAAACTCATTTTGATCTCCTTTTAATGCTCAGGCCAAGTATGGGTGCTAATTTATAGCCCGTATTCTCGCCATTTATACTAGCGCGAAAGTAGCTCGAGTAACTTTGTCGGTATGTTCTTATTTGCCGTACTGTCTGGATACTGTTGCCTTAATGTTGTCAGCGCCGCCTGTGCTTGGGGTGTCTGGTTGAGCTGGGCATAGATCTGGGCCAACTTCAGCTGGGCATCCGCTGCTTTACTGGCGCTGGGGTAATTTTTTACCAAGGTACTAAACACGTCGCGGGCAATCTGCATTTTGCCCTGAGCTAGATAGGTTTCACCTAGCCAATAATAGGCGTTTGCTATATAGGGGTTACGCGGATAGTTGCTAATAAAAGAGGAGAAATTTTCCGCCGCTGCGGGGTAGATTCCGCTGGTGTATGCAGAAAATCCGCTTAAATATAGCTCTGTAGCGCTGGGTTGAGCTGGCGCGCTTTGTTGTTGCGCTTGCGTATTTGCCCCGGTGTTTAGTTCTGTAGTGCTGCGGATAGGAAGCGTATTGGTGTGCTGATTACGACTATTTATTTGGCTGATCTCTGCGCGTAAGGTCGATAACTCATTGTTGGTGGCGTCAACTGATGCCGCGAGTTGCTGAACTTGCGCTTCCAAATTGGTGATGTGTTGATCTTGAGCCTTTAACTGTTGCTCCAGAGGACGAGTAGAAACCGGGCGCATGGTTGCTGTTGGTGGTTGGGTAACGCAACCTGCCAGTACAATAGTGAGTGCTAGTAAACATAACAATGGCAATGTGACACAACGCATGGAGCAGTTTTCCTGTCTTTTGCAAGGAGGATAGGTTAAGTTGCAGCATCAAGCTAACTTACTATAACCAGTACGAGATTTATTACAAAATATTCTAATTTTTATAGGCTTTTAGCCCCCTTGTCAAGGGCGAAACTGTATGCCACCCTGTTGAAGATGAGAGTTGGCGACAATTTTACACTACGCTCTCGAAGTCACTCTGTGCATAGTATATGGTTGCCAGTTCGTGGCAGTAGGAAGAAGCGGAGTTATCGCCCTGAATTAAATGGAATGGAGTGAATATAAATGGGAAAGAAAATTTTACCCGCGCTGCCGGAATTATTAGTTCCGGCTGGTGATATGGATAAATTACATATAGCACTACTCTATGGCGCTGATGCTGTCTATGTTGGTGGTGATCAGTTTGGCCTGCGTGCCAGTGCGGGTAATTTCACCCTGGCCGATTTGCGTGCCGCAGTTGCCTTGGTGCATCAGTATGGGAAGCGGTTGTTTCTGACGCTGAATGCCTATGTGCGCCCTAGCGATATGCAGCACCTAGATGACTATTTAGAACAGTTGCAAGAGCTGGATATCGATGCATATATTGTCTCCGATCCTGGGGTGTTGGAACGGGTTAAACAGCTGGATCCGCAGCGCGAGATTCATCTTTCCACTCAGGCGAATACCATCAACGGAGCGGCTTGCCAGTTTTGGTTGCATCAGGGAGTGCGGCGGGTCAATCTGGCGCGTGAGTTGACTATTGCTGAGATTGCCACCATTAGAGCGCAGACAGCTGTAGAGCTGGAGGTGTTCGTCCATGGTGCCATGTGTGTGGCATATTCAGGACGCTGCCTGCTGTCGACAGCACTAACCGGGCGCAGCGCCAACGAAGGCACCTGCGCTCAGCCCTGTCGGTGGAACTATGCCCTCGTGGAGCAGACTCGTCCGCAACAGCAATTTCCCATCGAAGAGGATCGCCATGGCACCTATATTATGAATAGCCGCGATCTGTGCTTGTTGGAGCAGTTACCGCAACTTATCGCTGCTGGTGTTGATAGCCTGAAGATAGAGGGGCGCATGAAAACCCTCTACTATGTGGCCGCAGTGACCCGCGTGTATCGCGCAGCACTGGATAGCTATCTAGCCAATGGCGACAGCTATGCGTGCGATCCCCTGTGGCGCTCTGAGCTGGATAAGGTTAGCCATCGCCCCTATACTAGCGATTTTTTGCCGCTGGAAGATGCTGCCGTACATAGTGTCGACTCGAGCTATCTGCGTACGCATGATTTTATCGCCATTGTGCGTGAAGTAACTGCTCAGGCGGGCCAGCCTGTCGCCCGCATTGAAGGGCGTAATCGCTTTTGCCGTGGCGATGCTATCGAGCTAATTGGCCCCAAGATGCGCCAGCATGAATTTTGTGCCCCAGTATGTCAGGATAGCGATGGTAATGCGGTAGAGGTAGTCCAGCCCAATGCTCAGGTGTGGATGCCGATGACCACTGAGGTTGCAGTGGGAGATATGCTGCGCCGCAAGAAAATTTAGGAGTGTGTAAATATGTTGCCAGAATACTTTGCGTCAGCGCTGCATCTGCCCTTTAACCGTCACAGCTTGGAGAGTGAGTTCGAGTTTCTTGCGCCAGATAAAGAGCCGCAAGATGATGGTCTGTGGTTGATTCTTCAGGGTGGTAGTGTGCTGCTGGAGACTCAGACCGGGGATCTTGTACCGACCCCGCCACAGCCACTAATTGGGCAGGCACTGTTCATTGGTTACTGGCGTGGGCAGGCGTGCCGTGTTGCCGCCTATTCAAGTTCTCTGCCGTGCCCCGAGGGCATGCAGGCGCACGATATTATGGCTGACGATCCACAGCTGTCACTGGCGTTGCTCTCTCTGGCCGCTCTGGGACAGCAGATGCTCAACTGGCATAAAAATAGTCAATACTGTTCCCGCTGTGGTGGCCAGATGGACTTTATCGCTGGTGAGTGGGGGAAACAGTGCCACAACTGCAATAGCAGCCACTACCCCCATGTTCATCCCTGTATTATTGTCCTGATTACGCGTGGTGATGAAGTACTGCTGACACGTAAGGCTAACTGGGTTGCTGGCCGTTATAGCTTGGTGGCCGGATTCGTGGAGCCGGGAGAGTGCCTCGAAGAGACAGTGGTGCGCGAAGTGCTAGAGGAGACCGGTATCGCCGTGAAGAATATTCAGTATATCGGTAGTCAGGCGTGGCCTTTCCCCAGCCAGAATATGATGGGATTTACCGCAGAGTACGCCGGTGGTGAGGTGGTTGTCGAGAGGGCAGAGTTGGAAGATGCCCGCTGGTTTCACCGTGCCGACTTGCCGCTGCTACCCTCGCGGCGCAGTATTGCGCGCTTTATGTTGGATCACTATCTGTAGAGGTTGTTCTGTGTTTGCAGCCAGTTGAGATAGCACTATTTTGTTCTGCTGTGTGGATCCACCGAGTAGTTTACCGCTTTTTCAAAGTCTTTTTTGTTGAATCCCGCCCATATACCGCGTTGCTGGTGGCGTGCAGTGGTCTCTACCTCGATGAAGTCATCTTTGTGGATAAAATTAAAACGGCGATAGACCATGGCGCGCCCCTCCTGCAACATGATGCGATTGAGCATCCTGCCATCGGGTAGCCACACATAGGCCAACATGCGGCCATATCTGTCTGTCCCGTCGCTACCACCTTGAAGCTGTACCTTTTTCCCTTTACAGAGTTTAATGACTTGTTTGAGTGTAGCGGCACTGCTGGCGCGAAGCGTGCCGCGATCTTTGCAGCCCATCTTCAGATACTTCCAGTCCCGATCTGATTCTACCTTCTCTGGGCAGTCTATGCCGATTAAGCGGACTGTGCCTATGCCCTGTACTTGAATAGTGTCCCCATCATAGACCCAGGTGACAACGCCGTGGCGTGTCGCTGCACTGGCCAGAGCCTGCGCGGTTGTGCCAGCAAAAAATAGGCACAGCAAAAAAATGATGGTGGTGCGTTTCAGGTATACAAGTTGGCGCATCAGTTAAAAATTCCCGTCGATAGGTAGCGTTCACCGCTGTCGCACAGGGTGGTGACTACATGTTTACCGGCTCCGAGCCTGCTGGCGATGCGCTGGCTGGCACAGACATTAGCTCCGCTAGAGATGCCGCAGCAAATGCCACTCTGTGCCAGTTGCACCGTGGTGCTGATGGCCTCGGCATCGCTGACGCTTATGACTTCATCGTAAACTGCGGTGTCAAGAACGTTGGGGATGAATCCGGCACCAATACCCTGAATAGCATGCGGGCCAGGAGCGTTACCGGACAGTACTGCTGAGGCGGATGGTTCTACGGCAATAATTTGGATTTTATCTGACTGTTGGCGCAGATAGCGTCCAACTCCAGTTATGGTGCCGCCAGTGCCAACTGCGGTCACAAAAGCGTCGATGTTGCCGCCGCACTGGCGGTAGATCTCTGGGCCGGTGCTGCGCTCATGGGTGGCAGGATTTGCGGGGTTGTTAAATTGCTGCACCATAAAATAACCTTGCTCGTGGCTGAGCTCTTCGGCAGCGCTTATGGCTCCCGCCATACCTTTGCTGGCTGGAGTAAGGAGCAGTTGCGCGCCTAAGGCCTGCAGCAGTTGGCGTCGCTCCATACTCATGCTCTCTGGCATCGCTAAGGTGATGTGGTAGCCTTTTATGGCGCAAACTAACGCCAGACCGATGCCGGTATTGCCGCTGGTAGGCTCGACCAAGTGTGCTTGGTCTGCCAATAGTCCGTCTTGCTCTGCTTGGACTATCATCCCCAATGCTATGCGGTCTTTGACGCTGCCCCCAGGGTTAGCGCTCTCCAGCTTGCCCCAGATAGCTGCACCGCCAGGTGTCTCCATGCTGGTTAGGCGTAGCAGAGGTGTGTTGCCGATTAAATCAAGAATCGTCGGAGTCGTTGTTTTCATATTGAGCTCCTTGCTGGCTGTGACGGCCGGTACGTTGTCGAAGTTGCTGCTGGTGCAGGATTTTTGCAAAGGGGATCCCTTCACTTAGGGTGAAGCCGCAGCCGCGCGGAAGTGCGCCGCCGCAGAAAAAAATCCCCTTGTGGGGAAAATCCCGACAGAGTTGTGGGCGCTGCTGATAATCCATACAGCGATTGTCGGCACCCAGCATCTGGCAGTTGAAAACTAGTAACCCTTGCTGATCGCGACCGACAATTTTAAAGCGGGCAAACTCGGGGTTAGTCTTGACCAAGGCGGCGAATTTGCGTTTCGAGCGCAGCCATTTATGCTGGTACTCCAGTTGCAGTCGTTTGCAACAGCTACCGCATTGGCGACAGTTGCCGGTAATGATCAGCTCTTTGCCGCTCATACGTAGGCGCAACTGGCGCCACCAGCCAGCTATGCAGAGCATGTTATAGCTGGAGCTTTTCGGCGACGAAATCCAGATCCTTATCCCCGCGACCGCTGAGGTTGACCAGAATGCGCTTGCCAGCCATCTGCGGTGCGACCCGAATGGCGTAGGCGAGAGCGTGAGCACTCTCCAAAGCCGGAATAATTCCCTCAGTGCGCGATAACATTACAAAGGCATCTAGGCAATCCTGATCGGTGGCGTGTTCGTAAATGACACGCTTAATATCTTTTAAGTAGCAGTGTTGTGGTCCAACGCCGGGGTAGTCGAGACCGGAGGCGATAGAGTACACCGGTAGTGGTTCACCGGCGGCATCTTGCAGTAGATAACAGCGCATACCGTGGAGTATACCTGGGGAACCTATGCTGAGGGTGGCCGCATGATCTGGGGTGTCTAGCCCAAGCCCTGCGGGCTCAACGCCTACCATGGCGACACTGGTATCATCTAAAAAAGCCGTGAATAGACCCATAGCGTTGCTGCCACCGCCGACGCAGGCGACTAGGGTGTCGGGCAGACTGCCGGTCATCTCCTGAAATTGCTCACGTGCTTCGATGCCGACAATCTGTTGAAAATCACGCACCATCTGCGGAAAGGGGTGTGGCCCGACGACTGAGCCGATGGCATAGAAAAAATTTTGTGGATCGCGCAGATACTCCTCAAAGGCGCTATCGACAGCGTCTTTTAGCGTTTGCGTGCCCCGACTTACCGGTATGACATTTGCCCCCATTAACTTCATGCGCAGTACATTTGGTGCCTGTTTCTCCACATCAATTTCACCCATATGGATTTCGCAGGTAATGCCAACTAGAGCACAGGCTGCGGCGAGAGCTACGCCATGTTGTCCGGCTCCGGTTTCCGCAAGGATTTTGCTCTTGCCCATTTTTTTTGCTAGCAGTGCTTCGCCAAGGCAGTGGTTGATTTTATGCGCGCCGGTATGGTTTAGATCTTCGCGCTTGATATAGATCTCAGCTCCGCCCAGCTGTTCAGTCAGACGACGACAGAAATATACCGGACTGGGGCGACCAACGTAGTGACGCTGTAGATCGTGCAGCTCCTGTTGGAACTGCGCTGAAACTTTTATTTCGTCATAGGCTGCCGATATATCGTCCATGACTTGTTTTAATTCGGGTGGCAGTTGCTGCCCACCGTATGCACCGAAAAATCCCTGAGCATCGGGTAGTTTGGTGTTCATGGTGTCTCCATTTTAGCTGGGGTGCTCTTTTTATGGCAATCTTTACGGCGTAGATCCTCGCGACGCTGTTGGTATCCCGAGGGAATATACTCATTATACGCATGGCGAATGCCGAGAACAAACAGGGCGCTCAGAACGCCAATAATAGCGCTGTACAGCGGTGGTGTTATAAAGGCAACGCGAATCATCAGGGTGGCTACGGCAAAGCCGCTGTTACGAAAAGCGACGCGGTAAGATGAGCCATAGCGCATGGATATCAACATGATGAGAATATCACTGAAGACTAACAGGGTGAAAAAGGATTCAAAGGTGGAGTTATGCTGCCCATAAAACAGGCTGTTCCAACCGTTGATAGATAGCAGAGCGATAAAACAAACCATCATAAAGAGAGCAATTAATTTTTTAGTGATGATAAACCGTGCTGTTTCATCCTCGTCATCGTTGAGAATTTTGGGTTCGATCTGCTTATAGTAGAAATGGAGAATGATGAAAATAAGCAGTGCTGCTGTCGCCAGAGCGGCTATGTCGAGCACGATGGGGGATATGTCACTCCACACTATTGGTTCTTGAATATGGGAGATCTCTTTAAAGATATCTCTCAGCAGCACCAGTGACATAATTTCCACCTGTTTACCGACTGAAGTCGAAACCGAATAGGCAAGACTAAACAGCAGCCCGAGGGCTTCAAATGCCAGCAGTACGGTAAAGACTAGGTCAATTGCTTCGAGATGGTTGGTTGGGGTGATGGCTGCTAGTGCTGGGGGGAACAAGCCAAACAGATTGGCTTGAATCCCCGCTAAGCCGCCAATGAAGAGTAAGACCAGCAGATTGCCGACGCGGCGTTGGCCGGATATACCCTCAAAGGCGTGCTCGGTTTTATTAAATGTCTTGTTTATGATCTGGTAAAAAGGATTTACAACCATGACCCCTCTTTGCTATTTGGCTAAGTTGTGGCGCAATACGCACAGCACCACTATTTCGCGGTCGGCACGATCAATAAGAAATTTCTGTTGTGCCTGCTGGGGATATTCGGCCTCTACAAGCTCTTCGCCGTACTCTTCCCCTTTTTGGTAGTGTACCTCGTATGTTGTCAATTTGCTGTCCTCTTCTTGAGTATTGCTCATGCAACTATTTGCTGGGGATAAATTCGTCCGCCGTATAATTTTGTGTGACGAAGTAGTCGGCAATGGTCTCGGCGCGCCGGATGAGTTCTACGCTGCCATCTGTGCGCAGGAGCAACTCCTGAGGACGGAGGCGACCGTTGTATTGAAATCCCATTGCATGGCCGTGAGCTCCCGAGTCATGGATGGCTAATAAATCCCCTTCAGCAATCTTCGGTAGCTGACGCTGTACGGCGAACTTGTCATTGTTTTCACACAGGGAGCCAACTACATCGTAGGTGACACTGGCTGGTTGATCCTGTTTGCCAACCACATCGATGTGGTGGTAGGCCTCATATAGTGCAGGTCGCATGAGTGCGGACATACAGGCATCCACTCCGACATATTGGCGATAGGTGTCCTTAAAGTTAATTGCCTTGGTTATCAGGCAACCGTGAGGCCCGGTCATAAAGCGTCCGCTCTCCATGTACATGCGGGGAACAAAGCCATTCTGCTCCTTAAATTTATGGAACAGAGCAGTGATCTCTTGCGCCATAGTAGTAATATCCAGCGCTTTTTGCTCAGGTCTATAGGGGATGCCAAAGCCGCCACCAATATTGACAAACTCAAACTCAATGCCCAACTCCTGTTTAACCAGTTCGCTTAAGGATAGCACCATGCGCGCTGTCTCCACCATATAGGTGTAATCCAACTCATTGGAGGCTACCATGGTGTGCAGACCAAAGCGTTTAGCACCGCGCTCTTGCGCCTGGCGATAAGCGGCAACGACCTGCTCGTGGGTGATGCCATATTTGGCCTCTACCGGATTGCCGATAATTACATTACCGGTACGCCTTGGCCCTGGATTGTAACGAAAACAGACCAATTCGGGAAAGTTGGGTACTTTATCGATAAGAGAGATGTCATCAAGGTTGAGAATGCATCCGCCGTCCTGCTCGGCAAAGGCAAACTCTTCTGGGCTGGTGTTGTTGGAGGTGAACATGATCTCCTCCATGGTAGCGCCTAGTTCACGGCTCATCACCAGTTCAGGGATTGAACTGCAATCAAAGCCAAAACCCATCTCTTTCATCAGCTTGAGAATGCGTTTATTAGGTAGTGCTTTAACGGCAAAATATTCGCGAAAGCCCTCAATGCCCGCAAAGGCCTGCTTGAGTTGCGCCCCAGTATCACGAATGCCCTGTTCGTCATAAATATGAAATGGGGTGCCGTAGTGGTTGGCGATTTGAGGTAGCGCGTTGAATAGTCGTTGTTTAAACCCTGCGGACATGGGCATAAATAAATCTCCTTATTTTTATGAAAATAGAGTAGTTAGCTAGCATAGGTACTTGGTGCTGTCTGGCAAATTGTGAATTGTAAATAAAAGTGCACCCTGAGCGCAACTGCTATTTTGCAATAATGGGTCACTACTGTCCGGTTAATAGTTAAACAGATTCAACTGGTTAGATTCGAGAGGTTCTGATATATGCTTAAGAGCATCAGTAACCAGTGATGAAATTGGCTTTTTCTCGAACAAATTGACCTCCA
>Ga0265295_1002009_pt1 | contig 33788 bp, 27 predicted proteins | sample Munlansysbiofilm_FD_192503 | JGI IMG/M metagenome (GOLD analysis project Ga0265295, IMG submission 192503) | Leachate microbial communities from a municipal landfill in Southern Ontario, Canada - Methane capture system biofilm | ecosystem: Engineered > Solid waste > Landfill > Unclassified ... | reverse complement strand
CAAATCAAACAAATCAAACAAATCAAACAAATCAAACAAATCAAACAAATCAAACAAATCAAACAAATCAAACAAATCAAACAAATCAAACAAATCAAACAAACAAACCAAGCAAACCAAACAAACCAAAAAAAATCGAAAAATGCGGGCTTGAAAAGATAAAACGTTTAAAGATAAATAGTGTTAAATACAATCAGTGAAAATATGAATAAGTATTATGATAAAAATTCAACCGAAATGAAATCAAATTAAAAATAAGTGCAAACGAATGATTTTCGGTTTTTAAAAAAAGAAATGGATTTTCAAAGAAACAGATTCGATTATTGAATGCGTATGAACCTGTAACAAAGAACACGGAGAAAATGTTATGATTGATGATAAAAAAACAACTGAAAAAGAATTGATGAGAATCGGCGTTTCCCTTCCCGACAATCTTTTAACGAAATTTGATAATATTATTGAAGAACGAGGATATTCTTCGCGTTCGGAAGGTATCCGTGATGCGATTCGCAGTTACATCAATCATTACGAGTGGATGAACGACATCAAAGGAAAACGCATCGGAACCATTTCGCTTGTTTACGACCACACCAAGCGCGGGCTTTCCAACATGATGGCGGAAATCCAACACGAGCACGCCGATATTATCAAAACTTCGATTCACATCCATTTAGACCATGACAACTGTCTGGAAGTCATCGTTTTAGACGGAGACGGATACAGCATCAAAACGTTAGCCGAGAAAATCATTTCTTTAAACGGCGTAAAATTCTCCAAATTAACAACCGTTCCGTCTACCGAAAAACTTTAAATTCGTGAGCGGATATGCCGGAAAAACGGATGAAAACGAACCGCTTTATTTCATTTTCTCCGTATATCTACGTCGCTTGCGGCGGCTTTTTGGGAGCCGTCGTTCGAGCTCTTTTTTTAATTTATACGTCGGCTGTTTTTGCCGTTCTTTTTGTAAACATTTTTGGAAGTTTTCTCATCGGTTTTTTGATGTTTTTTGAAAACAATAATAAAAAAAGACTGTTTTTCGGAACCGGATTTTTAGGGTCGTTGACAACATTTTCGGCGTTTATGATGACGCCGTTTTCAGAAACGATCGGTATTTCGTTCCCGATATTCATCGGTTTGACCGTCTTTGCCGGCATTTTTGCAGCGTTGCTCGGAAAAATAACGGCGGAAAAAATGAAAAAAGGGGGCGGTAAATAAAATGAATGATTTTTCATCTGTTCTTTTAACGCTCTTTTTAATCGGCGTCGGCGGCGCATTCGGCTCTTGTATTCGTTATTTTGTATCCGAAGGGATGAAAAAAAGAACAACGTTTCCGGTCGGCGTTTTGATTGTCAATATCGTCGGAACATTTTTAGCCGCTTTGATCTTTTTCACCCCGATACTGCCGCCGTTTGAAAGTTTCATTTTTACAACCGGGTTTTTGGGCGGATTGACGACATTCTCCGCCTTTTCTTATGACAATCTGCGGTTGTTGGAGCAAAAGAAAATATTTGAATTTATATTAAATATCGGCGCAAATACCGTTTTAAGTTTGATTGGAATATGTGTGTGTTATTCGTATTTTATGAGTTGAAATCAAAACGGGGACGAAATCAGTGTCTGAGAAGAAGAGAAATGACGAAAAATATCAGGAGGTTTATTTCATCGTCTCAAACGTTCCGCCGGGAAAAGTCGCGACGTACGGGCAAATCGCGGCCATGGTCGGCGGTCTGACGGCAAGACAAGTCGGCTTTGCCCTGAAAACGGCGCCGTCCGAGATGAAGCTTCCGGCTCACCGAATCGTAAACGCCGCCGGAAAATTGGCGCCGGAATATGTTTTTTTCGGAAAGGAAAATCAAAGAAAAAGGCTTGGAAAAGAAGGGATTACGTTTACGGACGCGGGAAACATTCGCATAAAAGAGCATTTGTGGAAATAAAAATAAAAATCATTAAGTCATTATCCGATAAAATAAATAAAAGAAATAGCGGGCCCGAAGGGATTTGAACCCCCGACCTACGGATTAAGAGTCCGCCGCTCTGCCTGACTAAGCCACGGGCCCACGCCAAAAAGATTCATATTAAAGTCGGCAAACCGATATCGGATATGTCGTTTCCAAAAAATGAATACTCTAAATCCGCCTGACCTTATATAAAAGTTTCGCCGAAGCCGTTTTTAAAAATATTTGAAAAACTGAATATTAAAAATACAATCCTTAACAAATCAAATTTTATTTCGGAACTTATTTATAATATGCTTTGCTTTTTTAAAATAATTAATTTAATTAGGATTCCTACTTACTCTTTTTGCTTTGCAATTTGACGACATACGGCTTGTCTTTTATTAAATTAGTTTTCCAAAAAGTTGAAACTTTCAACAAGTGCCAACTATAAAATTTAAAGGTAATTAAAATGTTTAAAAATCCAATGTTTAAGAACAGCAATGAAAATGTTACTGCTCCCGTTTCCGAAGGTAAAACCTATGATGTTACAATCGAAGATGTCGCACAAAAAGGCGACGGAATCGCACGCATTGAAGGTTACGTTATTTTTGTCCCCGACACTGCCGCCGGTGAAGAAGTAACCGTTAAAATTACAAGAGTTCTTCCCAAATACGCATTTGCAACCGTTGTCGAATAATTCTTTAATTTAAATTAAAGCAAAAAGATATTAAGTGTTTTGAGATCTTCTTAAAACACTCTTTTTTTAAATATTCTTTAAACTCTTTTTCAAATAGTTTTTTTAAAAATATTTCAACACAGGCAGAAATGCTTTTTTAAAAAATTGAAAAGGCACGTTTTGGTTTTAATTTTCAATCAAAATCAACAATTTTCAATCAAAATCAACAATTTTCAATCAAAATCAACGATAGAAAAGCATAAAACTACAAAACCGTAAAAATGTAAAAAAAGGAAAAGGTTCAAACGAAAGTTTGAAACCCCGTTTTGGTTTTAAAAAGATAATAAAACCGAAAAAATTATTTTTTGCGTAAAATTAAAGCGGCTCCGACAATTCCCAACAGTGCGAGGACGACGCCGAATCCGGGCGTTTCTTTATCATTGCTGCTGTCGGCGTTGTTTTGCGCGGCGTTCGGGCCGTAAATTTGCGGCAAAACCGGGAAAGTATAAGTGGCTTTGTAGGAGTCGCCGTCAACGGTTGCGGACGCCACAAAAGACCAAACGCCTTTTTCCGGAATGGCGGAAACGAAGTTGCCGAATTCATCCGTTACGGCGCGTTTGGAGTAAATTAAATAAACGCTTTCGCCGGTTGCGTAATCTGAAACAAGCATGTCGTTGAGTTTTTTGGCTTCGTCGGCTGTTTTAACGGGCTCGACATAATACATGATGTTTTGAGCATTGGATCCGTTTCCGTAAACAAGTTTGCCGTAAACGGTTTCCCCTTCGGCCAGTCCGCTCATTCGAGTAAACATTGTGAATTCAAGCGGCAATCCGAGATTTTTATTCCAATCATTCCAAGTGTCTTCCCCGACAAAAATCGCCAATTTCGGGATTTCCGTCGTCTCTCCCGGAAGAATGGTATAGAGGAAGTAGGTACCGCTTTGCGTAAATTTATAATCGATTTTCTGATAAGTAATCGTTTCTTTTTCCCCGCTTAAAATTCGATCAACGCTCTCGGTGATGGGTTTTGTTGTCACGGATTTTTTTGTTCCGTCGGGAGCGACGATAACCACGTCAACCGGGGTTGTGACATTTCCAAAATCATATTCAAATCCGTGACCGTGGATTAAAAGAATCGAAAGCGTCGTTCCTTCTTTAATGATATAATCATTGTAATCGGCCTCCATCGCGTCAACGATATTATCGCCGACGATTAAAGCGGCGTTGTGCGCAGAAGCCGTTCCGACGGCAAACAACAGAATAAACACTGCGATAATTCCGTATATTGTAAATTTTTGAACCATTCGTTATCACCGAAATCATTTACGATAAATTTAAAGAAATATTGAAAAATAATTAAGAATATAAATCATAAATATATATAATAACACGTTTTTTAAGAAACGTATTAACAAGTAGAAACAAATTCAATGTATTTAAAATTAATTAAACGAAAGGAGAAAATAGAATTTAAATAAGATAAACAAGATAAAAATATAAATAAGAAAAACAAGATAAAAATACAAATAAGATAAATAAAATATTTGAAAATATATCCATAAAAAATAAGATAGATGAATCCGTCACAGTCGAAATCGAGTCAATAAAAAAAGGGAGAAAGAAAAGATATTATCGATTAAAGAAAAAAACGGAATGTTTAAAAACAAATTTTATGAAAAACACAATAACATAAACATAGAGAGAAATAACACAAAATGATATTAAAGACGTATTAAAAGTCACAAATATATTAGAAGATATTAAGATAGGAAACCGTAAAAATAAAAAAGAAATATTTGAATTTCAAAATCCCGAAAGATAAGGAAATCAAATAATTTCGGATTGAAAGAAGAAAAGCAAAGCCTTTCTTAACGTTTTTGATATGATTGAATGGAGGCTGTAGAGAGTTTTAGAAGATCGTTTCAATTGGTTTTAAAAACCGTCGTGTTACGATAATCAATAAATGTAACACCGACTATAATTAGTTTTTGCATTAAAACCTAAAAAAGAAAAAGGAAAGGAAAAAACAAAAATCCGAAATAAAATTAAAGAAAGTAAAAACAAAAAAATCAAAGAAAACAAAAAAAACAAAAAAAACAAAAATCTAAAATAAATTAAAGAAAACAAAACAAACTAAAAATAAGTAAAACAAAAAAATAAAACCGGATTTTTAAATTATTCAGATTTTATTTTTCCGTCTTTTGAAATATTTTCTGAAACGACCGTTTCTTCCAAAACGATTCTATCTCCCGAGTTTTCGTTTTCTGAGATCGTTTCGTCCCTTAAATTTTCGTTACCGGAATCCTCGTCTCCTGAAACGGTTTCATCTCCTGAAACGGTTTCATCTCCCGAATTCCCGTTTTCTGAAACGGTTCCGTCTCCCGAATCCTCGTCTTTTAAAACGGTTTTATCTTCGGAAACATCTTCTTTTTTTGTTTCAAATTGTTCAAAAACGGGCGCCGATTTTTCAACGGATTCCGAGCCCGTTATTAATTCTTCGTTGTCGCCGGTGTTGTTTTTTGAATCCGGAATCGGAGCTTTCGCGACTTCGGTCACCTCGCTCACTTCGCTGACCAAACCGGACAATTCTTCCGAAATTTGACCGGAAAAATGTTCTTTAAATTGATCTAAAGGACCGTCATCTTTCTTTTTGTCAAGATTCACATAAACATAAGAACCCTCGTGAAAATCAAAGTCGTCACAGTAGTCTCCCTGGCGTTTGCCGCAATAAGAATCAAACAGTGTCTGTTCGCACGGAGGAATGTTAATGTGATAGGCGGCTCGAGAAATCACGTGCCCGGCAACCGGCGCGGTCATCAAAAGAAAAATGCCGACCGTGATGGCTTTAAGACCAAAGGAGGTGAATCCGTCGTAAATCAAAATGCTGAGCAAAACGAAAAAAGCGCCCGTCGTTGCGATTTTTGTGGTTGCGTGAAGACGATTATACACATCGGGCAATCGAATTAAACCGATCATTCCGACCAAAACATCAAAAACGCCCAGCAAAAGAAAGAAATAACAGGCACCGATACGAACGGTTGTCCAATCAAGCAAAGAAAGAAAATCCAAATCAGAACACCTCTCCTTTGTCAATATATTTGGACAGCGCAAGCGTTCCGATAAAAGAAACAAGCGCCAATAAAATCGCGATATCAATTAAAAATTGAGACTGCTGAGAAAACGCGTAAACCGCAAAAACGACAACCAGCGTATTGCCGATGGCGTCCAGCGACGTGACACGATCCATAATCGTCGGACCGACAATCAAACGGTAAAACGCCAAAAATAAAGAAAAAACCAAGACGACCAGACAAAAACCGGCAATCATGTCAAAATCAATCATTCAAAAGCCTCCAAAATGACCTCTTCTAAATCTTCACGAATGGAATCACGAACTTTTTTCGGACTTTCAATGTAAATCGAATGGACATAATAAATACCGGGTCCTTTTAAGGTTTTATTTTTAACGTGAGCGTCAATGATAATCGTTCCGGGCGTGAGAGAAATCGTATTCGCGAGCAACGTCGTTGAAACGCTTCTCGTCGTTGAAAACGGATAAGCGATAATTCCCGGTCGAATGTCCAATTTCGGCTGAAGAATTTTATACATCATATAAAAACTCGCCTTAACGATTTCACGGAACAAAACATAAACGTATTTAATCTTTAAAGGGAACTTGCGAGCGGTTTCAACAGCAGAGTCCGTAAATGAAAACATGTCTCGAAACGGATAAAGAATCAATACCGAGAAAAAAACACCCAGTAAATAATTGCCAATCGAAAAGCTGCCGCTGAGCAAAACCCAAATGAAGCCCAGCATTAAATAAATCGTATATTTCGTAATTCGAATCATCTTGGAGCACCCCCTAAAACGGCTGTAATATATTCCGTCGGATCAAGAATTTGCGTTGCAATCATATTTGAAATATCATAAAGCGGTTCCGGATAAAGTCCCAAAAAGATGACCGCCGCGCACAGAGCCGCAATCGGCAAAGCGATTTCAAGAGATATTTTATGCCTTTTGGGCATTAAAGACAACGCGTCTCGATCCTCTTCTCCCTCTTGAGAGCGGCTCTCCCCCCAAAAGATGGCAATCCATGTCCGAAACATGTAAAAAATCGTAATAACCGCCATAAAAACCGCAATCATCAAAGGCCACCAAAACTCGCCCGAAACGGCGGACTGAAACAAAGCGAACTTTGAAACAAACCCGCCCATCGGCGGCAATCCGGCAATCGACATGGCGCCGATTAAAAAAGCCGCGGAGAAGAGAGGCAAAACCGTAATCAATCCGCCCATTTGACGGAGATCGCGCGTTCGTTTTTCATGTATAATGCCGCCGGCGGTCAAAAAGAGCATGGATTTGGCAAGCGCGTGATTGACAAGATACATTATCGCCGCCGCAATCGCTCCGACCGTTCCGAAAGAAAAGCCGAGCAAAACGTAGCCGATTTGAGAAACGCTGGAGTAAGCTAAAACACGCTTTAAATCCGTTTGTCCGACAGCGGAAATGGCGCCGACCGCAATTGTCAGCAAGGAGAAAAACATTAATATCGGCAGGAAAAAGCTTTTGGCCGGAAGCAAAACCAAAAACAAAACACGCAAAATACAATACGCGCCGATTTTGATTAAAATTCCGCTTAACAGGGCTGAAATGGGTGTCGGCGCCGTCGGGTGGACATCCGGAAGCCAAAAGTGAAGCGGAAAAAGAGCCGCTTTGTTTCCGAAAACCACAATAAACAAAAGCGCCGACGCCACGATAACCCAAGAGAAGGACCCGGATTCGGCAATCAATTGAATTTTCGCGGACAAATCCGCCATGTTTAAAGAGCCGACCGACGCGTAAATGGAAACGATGGCCACCAGCATCATAAAAGAGCCGAGCATTCCCAGAACCAAATATTTGTAAGTCGCTTCCAGTTTATGAGCGGAATCCGTCAGCGTAAGAGACTCGTTTGCCATAATCAATCCGGCCGAGGATAAAAACATGATTTCAAAGAAAACGAAAAGATTGAACAAATCCCCGGTCAAGAAAATTCCAAAAATGCCGGCAAACATCAGAAAGTAAAGCGGATAGTAGCTTTTTGACAAAGATTCTTTTTCGATGTAATCAAAAGAATAAATTAAAACAAAAAACCCGATAAAGGCGGTCAGTAAAACGAGAAGCCCCGAGAGCATATCGCCGACTAAGACAATGCCGTATTTTCCGTATTCCCCGATATCGTAAACCAAAATACCGTTTTTGTAAATCATTAAAAACAAAAACACGGATAAAATCAGCAAAAGCGCCGAAACGAAAAGCGCCGACGTTTTTTGAACCTTCGGTTTTTCACGCAAGAAAAGCATGACCGGAGCCATTAAAAGACAAATCGCAATCGGCAAAATGACGATGTTGTTCGAAAAGAACGATTCCGCCCAAGAAAACAAAGACATCATCCGTGAAGCCTCCTGAGTTCGTCCACGTCGGTCGTTCCGTATTCTTCATTGATGCGATAAGCCAGCGTCAACAAAATGGCCGTTGTTGCAAAACTGATAACGATGGCCGTTAAAACCAACGCTTGCGTCAGCGGATCCACAAAATTTGAATTTTCCGTAAAACCGGAAACAATCGGCGCCAAAATTCCGTTTGAAAAATCATCCGTGAATATGAAACGGGCGTTTTCGTTGAGGGTTTCCATGATAATCGGAACCAGCGTTCCTTTAAAAATGCCGGATGTGACAATCGTTAAATTGATGGAATGCCCGATTAAACTGAACCCGACTGCGATTTTCATAATATCTCGACGCAGAATCATATAAATTCCGATTCCGAAAACCAATGAGATGGTCAATGCTGTTAAGACTTCGGTCATTTGCGCTCCTCCGGTTTGGGGGGTTGAACCAAAAGCTGCGGTTTTAAACTGTATTCTTCCGCTTCTTTAAAATCGGGGCTGTCTGTGTCAATGGACTCCGTCGCTTTATCGGAAGCAATGCCGGTCAGGATGAAAAGCAAAGCGCCGATGACGGTAAAATAAACACCGATATCAAAAAACATTGTTGAGAGAAGTTCAAGATGTCCGATGTGAAGACCGAAAACTTCTAAATGATAATGGTCAAAAGCGCTTCTGAAATAATTGTGATTGACAATCATGGGTGTAATCGCCGTCAGGGATGCAAAAAGCAGTCCGTACGCGACCCAATTCAACCAGTTTTGTTTCAGCCGATTGTTGATGTATTTCATTCCGTAAGTGATATAAACCAGTGAGATCGAACAGACGAACAAAACGCCGCCGACAAAGCCGCCGCCCGGGAAATTGGCGCCGTTGAGCAGTAAATAAATCGAAAAGAGCATGGCAATTATTAAAACCGCTCTGGAGATTGTTTTTGCGATAATCGTACTCATGCTTTTTCCTCCCTTATTTTGCCGGCACCGCTTTCCGGATTTCTTTGTGACGGTTTATCGCCGCCTTTAGAAACAAATGTTTTTTCTTTTTGCCGGCTGTGAATCAGGTTGTAAATGGCCAGCGCGGCAATGGATAATACGGAGATTTCGCCGATGGTGTCGTATCCTCTAAAATCCGTGACAATCATGTTGACGATGTTTTTGCCGCCGGTTAATTCAACACCTTTGTCCATGAAATAATGTGAAAAGGATTCAAACGCGGGATACAAATCCGCGCCGACCAAGAGAGTAAAAAGCCCCGCCGAGCAGAGAAGAGCGATAAGCACGTTTCGGTTTCGAATTTTTTTGGATTCGGGCCGAACCGCTTCTTTGGTTCGAAGTTTCATTATGACGAGCAAAAATATGATGGTGGAAAGCGTTTCAACGCAAAGCTGCGTCATTGCCAAATCCGGCGCTTTGAGATAAGCGTAAAGCATCGACACGAAAAAACCGAGCGCGGACGACGCTAAAATCATCGGGACGTATCTCGGCAAAATAGAAGACGCCCAGGCCGCCAGCACAATCAAAACAAAAAGCATAATTTCAGAAACCGCAATTTTAAAAATCAAGTCGGTTGAAAATATGGGCTGTCCTGTCGCGATTGCGAATCCGAGCGGGATGGCAATCATAAAGAGAATAAAGGCGACCATTATTTCAACGTAATATCGCGGCGATCCTTTTTGAAGAATTTTTCCAAACGAGGCGCCGAATTTAAAAGCGTTGTTGACCTGCGCGTTGTAAACGTAATTCAGGCTGACGCGGGGATGTTTTTTATTAAAAGAGGTTTGCCACGCCGCGATTTTATCATATCGGGCGTATACCAAAATACCGAGCGCAAATGTCACCAGCGTCATGATAAACGCGGGTGTCACTCCGTGCCATAAAGCGACTTGGAGATGTTCGGCGCCCGGTAAAATCGCTTCTGTGGCCGGTTGAACAAGCGCGTCGACAAAAGGTGTCGGAAATAAGCCGATTGCGACAATCAAAACCGCTAAAATCGCGGGCGGCGCCAAGAGAACCCAAGACGGGTCATGAACTTTTGACGGAACATCGGGGTCTTGGGTTCGTTTTCCCGTGAATATTTTAAAAATTAAACGGAAAGAATAGGCAAACGTGAAAACCCCGCCGATGACGGCTAAAATCGGGATGAGATAATAAATGCCGCCGCCGAGCGCCTCTGCCATGTGAACGGAGGATTCGTAAAACAATTCTTTGCTTAAATATCCGTTGAGCGGCGGAATGCCGGCCATGGCCGCGGCGGCAATAATCATTAAAAGAAATGTGATCGGCATTTCTTTTCGAAGACCGCCCATTTTGCGAATGTCGCGCGTGTGGAGTTCGTGCGCGATAATTCCGACCAAGAGGAATAAGCAGGCTTTAAACGCGGCGTGATTGAGCAGATGAAAAACGGCGGCCGAAACTCCGATTCCGGGTTCGGCGTACGTTGTAAAACCAAGCATGGTCAAAAGATAAGCCAATTGGCTGATTGTTGAAAAGGCCAATATGGCTTTTAAATCGGTTTGTTTGAGCGCTAAGAATCCGGCGGCAATCATTGTGATTAATCCGGTTCCGGCAACCAAAATAAGCCAGTCCGCGGTTCCGGAAAACATCGGATGCAATCGGGCGATTAAAAAGATACCGGCTTTAACCATTGTCGCGGAGTGAAGAAATGCGCTGACGGGGGTCGGGGCTTCCATGGCGTTTGGGAGCCAAATATAAAACGGGCCTTGCGCGGATTTGGCAAGCGCGCCGATGAGTATTAAGATCAGCGTTGCGGTAAAAAGCGGGCTGTTTTTGATTGTCGTCAGCATTTCGGGATTGGACAGCATTTCAGAAATCCCGTATGTGCCCGTGATTGAAAAGAGAAGCATGAAGCCGACAAACATGAAAAGACCGGCGCCGGCCGTGATTAAAAGCGCTTTTGTCGCGCCGTAAATGGATTCTTTGGTTTTTCTGTAATATCCGATTAATAGAAATGAGCTGATGCTTGTGAGTTCCCAAAAGACAAAGAGTTGAAACAGATTATCGGAAAAGGCAACGCCCAACATGGAGCCCATGAAAACGAGAAGGTATTGGTAGTAGCGGACCAAATCTTCGTCTTTTGAGAGGTATTTTGTCGAATAGGACAGAATTAAAAGACCAATAAAAGAGACAATGAGTCCGAGCAAAACGGCTAATCCGTCCGCATAAAACGAAATATTGATGGAAAGGCCGGGAATCCAAGACACTGCGCCCGCAAGATTATTTCCGCTCATGATTGACGGAACCATGGAAGCGATCAAAAAAAAGCAGACGAAGGCGACAAACGCTGAAAACCAGCCGACTTTTTCTTTCATAAAATTATAAGCAAGCGGCACGGCAAGAGTCATAGCAAAGGGGAAGAGAACGATGAGTGCGATAAAGTAAAAGGGATCCAACATAATCACGCCGTGTTTTGAAATATAATTATATCAAGCAAATCAGACAAAAACCAAAACTCGAATTTGAAGAAAAACTTGTATAACCCACGGAGTTCACCATATATAAATTTAAGTTTTATGCCGAGATGGAAGTTGATTCCATAAATATAAAATAAATAATATGAAAAAAATAATGGAAAAACAATATAAAATAACAATAAAAAACAATATAAAAAAATCAACTGAAAAAAAATGTCGGATGAAAATAATAATAGAATGAAAACAAAACAAAACAAAACAAAACAAAACAAAACAAAACAAAACAAAACAAAACAAAACAAAACAAAACAAAACAAAACAAAACAAAACAAAACAAAACAAAACAAAACAAAACAAAACAAAACAAACAAAACAAAACAAAAACAAAACAAACAAAACAAAAACAAAATAAAATAAAACAAAACAAAACAAAAATAAAATTAAAAATTAAAAAAGATTACAGAACGTTACATTCTGTAATCGTAATCATCGGCGGATTCTTGTTGATCGAATTCGTTGACAATACTTTTGATTTCTTGAAAATCCTTCTTGTGCGCCAAAAGGAAGTCTTCTAATTTTTTGGATTTGGGATCTTTATCGTTTTTGGATTTGGCGAGGGTGAGGGTTTCCAGTGCTTTTTGAAGCGTTTTGCGCTCCTCTTCGTTGTATCGGAACGGCCAAGAATCGCGTTCGGAAAGCAGCAGTCCTTCTTTGTCCATGGACGGGCGAACGCGTTTGAGAGCTTCTTCGAAGTGTTTTTTATTGATTCGGACATTTCCGATTGCCAGTTCGATGTCTTCTTCGGTGTGACCGCTCATTTTTTGAACGAATTCCCGAATGGCAACCATTTTCGCTTCACGAACCAATGCTTCGATGTCGGCGCCGACAAAACCGTCCGTTTCTAAAACCAAGAAGTCAATATCGGAATCGCCGGCCAACAAATCTTTAACGCCTGCCAAATAGACGTCTAAAATTTGTTTTCTGCCGGCAGCGTCCGGGGGCGGCACATAAATGTGTTTTTCCAAACGGCCGGGACGCAAAAGCGCCGGATCGATCATATCCGGACGATTCGTCGCGCCGATAATGACCACGTTTTTGAGCTCTTCCAAACCGTCCAATTCCGTTAAGAATTGGCTGACAACGCTTTCCGTCACGTGAGAAGAGCCTTCGTAGCCGCCTCTTTTGGGAACGACGGAATCGATTTCATCAAAGAAAATGATAGAAGGAGACGCCAATCTCGCTTTTCTGAAAATCTCGCGAACCCCTTTTTCGGATTCGCCGACCCATTTGGACATCAATTCCGGACCTTTGACGGAAATGAAATTGCTTTCCGATTCGTTCGCCACCGCTTTTGCAAGAAGGGTTTTTCCCGTTCCGGGCGGACCGAACATTAAAAATCCTTTCGGAGATTTCGTATCAAATTTCTGATAAATGGAAGCGTATTTCAACGGCCACTCCACGCCTTGTCGAAGCTCTTCCTTAACCAAGTCCAAACCGCCGACATTTTCCCAGCCGATGTCCGGAACTTCCACCAAAACTTCGCGCATCGCGCTCGGCTGAACCATTTTAAGAGCGGAGTCAAAGTCTTCCACGGTTACTTTTAAACTTTCCAGTTTTTCTTTTGAAATCTCTTCCTCCGCGTTCATTCCCGGAAATTCGCGGCGAAGCGCGTGCATGGCCGCCTCTTTGACCACGAGCGCCAAATCCGCGCCGACAAAGCCGTGGGTGACGCTTGCGTATTTATCCAAATTCACATCGTTTGCCAAAGGCACGTTTCGGGTGTGAATTTGAAGAATTTCCATACGCCCTTCTTTATCAGGAACTCCGACTTCGATTTCGCGATCAAACCGACCGCCGCGGCGCAAGGCCGGGTCAATCGAATCCGGAAGATTGGTCGCGGCAATCACGATTACGCCGCCGCGGCTTTTTAATCCGTCCATCAAAGACAAAAGCTGAGCAACGACTCTGCGCTCCACTTCTCCTTTGGATTCTTCTCGTTTGGGCGCAATGGAATCGATTTCATCAATGAAAATAATCGCCGGCGCGTTTTCTTCGGCTTTTTGGAAAATCTCGCGCAATTTTTCTTCGCTGTCGCCGTAATATTTGGAAATAATCTCGGGACCCGAAATCGTATCAAAATAAGCGTTGACTTCGCTGGCAACCGCTCTTGCGATTAACGTTTTTCCCGTACCCGGCGGACCGTAAAGCAAAACGCCTTTCGGCGGTTCAATGCCGAGCTTTTCAAAAACTTCCGGATGACGCAGCGGATATTCAATCATTTCGCGGACCAAATTCAATTCACGGCCCAGACCGCCGATATCTTCGTAATGAATGTTTCCGGCCGACTTTCCTTTCGGCGCGTCTTCGCCTTTGTAAGCGGACTCTTTGTAATGGACTTTTGTTTCCGAACCGATCACGGCAATATCGTCCGGTGAAATGTCGGAAACAATAAATTCATAATATTGTGTGCTGAAACTGCTCGAGAAACTTCCGGCCCAAGCGTTTCCAAAAAAACTCTCAAACGGATCTTGTTTTTGATTTTGGACTTGAATGGGAAGCGCAATCGCTTTTCCTTTGTAAAGCGGCGCGCCGGCAAATTTTTGATGAATGAAATTCGCCACTTGTTCGCCGTCTAATTTGATAGACTCCCCGACCGGTTGAATGCTCACTCTCGCCGCGGTTTTGGGGAGAACTTTTTCAATCGAAACCGTGTCGCCGATACCGACGCCCGCGTCTTTTCGAATGAATCCGTCCATACTGATATTGTTTGAGCCTTGCCCCTGGGATAAAATGACTATGGCCGCCGCCGATTTCTTTCCGGTGATTTTAACGATATCTCCGGGCTCGACCGCCAAACGCGCCATGGCTTCAGCGCCGATGCGAGCGATTCCTTTTCCGGCATCCGTTCGATCCGCTTCCTGAACAATAAGTTGAATAGATTGCGTCATGAATAATTACACCTCGCTTTTGATGATATAATTTTATTAAAGTAAGTAAATACAATAAATATTGAAAATGTGAATATATAAAGATTGGGATTTTTGAATCATTCCACACGACAAATCAACAAAAAAACGATAAAAAATCGAGACCGCCCTTTCGCTGTTTGAAGCGGCGGCATTTATCGAATCGGAGATGTATTTTAGTTTTTCTTTTTAAATTTTAACATTATTTTTAATTTTAAATTTTTAATGCCCCTTCTCTTTACAAAAATCCCAAAGCCCTCCGTTTTTCATCGTATTTAAAAAAGAGAAATAAAAACAGAAAAAAATGAAAAGAGAAAAAACAGAGAACGGGAAAAAAATGAAAAGAGAAAAATAGAGAACGGAAAAAAAATGAAAAGAGAAAAAATAGAGAACGGGAAAAATGAAAAAGAAAAAACAGAGAACGGAAAAAAATGAAAAGAGAAAAAACAGAGAACGGAAAAAATGAAAAAGAAAAAACAGAGAACGGAAAAAAATTGAAAAAAAAGAAAACAGAGAAAATTCTCTGTTTTAGGATTTAAAAATTTATTTTTACGGCGGGATTACATTCCCATCATGCTCGGGTCCATGCCGCCCATGTCCATTCCCGGTGCTCCACCCTGGGATTTGGTGGTCGCAATCACGTCGTCGATTCGAAGAATCATAACGGCGGATTCGGTTGCGGCATTGATGACTTGCGTTTTGACGCGAAGGGGTTCGACGACAAAGGCTTCCCACATGTCAACGACTTCGCCTTTGAAAACGTCCAAGCCGGCCGTCTTTAAACCTTTTTCGTGACTGGAGCGAAGGTCCATGAGCATGTCAATCGGATCAAGACCGGCATTTTCGGCCAATGTTTTGGGAATGATTTCCAAGGCTTCGGCATACGCGCGAACGGCGAGCTGCTCTCTGCCTTCAAGCGTGGCCGCGTATTCGTTTAAACGAAGGGAAAGTTCGACTTCCGGAGAGCCGCCGCCGGCAACGAGTTTTTTGTCTTCGATAACAACGCCGACCACACGAAGAGCGTCTTCAAGAGCGGTTTCAATGCTGTTAATAACGTGATCTGCGCCGCCGCGAAGAAGAATGGAAACGGATTTCGGATTCTCACAGCCGGTCACAAAGATCATCGGATCGCCTGAAATCTTCTTTTCTTCAACCAAAGCCGCATGACCCAAATCGGCTTCCGTGATTTCATCGAAATTGGAAATTAAAGCGGCGCCGGTTGCGCGAGCCATTTTCTCCATATCGCTCTTCTTGACACGGCGAACGACAAAGAGTCCCGCTTTGGCCAAGAAATGCTGGGCCATATCGTCAACGCCTTTTTGAACGAAAACGGCGGTTGCGCCGCTTTTGATAACTTTGTCAACCGTGGCTTTAATCATGGCTTCTTCCTGGTCAAGGAAAAGTTGAAGCTGGTCCGGAGAAGTGATGGAAATCTCGGCATCGATTTCGGTGTCTTTGAGTTCAATCGCTTCGTTTAAAAGAAGGATTTTCGCGTCTTTGACCATTTCGGGCATGTTGCTGTGAACACGCTCTTTGTCAATGATCATTCCTTTGATTAATTCGGAATCTTCAATGCGGCCGCCGACTTTTTTAACGACATTGATTTGCTCTCTGTCCACCTGTTTTTTACCGTTCACGTCATCAACGACGCTTGTCACGGCTTCAACGGAAATTTGAGCCAAAAGCGCTTTTGCGGCTTCCGCTCCTTTTCCGGTAATGGCGGTAGATGCAATGCTGTTTAAAAGTTCGACATCGTTTTCATCGACGTCTTTTGCAAGGCCTTGGACGATTTCAACCGCTTTGATTGCGGCCAATCTGTATCCCGAGGCGATGATTGTCGGATGGATGTCCATGTCAATCAAATCTTCGGCTTTCTTTAAAAGTTCGCCGGAGACGACTGCGGCGCTTGTTGTTCCGTCGCCGACTTCTTCGTCTTGGGTTTTAGAAACTTCGACGATCATTTTCGCGGCGGGGTGCTCGATATCCATTTCTTTTAAAATGGTGGCGCCGTCGTTTGTAATGGTCACGTCGCCCATGGAATCGACAAGCATCTTGTCCATCCCTTTGGGGCCGAGCGTTGTTCGGACTGCTTCGGCCACGGCTTTTGCAGCCATAATGTTATTGCTTTGCGCATCTCTTCCGCGAGTGCGTTTGCTTCCGTCTTTTAAAATGAAAATGGGTTGTCCTGACATATTAAGTCTCCTTTATTTTGATAATAATGATAAAAAATCGATAACTATCGATTGAGCCGTTTTATCAATCGGCGAGATCAAGCCAAAAACACGTAAAAATCAAAAAAGCGTCAATCCTGCTTTAGAATATGATTTTATCGACATGTTTGATAATACGGAAAATAACGGTTTAATCAGCGGATAAATGACATATCGAAATTTATCGAAATATTAACGAATATTTATCGAAACATTTGATGTAAACCGAAAAGTAAAGGACTTCCCCGAAATTGCTTTGACGTTCCAGAACGAATGTGCTTCCTTGACAAAGGCCGTCTCGGCTTGCCATCCCGACATTTCGTTCATCCTTTGCCGAAAAAACAGACATGAGAGACATGTTCTTCGGACAATTTACAGAGAAAACTCAATCTTAGAATTGATAGAACTTCTATATAATGGCATTGGTTCTGTAAAAATGAATATTCATTTTTAAAAGATTGACACAAAGAGGTTTTATCTGATGAGAATATATTAGGTTTAAAAATAGCGTTTTTAATTTATGAAATTATGAATGTGTTGAACGGTTTGGTTGAAAAACAACAAATGCAAGAACTTTAATATATAATCATGCGGAATTTATCTTTTTTATACATCATGAGTCGAGTATAAATCATCGTTGTTAAACGGAGTGGTCGGAAGGATTCGTCTTGATTGACGGATTGGGCCGGAAAAAATCATCGCGGTTAAACGGAGTGGTCGAAAAAATTCGCCATGGTTGGCGGATTAATCGAGCATATTCGTCTTGAATAACAAAAACCGGATGTATTCGTCTTGATTTAAGAGAGTGTTAAAATTTTGAAAAGGAGGGACAACATGGAAGAAACCATTAAAAATACGGATGTGAACACAGCTTTGGAGATTGACATCGCAGAAGAAATCATTGAAAAAACCAATGAAGAACTCGAAGCCGAACAGAATTCGGCGATTGCCAAGTTAGCAAAGCTGTGCGAAGAAAATGGACCGATTGACCCTGAATTATTCACAAAGTACAATGTGAACCGCGGACTTCGTGACGCGGACGGAAACGGCGTTTTAACGGGTTTGACGGAAATCAGCGACGTTCAATCCGGAAGACCGTTGCCGGGTAAAACTCAATATCGAAAAGGAAGATTATTTTATCGCGGAATCGATATTAACGACCTTGTCAACGGGTTCGTTTCAGAAGAACGATTCGGTTTTGAAGAGGTCACTTATTTACTTTTATTCGGAGATTTGCCGACGGAAAACCGATTGGAAGAATTTAAAAAACTTCTCGGAAATTATCGAACTTTGCCGAAAAACTTTGTCCGCGACGTTATTATGAAAGCGCCCAGCGAAGACATGATGAACACGCTTGCGCGCAGTATTTTAACGCTTTATTCCTATGATAAAAGTGCGGATGACACATCCATTGAAAATGTCCTTCGCCAAAGTTTACGGCTTATTGCGATTTTCCCGATGCTTGCCGTTTACGGTTACCAAGCTTATGTCCATAAGTATGACGGCAGCAGTTTGGTTATTCACACCCCGCGGCCGGAATTATCCACCGCTGAAAATATTTTACACTTACTGCGCCCCGACAGCCAATACACGGAACTGGAAGCGCGCCTTTTGGATTTGGCTTTGGTGCTCCATGCCGAACACGGCGGCGGCAACAATTCCACATTCACTTGCCGCGTGGTCAGCTCGTCCGGAACGGACACGTACTCCGCCATCGCGGCGGCGCTCGGCAGTTTAAAGGGTCCCAAACATGGCGGCGCGAATATAAAAGTCGTCAAAATGTTTGAGGATTTAAAAGACAACATCACCGACTGGACCAGCGAAGAAGAAATCAGCGCGTATCTTAGAAAACTTTTGAACAAGGAAGCGTTTGACAAAGCCGGTTTAATTTACGGAATCGGCCATGCCGTTTATTCATTAAACGACCCGCGCGCCGATATTTTTAAGAAATTCGTTGAAAATCTTTCCGTTGAAAAAGGAAGGGAGGACGAATTCAAGCTTTACGCGTTGGTCGAACGTTTGGCGCCGGAAATTATCGGTCAGGAAAAACGGATATACAAAGGCGTTTCCGCAAACATCGACTTTTACAGCGGTTTTGTATACAGTATGTTGGATTTGCCGACACAGCTTTACACGCCGATTTTTGCAATCAGCCGAATCACCGGTTGGAGCGCGCACCGGCTGGAAGAATTAATCAATTCGGGAAAAATCATTCGCCCGGCATACAACGCCGTTTGCGAGCCGCACGAATACATCCCGCTCAACAAAAGAGCCAACGGGGGAAGCGTTGTCTTTGAAGAATTCGACGTTGAAATAAAGAATGGAGAAAACGAAAAGAAGGCGGATTAAACCTTCGTTCCGTTTTTTTAATTTCGAAGAAAAAATAAAATGTTCTAAAAAATAAAATTTTTAAAAGAAATCCGTTCAAAAACAAACCCTTTTTAAAAACGAATGAAAAATAACAAAATTAAAAAGGTAAAAAACAAACCTTTTTTAAAAACGAATAAAAAATAACAAAATTAAAAAGGGTAAAAAATAAACCCTTTTTAAAAACGAATAAAAAATAACAAAATTAAAAAGGGTAAAAAACAAACCTTTTTTAAAAACGAATGAAAAATAACAAAATTAAAAAATAAAAAAGTAATGAGAATTTATTTTTTGTTTTGAGCGCAAAACGGACATATCTTTTGGTTGTCTATTTCAACGCATCTTGCGATGCCGACGGATTCTTGACAAATCGGACAAATGATGTTGTCAAATATTTTCGCTTTTTCCGGAACACTTTGTTGCGGCTCTTTGACTTCATAAATTTGGTCGGCCGGCGTGGATAAAATGTTGTCCACGCGTTGTTTTGAAAGCGTTTTGTATCGTTCCGCTTCTTCTTTTGTCGCGGTTTCTGAAGAAACTTTTCCGCGAAGCGCGTCCATTTCCGGGTCGGGTTTGAAGAAGTCCGGGCGCATTATTAATCGAACCCCTTTTCCCGTCGTTCGGTTGTAAAAAGTAAAAGCGTTTTTTCCCCAATTGTTTACAAAAAGGTTGCCTTTTCCGGCCGTTGTCCCCAAAATCGTCTGAATCGCGTCCACCGTACAGGAATCCGTTTCCGTAATAACGACCACTTCTTCGTCTTCGGAATAAGTCAAATTCAGAAGATTGCGCGCGTAAAGAGCGGCAACATAACCCATTGCAAGACCGCCGCAAGAATGGCCGTGAAAAGCAATCGCGTCATCATAATCCCGTTCGGGAAAATCTTTAAGCATGATTTTTGGATTCATAACACTAGGATAGATTGAGTTTATATTTAAGGATATCTAAAAAGATAGGATTAGAACCGATTGCATGAATTTTAAAAAACGGCATGAGAAAAAATATTTAATTTTAATCAGAATAAGTATTAAATATATCAATACTTATACGAAATCGTATTATGTTTCGTATATATTATAACAAATGTTTGTATTAAAAATTTGTATTCATAAACGATTTTGTCCAAAATACGAAATAAAATACAGAGGGAAAAAATGAAAAAAATAAAATCTCAACTCAAAAAAAAGTCTTTAATCGGCTTTTTGATTTTAACAATAATGTTATCGATTTCATTATCGGGTTGCATTGACAATTCGGACGGCGAAGGAAACGAAAGCGATAAGATCACAATAATCGACGCCTTTGGCCGAACGGTGACACTCCCCGACAATCCGCAAAAAATCGCGGTCAGCGGTTCGGGCTCGATGAGATATTTCGTGTATTTGGAAATCAGCGACCGCGCGATTGCCGTTGATTATCAAGACAGCGGCTCTTATGTTTTGAAGAACGATAATCGCCCGTATTCGATTGCGCATCCGGAAATCCGAGACAATCCGATGCTTGGAACGTCAAAAGGAGCCGTGGATGCCGAACGGTTGTTGGCCGAAAATCCGGAAGTGTTGTTTATTTCCGCGTACAGTCCGGATGATGTGACAACCGCAAACCAAATTCAAGAAAAAACGGGCATTCCCGTCGTTTTGTTTTATGTCGGAAATTACGTCACGGAAAAAGAAAAAATTGACGAAACCTTGTTGATGCTTGGTAAAATATTCCATAAAGAACAGCGCGCGAAAGATTTAATAGATTATTTTGACGGAATTATAATTGATTTAAAGAATCGAATAAAAAATGTGCCGGTCAACAATAAAACCGTTTACATGGGCGGTGTTTCATACAACGGAGCGCACGGACTTAACGGCAGCGATCCGACTTATTTGCCGTTTACGATATTAAATGCCGATAATGTCGCCGCTCAAATGGGAAATGAAGTGAAACAAACCGGATACGTTCTTGTTTCAAAAGAAAAGATATTGGAATGGGACCCGGACATGATATTTATAGACTTGGGAACACTGACCGCTGCCGGCGGCGGCGCGTTGGTCGAATTAAAAACGGATCCGTCTTATAAAGAATTGAGCGCCGTGAAAAACGGCGAGATTTATACAATCAATCCGCACACTTCTATGAATGTAAACCATGAAACCTCTTTGGCGAATTGTTATTATGTCGGAAAAATTTTGTATCCCGACCAATTTGCGGATATTGATCCTGTCAAAAAAGCAGACGAGATATACACATTCGTCGTCGGAAAACCGGTTTTTGAAGAATTGAACAACAATGTCAACGGTATTGCTTATAAAAGGGTGGATTTAAAAACAATTTAAATTCCCTTTTTTCAATATCGAAAAACTCTTTTTAAAAGGTGGAAGAAATGCATTTAGAGGACGGGACCAAACCGATAGAATATAAAAAATACATTGCGAAAAAAGTTGGAATTATTGCGGGGATGGTTTTATTTTTAATATTTTTTTCACTTTTTGCGATATCTGTCGGGGCGGTAAAAATTCCGCTCGCGGACGTTTTTAAAACATTGCTCGGCGGGGCGGGAACGGGGTTATATGAAAGAATTATTTGGAATATTCGAATCCCTCAAGTTTTAACGGCGATTGTTGCCGGTATCGGACTGTCCGTGGCCGGCGTGTCAATGCAATCCATATTAAAAAATCCGCTGGCATCTCCGTACACGCTGGGATTGTCCAATGCTGCTGCTCTTGGCGCGGCTTTTGGTATATTAATATTCGGATTCGGAACAACCGGAAATAATATAACGGACGCGGTTATCATGGAAAATCCGTATCTTGTAACGGCTTGCGCGTTTATATTCAGTATGATCACCTCGGGAATTATTTTAGTCGTTGCAAAAGTTAAATCGGCCACGCCGGAAGTTATGGTATTGGCGGGAGTGGCTATAAATTCACTTGCGGCTGCCGGATTGATGGCGATACAATATTTTGTGGACGATACAAAATTGGCTTCAATCGTATTTTGGCAATTCGGGGATGTTTCTCGCGCCGGATGGAATGAATTAATTATAATTTCGGTTGTTATCGTTATTTGCTCAACGTATTTCCTTTTAAAGAGATGGGATTTTAACGCAATGGACGCGGGGGACGAAACCGCTCGAAGTTTGGGGGTGAATGTCTCTCGTGTCAGATTGGTCGGGATGATTGCCGCTTCTTTAATCAGCGCGATTATCGTTTCTTTTTTAGGCGTAATCGGGTTTGTCGGTTTGGTTTGTCCGCATATGATGAGGCGATTAATCGGGGATGATCAAAGATTTTTAATCGTTGGGACGGCGGTTTGCGGGGCGCTTCTTCTTTTGATATCGGACACTGTTGCCAGAACAATGATTGCCCCTCATATTTTGCCGGTCGCGGTTATCACGTCGTTTTTGGGCGCCCCCGTCTTTTTGTATTTGATTATTCGGAGGAAATAACGTGATTTTTCAAGTGAACGGCATTCATTTCGATTACAAAAGCGTAAAAGTATTGAACGGCATTGAATTTGAAGTCAAGTCGGGAGAAATGTTGGCGATTATGGGTCCGAATGGTGTCGGAAAAAGTACGTTGTTGAAATGTATGGACATGATATTAAAACCGCATACCGGAACGATCTTGCTTAATGAGACGGATTTATTGAAATTGTCAAACCAAGAAATCGCAAAAAAAATAGGGTATGTTTCTCAACGAAGCGATGTTTCCAGAACAACCGTTTTTGATGCGGTGTTGCTTGGAAGAAAGCCGCATATAGGCATTAAAATTACGGAAAAGGATTACCGAATCGTTGATGCCGCCTTAAAAAGATTCGATTTGAAAAAAATGCAATTGAGGTGGATTGATGAAATGAGCGGCGGGGAAATTCAAAAGGTTTGCATTTGCCGGGCCATTGCGCAAGAGCCGAGCGTTTTGTTATTGGACGAGCCCACCAGCAGTTTGGATTTGTACAATCAATTGGAAATTTTAAAAATTATTCGAAACGTGACGGAACAACACCAAATCGCCACCGTTTTGACCATGCATGATTTGAATTTGGCTCTGCGTTTTGCGGACAAATTTGTCTTTATGAAAAACGGGATGATTTACGACGCCTGCGACTCTAAAAACATCACGCCGGAAATGATTGAAAACGTTTACGGCGTCAAAGTTCAAATCGAATATTTGAAAGGGTTGCCGTATGTGATTCCGGAATAAAAGGATTTGTTTGGCTTAGAAATAAAAATAACAAAATATTAAAAAATAACAATTCATTAAAAACAAAATAAAAATTACTAAAAATCAAAATACGATTCACTAAAATCAAAATACGATTCACTAAAATCAAAATACGATTCACTAAAATCAAAATACAATTTATTAAAAAGTACACAATAAATCAATAAAAAAGTACAAAAAGGGTAATTATTAAGATTACCTCTTATTGTTTTAAATTTTGGATTTAGGGTATCGGGGTTATTTTTGGCTCAGTTTATATAAAATAAACTGAAAAACGCAACTGAATATGTTTTTTATAAAAACACATTTGTTCCGATTCGGCAAACTTTAAGTTAGGGTATCTAAAAGTTGCCGATTTCGGATCACAATTATTGATTTGACACAACAATTGAAATGGTCTGTTTTTACTTTTTTAAATGATTTCGTTTTTGATGGTTTGCTTTACAGGTGGTTTCGTTTTGTGAGTGAACAAGATTTTTGAGTAAAAAAAACATATGGGTAATACGTCATTACAATGCATCTTGTCCACAATGTAAACACGATTTATAAAAACAGTTTACATTAATCTCAAATAACGTGATATTATTTAAATTTTTTGATGGCTGGAAATTTATCATTTAAATGAATCGGAAACGCGAAACAAAGCATAGAACGAACCGAAAAATCACGAACGATTGAACGAATTTAAAAAAACAACAAAACAATAAAAAACGGAAAGCGAAATAAAAAGGAAAAACAGAGGAACTGAATTATGTAAACAACGAATAAAAAAATGTTAACATACTTTCGGTATAATTTTAAAATTCTTATCATTGAAAAGGAAAAAGTAAAAAAATAAAATAAAACAAAAAGAAAAGAAGAAATAGGAAAAACGGAAAATAAAAAACGAATAAAAACAAAAGAAAAACAAAAGCGGTGAAATAAAAAAATGAAAACGGTGAAATAAAAAAATGAAAACGGTGAAATAAAAAATGAAATAAAAAATGAAATAAAAAATGAAATAAAAAATGAAATAAAAAAACGAAATAAAAATTAAAAAAGAGATAAAAACGAAAAGCAAAAACGGTGAAATAAAAAATGAAATAAAAATAATAAAAATAATAAAAAAACATAAAGCTTAAATGATTTGTCTTTTATGGCATTACGAATCAAATTAAATAAATAGCGCGATAAAAATGACGGATGAAAATATAAAAATTCCGATGACGGCCGAAATAAAAGCTTTTTTACTCTCTGTCGGAACGGCGGACATTGGAGAAAATCCGGTTTTGCCGACACTGAGATCCACCGCGGGACCGAGCGCGGGAAGCACAGGCTCTGTGTTTATTTCTTCAAACGGGAAACGCGTTCGATTAAATTTGGATCAAAACTCCCCGATTAAAATACAAAAAATCCAAACCGCGCAAAAGAATCAAAAAAATCAGTGTGCCGATTCAAAAGAAACGAATGAAGCGGCGGATTTGAAAAGAACAGATTTAGAAAAAACGGAAGATGTCGCGATTTATTTTATGGATGAAACCTCCAAGAAATTAATTTTAACCGGAAAGATGGAAACCGCTTTGGCGCATTGTCCGGAACAAGCGTACATTACTTTGTCTGAAAAATGTGTTTTTGACTGCAAATACTGCCCTGTTCCGATTCTTCAGGGAAAAACGAAAACGAACGCGGAGGTTTTAAAGATAATTGACGAAGCGTTTAAAAAAGGATCTGTCAAAGCCATTTCAATAACGTCCGGCGTTGAAGAAACTCCGGCCGGAGAATTAAAGCGCGTTTTGGAATTGATGCCCGATTTAAAAAGATACGGCGTTCCGGTCGGCGTTTCGATTTACGCCGCGCCGAACAGCTCAAAGGAATTAAAAGAAGCCGGCGTATCGGAAGTGAAATACAACATTGAAGTGGCCGACTCCGATATTTTCAAAAAGGTTTGCCCCGGACTTTCTGAACCGGAGATTTTTTTAGAATTAGAAGAAGCGGTTCGCTATTTCGGCCGCGGAAAAGTTTTCAGCAATTTAATCATCGGCCTCGGGGAAAAAGATGAAGCGGTAGAACAAATGGTTGAAAAAATGGCGTCTTTGGGCGTTATCGTCTGTCTGCGCCCGATTTATGAAAATCCGCTTCGAAAAGGAAATTGTTTCATGGAAAGGCCGTCTCAAGAGCGTCTTTTAAAGCTGTTTGAAATTCAAAAAAAGATTTCTCAAAAGTACGAATTGTTTTCGGAAAAATCAGAAACCATGTGCTCTCTTTGCACCGGCTGCGATTTGGTTCCCGGACGAGACGACGACGAAGAAATTGTAAACGATACAAAAGATCATATTTGATTTCGACCAAGCAAGTTATAAATATTTATTTTCTTTTGGAGAGTCATGAATAAAAAAGGTATTTCTAAAGAAGAGCTGTTTGCCGAGCTCGGCTCTTTTTCAAATGCCGACACTGATTTTAAAAAGGTTTTCAGCTCCATGTGCACGATTCCGCATCCGATTGCGATTGAAGCTCAAAACCTGTTTTCGCACACAAATGTCGGCGACCCCGGTTTATTTTTGGGAACGAAGGAAATGGAAGATGAAATTATTCAAATGTCTGCGTCCCTTCTCAACCACCCAAACCCCCCGCGCGCCTTCGGGCATTTGACGTCGGGCGGAACGGAATCCAACATCGAAGCGGTTTGGCATATGAAAAATCGTTTTTTAGACAGGATTTCGGATTCGAAATTGAATTTGATTTTGCCGAAAACCGCGCATTTTTCATTTGAAAAAATTGCGAATTTATTAAATATTGACTTAAAAAAAGCGGAGACGGATTCAAATTTCAGAATTATTCCGGAATCCGTGAGTTCTTTGATGGATAAAAACACAATCGGTTTAATCGGCGTCGCCGGAAATACGGAATTCGGCGTTTGCGACCCGATTGAAAAATTGTCCGAAATCGCCGTTTCAAACAATTTGCCGCTTCATATCGATGCGGCTTTTGGCGGTTTTGTTTATCCGTTTTTGGAATCCCCGACTCGATTCGCTTTTGATTTTTCGGGAGTTTCTTCCGTTTCGATTGACCCGCACAAAATGGGACTTTCCGTCATCCCCTCGGGAATCTTAGTTTTTAAAGACAAAACCGTGATTGAGGCGTCTTTAAATAAAATTCAAGTCAAAACGCATTATTTGACCAGCAAATACCAATCCACATTGACCGGAACACGTTCGGGCGCGTCTGTTGCGGCCACTTATGCCGTTATGAAATACCTCGGAAGAGAAGGATATCAAAAAAATGTCGCTTACTGTATGGATTTAACAAATCATTTTCAAAACGAATTGGCGAAAATCGGTTTAAAGTCTTATATTTCTCCAAAAATCAATATCGTAACCGTCAGCGTTTGCAAAGAAACGAAGGCCGGCGCGACCCCGAATGACGATTATGAAAAAACCGAACGGATTCGAAAAGAACTTTTGGAAAAGTACGGATGGAATGTGTCGGCCACCAAAACAATTCCGGCGCTTCGTTTCGTTTTAATGCCGCACGTGACAAAAGAAGATATCGGCGCTCTTGTTTCGGATTTAAAAAAGATATTGGATTTTGAAGAAGAAAAATAAAACGAGCCGCGAATGCAAAAAAGCACCGCGCCAAACAGCGAAAACGGCTGTTCTTTTTTTAAATAAAAATAAAAACAAGACCGTTTTGTTGAAGTATTTGAAAAGTTTCGTAAAACTGCAGGGTGAAATGGAAACATTCTGTTTCTGTACCACGTTCGTGAAAGCAAACGTCTGTTATTAAAAAATGCGGAACAAGCGATAAATAAAAATGCAAATACAAACGGTAGATAAAAATGCAAATGCAAACGGTAAATAAAAATGCAAATGCAAACAGTAAAAAAAAATGACGGATGCAATAAAAAACGCCGCGCCAAACAGCGAAACAAAGTTCAGATTTTTCAAAAACAAAAACAGAAATTAAAATAAAAATTAAAACAAAACGAAACCGAATAAATTATTCGGTTGCGTAATTGTCAAAATAATTTTTAATGAAAACAATCGGCGTTCCTTTATCGCCGCTTCCGCTTGTTAAATCGCACAAGCTTCCGATTAAGTCGACGTAGCGGCGCGGTGTCGTTCCTTGGGATTCCATTTTTCCGGACACGTTTTGTTTGTTTTTAACGCTTTTTTTAAGAGCCTCTTGAAGCTCTTCTCCTTTCAAATCTTTAAATTCGTTGTCCGCCAAATATTTTAATTTTAACTCGTTGGGCGTTCCTTCCAAACCTTTTGTGTATCCGGGAGAAACCACGGGGTCCGCCAATTCCCAAATGCCGGCGACCGGATCTTTAAAGGCGCCGTCTCCGTAAACCAAAACTTCCACTTGTTTGCCGGTTTTTTCTTTGATTTGTTTTTGAACGTCGTTGACAAAAAGGTCACAATCCTTTGGGAAAAGTTTAATTTGGTCTTCCGTTGCTTTGTTGGCCCCCAAAATTCCGAAATCCGGATTAAATCCGCTGCCGTCCACCGGAGCGGTTAAAAGGTCGTCCAGCCCGTAAACCGTTTCGGCGCCGACGGCTTTAAGCATTTTTTTGGTTCGCCCGCGCGTGTGCACGTCCGCCGCCAAAACGTGTTTCGTGAATTGAAGAGCGGCACGCGGGTGGTTCGCGAAAATGATTTCGATGTTATCCCCGAGATTTTTGTAATATTCAATATAATCAACGCCGGTCCAAAGGTGTTTTGTGTTTTCTCCGAATATTTTTCTAAATTCGTCTTCCGTTAACACGTCTTTGTAAGGGTCAACGCCGGCCTCGTCGATTTGTTCTAACGTGATGAGCTGGTTGCCGACTTCATCGCCGGGATAACTGAGAATTAAATAAACTTTATCAAGGCCCATGGAAATGCCTTTGAGCATAATGGCGAACCGATTGCGGCTCAAAACAGGAAACAAAACGGCGGCTTCTCCGCCCGGAAATTTCTCTCTGACGTCTTTTGCCAACTGCTCTACCGTTGCGTAATTGCCTTGCGCTCTGGCGACGACCGCTTCTGTGACGCCGATGACATCTCCGTCTTCAATTTGTAAATTTAAAGAGTTTGATGCGGCAATCACGGATTCGGCGACGATTGAAACCAAGTCGTCTCCTTCTTTTACAATCGGGGCTTTAACACCGATAGAGTGCGTTCCTGTGCATTTCAAAAAATCACCTGTATTGAATAATTCAAATTATTGTAAAGATTGGATAGAAAAACAAGTAAAAAAAGAAAGTGGTCAGATATAAATCTATTTTAAACGATTTTAAATTTAAATCTTTATTTTGACAAAGCGGGAAAAAAAGATCGGTTTTTAATGGCGGGAATCGATTCCAAAACTCTTTATAATCTGCAAACCATATTTTGCCAAATATTTGAAAAATTAAAATTTAAAATTTAAAATCAAAATCACAGGAATTATTTTTATGGTCATGGATAAACTCGGAGATTCCCTTCAAGGCGCTCTTCGAAAATTAATCGGCGCCGGAAGAATTGATGAAAACATTGTCAATGAAGTGGTCAAAGACATTCAACGCGCTCTTTTGACATCCGACGTCAATGTCAAAATGGTTATGGAGATGTCAAAGCGCATCAAAGAAAGATCTTTAAAAGAGGCGCCCGCAAAAGGGTCTGATCCGCGCGAGCACGTTGTCAAAATCGTGTATGAAGAAATGGTCTCCATCATGGGAAAGGGCGCTAAAATAGAATTAAAACCGCAAACGATTATGATGGTCGGTCTTCAGGGAAGCGGCAAAACGACGACGGTTTCCAAATTGGCGCGTTATTTCCAAAAGAAAGGGCTCAGAGTCGCCGTCATCGGCGCCGACAATTTCCGCCCGGGCGCGTATCAGCAATTAAAAACGCTTTCCGATAAATTAAACATTCATTTTTACGGGGAAGAGAATGAGAAAGACGCGGTCGGAATTGTTGTTCGCGGCATGAAAGAAATTGAAAAATACGATGTGAAAATTATTGACACGGCCGGCCGCCACGCGTTGGAGTCGGATTTGATTGCGGAAATGGAGGCGATTAACAAAGCGGCCAATCCGGATCATAAATTTTTGGTTTTGGACGCCGCTATCGGTCAGCTGGCCGGACAGCAAGCTAAAGCTTTTAACGATGCGGTCGGCGTGACCGGCATTATCATTACCAAATTGGATGGAACGGCAAAAGGAGGAGGCGCCTTGTCCGCCGTTTCTGAAACCGGCGCGCCGATTGCTTTTATCGGAACCGGCGAGACTTCCGACGCTTTTGAAAAATTTGACACCGACCGATTTATTTCACGATTGCTCGGCATGGGAGACTTGCAGTCTTTGCTTGAGAAAGTCCAGGAATCCATGAAAGAAACCGATCTTGATGTTGAAAACATCATGAAAGGCAAATTCACGCTCAACGATATGTATGCGCAACTTGAAGCCATGAACAAAATGGGTCCGCTCAAACAGATTATGGGAATGCTTCCGCTCGGCTCAATGGGTCTTGGCGGCGCAAAACTTTCCGATAAGGATTTGGATGCCACCAGCGAGAAAATGAAATATTACAAAGTGATTATGGATTCCATGACCTCCGCCGAGCTTGATGACCCGAAAATGATCAGCTCAAGTCGAATTCACCGAATTTCAATAGGCTCGGGCAGAACCCCCGAAGAAATCCGAGAACTTTTAAAATATCACAAAACCATGCAAAACGCCTTTAAAAACTTCGCCGGAAAAGGCGGCGGCAGAAACATGCAAAAAATGATGAAAAAAGGAATGGGCGGAAATCCCGGCGGAAAATTTCCGTTTTGATTTCAACCCCTTTTAATTTATTTTGGTTTTAATCATTCTCCGTTTTGGTTTTTCGTTTTTATTTTTCATTTGTTCTTCTTTTTTATTTTTTTACTCTTTTATTTTTTTTACTTTTCTTTTACTTTTTGAAAGAAAATATCAAAAAATATCGTCGGTTTTTTGTATAAATTTTAAAAAGCGAACGCTAAAGTCGCTGTTTGGCGCGGCGTTTTTGAGAAAAATATATTTTCGGTTTGTATTGTCGTTTGCGCTTGCGTTAACATTATTTGGCTCCGGTTTGCTTCAATTATTTAATTTGAATTTGCACTTACGATTGCATTTGCAGTTTACATTTGCATTTGCGTTTGTACTTGCATTTGCAGTTTACATTTGCATTTGCGTTTGTACTTGCATTTGCGTTTGTACTTGCATTTGCGTTATTTGGCTCCGGTTTTGCTCCAAGTATTTGACCGGCATTTGCTTACGCTTGCATTTTTGCGTTTGCGTTTGTGTTTTCACTTTGCGCTGCCTTTTATGTTGCAATTTGCATTTAAATCATCGATTCAACTTATCGAAAACATCGATGATTTCCTTGATTTTATCGTCCCGATCGGAAGAACCGCTCTCAAAAGCGTCGTTGACGCAGCCCGACAAATGTCCTTGAAGAACCACTTTTGACGTTTTTCGAAGAACTGCTTCGCCGGCCATTATTTGATGGACGATGTCAATGCAATATTTGTCTTCTTCCACCATTTTAATAATACCGTCAATTTGACCGCGAACGGTTTTTAAAAGTCTTAAAACCTCTTTTTTATCAGCCCTCAAAATAAACCCCCTCCTTTGGTTAAAATATCGACAGCGATTCATCTTTTTGTCTTTTTGCCTTTTCATCTTTTTTTTCGTTTACTTTCATTTACTTGAATTCCCGTTTTTTCAGCGTCTCCATTTTTTAATTTTATTTTTCCATCCGAAGAGAAACAACCGTATACCCTTCTTTTTCAACGGCTTCTTTTAACTCATCGCCGTTCAATTCATTTTCCGAAAATATTTCAGCCGTTCCGTTCTCCCAACTCACCGTCGCCGAAACGCCGGGAATCGAATTCAACGCTTTTTCAACGTGTTTTTGACAATTAATGCAAGTCATGCCGTCGATTTCCATAAAGAAAAAGATTTTTGAATTTTCGGTTTGATTTTCGGTACCGGTTTCATTATCATTTTTGGAGTGGTTCTCAGATTTAATTTCGGGTTTGTTCTCGGATTTATTCTCAGATTTGATTTCAGATTTGTTCTCGGGTTTATTTTCATTTGAAATTTCGTTTTCGTCAAAAAGAATCGGACAGGCTTTGACCGGCTCTTCCGTTTTGAATTTCGGTTTAAAAGTTCTCAATCGAAGCGCGTTTGTGACAACGAAAAAGGAGGACAAACTCATTGCTGCTGCCGCAAACATCGGATTAAGTTTCCACCCCAGAACCGGGAAAAACAATCCGGCGGCAAGCGGAATTCCGCAGATATTGTAAAAGAAAGCCCAAAACAAGTTTTGTTTGATGTTTCGGATGGTGGCTTTGGATAATTGAAAAGCCGTTACGGCATCCATCAAATCGCTTTTCATCAAAACGATGTCCGCGCTTTCAATGGCCACATCCGTTCCTGCGCCGATAGCCACACCGACATCCGATCTTGCAAGAGCGGGCGCATCGTTAATGCCGTCGCCGACCATGGCCACTTTCAATCCTTTGTTCTGCTGCTCTCGAACGACTTGCTCTTTTCCTTCCGGCAAAACGCCTGCAATCACATGATCGATATCCAACTGGTCCGCAATGGCTCGCGCAGTTTTCTCATTGTCGCCCGTCAATAAAATCACATCGATTCCCATGGACTTAAACTCAGAAATCGCGCTCTTGCTGGTCGGTTTAATCGTATCGGCAATAGAAATCACGCCGAGCAATTTTTTATCCGCGGCAAAATAAAGCGGAGTTTTTCCGGTTTTTGAGATTTCGTCCGACACGGCGCCCAAACTTTGAATATCGATTCCTTCCGAAATCATTTTTTTAGCGTTCCCGGCGGAAATCGTTTTGTTGTCAACGACGGCTTGAACACCGTGTCCCGGCGTTTGTTTGAAATCCGCCGCCGGCATTAAATCAAGGTTCATCGCCGCCGCTTTTTCAACGATGGCCACCGCCAACGGATGTTCGGACATTTTTTCAATCGAGGCGGCGAAAATCATTAATTCGTCAACACCGACTCCTGCGACCGGATAAATATCAATAACGGAGGGTTTTCCTTCCGTAACGGTTCCGGTTTTATCCAAAATGGCAACATTGACCGTGTGCGTTGTTTCAATGCTTTCCGCGTTTTTAAACAAAATACCATTTTCGGCGCCCTTGCCGGTTCCGACCATAATGGCCGTCGGCGTTGCCAATCCCAAAGCGCATGGGCAGCTGATGACTAAAACGGCGATTCCGATGGAAAGCGCGAAATCAACCGGATAGCCGAGCAGCAGCCAAACGATTGTTGCCAAAACGGCAATTGAAATCACGACCGGAACAAAAACGGCGCTGACTTTATCCGCTAATTTTGAAATCGGTGCCTTTCCGGCACTCGCTTCTTCGACCAAGCGAACAATTTGCGCAAGCGTTGTATCTTCTCCGACCCGTGTTGCCGTTATTTTGATAAATCCCGAGCGATTGGATGTGGCTCCCGTAACGCTGTCACCGATTGTTTTTTCAACTGGAAGGCTTTCACCCGTGATTGCCGATTCATCAATTGCCGCCGTTCCTTCAATAATTCTGCCGTCTGTCGGAATGCTTTGACCGGTCTTGACGATTAAAATATCGCCGACAACAACGTCTGAGACGGATATTTCAACTTCGGCGCCGTTTCTTTCAACCCACGCCGTTTTGGGCGCCAAATCTAAAAGTCTTGTAATCGCGTCGCTTGTTTTTCCTTTGGATCGGCTTTCCAAATATTTGCCGACCGTAATTAAAGTGAGAATTGTGCCGGCCGATTCAAAATATAAATCCATGTGATATTGTTCGACCAAATCAAAGTCTTGAACGGCCAAACCATACCCGATGCGAACAATCGCGTAAATTCCGTAAACGATGGCGGCGGACGATCCGATTGCGATTAATGCGTCCATCGTCGGGGCGCGCTTGATTAAACTTTTGGTGCCGACGATGAAATAGTTGCGATTGAGGTAAACAATGACCAGTGTTAAAAGAAGCTGGGCCATCCCAAACGCGACCGCGTTTTCATACCCGCTTAAAAAAGACGGGAGGGGAAAACCGAGCATGGATCCCATTGAAATATACATCAGCGGGATTAAAAAAACAATCGACCAAATCAGGCGCGTTTTCATTTGGGCGGCCGCTGTTGCCGCCGGGTTGGTTTTGTCCGCGCCGCCGGGTGCGCTTTGTGCGAAGGACTGATTTTTGTTTGAATGAGCCGGCGCCGCGCCGTATCCGGCATCCGTAACCGCCTTGATAATATCCGTTTCTGTGAGAACGCTCTCGTCGTACTCCACCGTCATTGAATTTTGCAAAAGGTTGACGGTGACTTTTTGAACGCCGTTTAATTTGCCGACGGCTTTTTCGACATGCCCGCTGCAAGCCGAGCAGGTCATTCCCGTCACGTTGAATTTTTGTTTCATTTTAAAGCCTCTGCTTTCTTGTGATGTTTTAAAATTTTTTTATGATTTTTAAAATATTTGAAATGTTTTTGAATAATTCAGATTGAATTTCATTCTATTTAAGACACCACCCCGGGGGGGTCTTTGGAGAGGAGGAAAAGAGGGGAAAAAGAAAAGGAAAAAAG
>Ga0265295_1002008_pt1 | contig 33804 bp, 27 predicted proteins | sample Munlansysbiofilm_FD_192503 | JGI IMG/M metagenome (GOLD analysis project Ga0265295, IMG submission 192503) | Leachate microbial communities from a municipal landfill in Southern Ontario, Canada - Methane capture system biofilm | ecosystem: Engineered > Solid waste > Landfill > Unclassified ... | reverse complement strand
AGAGTGACCTTTAAAGGTTCTGGTGGGTGCGAACTCGCCGAGCTTGTGTCCTACCATATTCTCTGTAACATATACCGGAATAAACTTGTTTCCGTTATGAACTGCAATGGTGTGGCCCACAAAGTCGGGTGAAATCATACTGGCTCTTGACCAGGTCTTGATAACCTCTTTTTTTCCTGCTTCATTCATAGCAAGTACTCTCTTCTCGAGGACTGCCTGAATATAAGGACCTTTTTTTAATGAACGACTCATACTCTATTCAGTTTATTCCGTTATTTTTTCCTTCTTTCAACAATGAATTTCTTGGTAGTCTTCTTAGGATCACGTGTCTTGTAACCCTTAGCTGGTATACCTTTTCTTGAACGAGGGTGTCCGCCGGATGCTCTTCCTTCACCACCACCCATTGGGTGATCGACAGGATTCATCACAACACCACGAGTACGTGGTCTGCGGCCTAACCAGCGCTTACGCCCGGCTTTACCGTCCGACTCTAGGTTGTGGTCCGGATTAGACACTGTTCCAACAGTTGCACGACAAGTTGTGAGGACCATCCTAGTCTCACCAGAAGGGAGTTTAAGGATAGCGTGATCACCTTCGCGAGCGAGCAGTTGAGCATAAGCTCCTGCACTTCTTGCCATTGCGGCACCCTGACCGGGACGAAGTTCAATGTTGTGAACTAATGTACCAAGTGGAATTTCTGAGAGAATGAGTGTGTTACCAAGCTCAGGAGCAACTCCAGGACCCGATGCAATCACCTGACCAACTTTAATTCCGTTAGGAGCTAAAATATAGCGTTTTTCTCCATCTCCGTAAACAACAAGTGCAATTCTTGCACTTCTGTTTGGATCGTATTCAATAGTCTTTACTGTGGCTGTGTATTTGTCTTTATCACGCAGGAAGTCGATAACACGATACATCCTTTTGTGACCGCCACCAATATAGCGCATAGTCATTTTACCCTGTCCGTTACGGCCACCGCTTTTACGAAGTGGCTGTAAAAGAGATTTCTCTGGAGTAGAACAAGTAATCTCGTCAAATGCGCTTATTGCCTTATGTCTTGTACCGGGAGTTGCCGGTTTGAATTTGCGTATTGCCATAGATATTAAATGTTACTGTAGAAATCAATCTTATCTTCACCTGCCAGGGTCACATATGCCTTTTTATAGTGGTTTGCGCGACCAGACAACAATCCCGCCTTTGTAAAGCGGCTCTTTTTCTTTCCGTGGTAATTAATGGTATTTACATCCAATACCTTTACACCATACATCTCCTCAACCGCAGCTTTGATCTCTATCTTATTTGCTTCGCGGTCAACTTCAAATGCGTAACGATTCAACTTTTCGCCTTGAATCGTCAATTTTTCTGTTACTATAGGCTTAATTAATATTCCCATTTCAATGCGGCTTATTTGCGTCCGTACTGTGCCTGCAGGATATCCTGAACGCCATCAACAAAAACTACGCTGGTTGAATTAACCAGGTCGTAAGTATTGATTTCGTTAACAGTAACAACCTTTACATTTTGCAGGTTACGTGAAGACATATAAATATTCTCTGAGTTTTCAGGAAGCACAAAGAGAATCTTCCTGTCATTAACCTTAAGGTTCTTAACAATACTAATCATCTCTTTAGTCTTAGGAGCCTCCAGATTGAATGACTCTACAATGGTAAGAGCATTCTCTTTCACTTTGTAAGTAAGTGCAGAAAATCTTGCCAGCTGCTTGAGTTTTTTATTCAGCTTGAAGCTGTAATCACGAGGCCTAGGACCAAAAGCCCTTCCTCCTCCAACAAAAGTAGGTGACTTGATGCTACCGTGACGAGCACCGCCGGAACCCTTTTGTCTTACAATCTTCTTTGTACTGTATGCTACTTCCCACTTCTCCATGGTCTTGTGAGTACCCTGACGTTGATTTGCAAGATACTGCTTTACATCAAGGTAAATAGCGTGATCATTTGGCTCTATGCCAAAGATACCGGAATCAAGAGTCACCTTCTTTCCTGACTCAGATCCATCTGTTTTGTAAACTGATAATTCCATAGACGCTTAATCCTCCACGATTACATATGAACCTTTTGCTCCGGGAACAGATCCCTTTACTATAATAAGATTATTCTCAGGAATAACCTTAATAACCTTTAGGTTCAAAATTTTTACCCTGTCGCCACCCATACGGCCGGCCAGTCTCTTACCTTTAAATACTCTTGAAGGCCAAGATGAGGCGCCCATTGAACCGGGAGCACGAAGTCTGTTGTGCTGACCGTGAGTAGCGCCGCCTACTCCCGCGAATCCGTGGCGTTTCACAACACCCTGAAATCCTTTACCTTTAGATATTCCAACTACATCTACCCACTCCAGAGGCTCTTTTACAAAAACATCTGAAACGGTTACGGTGTCACCTAAAGTAAGCTCTTTTGTGAAGTCCATAGGGAATTCAACTACTTTTCTTTTAGGTGTGGTGTCTGCCTTTTTGAAATGGCCCTTAAGCCCTCCGCTGGTGTGTTTTTCTTTCTTTTCGTCATAGGCAAGTTGTACAGCGGCATAACCATCTTTCTCTTCTGTACGAATTTGCGTAACAACACACGGACCAGCCTCAATAACGGTGCATGGAATGTTTTTTCCATCGGCACCGAAAACGGATGTCATTCCGATTTTCTTTCCAATTAATCCAGGCATTGGTTGTTAATTTGGTGTATTATAATTAATTACTATCCCGCATAAAATTTGCGGGCTGCAAATATACGATAAAAACTTGAAAAAGCAATAGCTGACAGCAAGATATCAACAGGATATTACTATAAACCTAATCTTGAGAGAAGGGCTCTTTTTGCCGGAGACTCTTTAAGCATATTGACAAAATAAATCGCGTCGCGCTTAAGATATTTCAACCCCATTTTTTCATATTTCTCAACAAAATGAGTTGCGTGCTCCAATAAATACTTCCTACAATCAATGTTTATCATAACACCCTCATCATAATCTGCAAAGGACATCCCTTTAACCTCATCTCCAGATTTTATTGATGCAACATCTACCATCTTAATCCCCTTAACATTAACTGTTACTGACGGATAATAAAAATATTCAGCGCTTGGAAGATGCACCTTAAGATCAATTTTACCATTTATCTGCTTAACCTCAATATTTCCATTAACCCTATAATAGTTGTATTCAAAATACTCTTCTAAATTTGGACCCCATACTGAATCATCACCATCTTTACCATAAGCGTCATTCATCCATAAGAAATTATTAGCCCAGGTAAGCCTAGTACCGTGAACACCTAATGCTACTGCTTCTCTCTGCTCTTTTGGTATTTTAATAATATCCTCATATTCTCTTCTAAAGTCTTTTTCAAGTATAAACCTTCTCCAAGTAGGTATTTGGCTAAGATCTGAATTCTCCTGAAAAGGATAAATCTTATTCACTCCTGATTGAGCAGTAAGCACTTTAATAAATGGAACCATTTTAGCTGCATCTAGATATACTTTGTTTCCATTAGGTTCAACTAATGTTTTGCATCCTCTCCCTTTTAATGTATCCATCAATATGTTATGAGATAATAGAATATGACTATATACACTATCTCTATTATCGACTGCTTTTGTTTTAACATCGTGATAAGCAATACCTACCCCATAATTCATCATCTCTCTAACATTGTTATATGTGAGACCAGACTTCATTCTGAATCTATTAAAATTTAATGTATAACCAGGTGTGATTTTGGGTTTCACATTCATCCACTCCTCTTCTGGACAAATTGTAATAAGGAATGAGAACCTCACTTCGTTACCAGCTCCATCTGTATAACCTAGAGTTTTACATAAAGATAAAGTATCCGGCGGTAAATCATTAGCCTCTAAGTGCTCAACATCATAATAATATTCAGTAATAGGTATTGGTCTGCCATTAATTGCTGCAAATGTAGAGCTAAACGAATCCTGTCTTGAGTCATCTTGAGACAAAAGAAATAGGGTGGATTTATTATACTTTAATCTTGGAATCTCTGTCTCAATATCTGGTATAGACTCATTATCTACGAGCTCAATACTTATATTTGCTGTTACGTTGTTAACTTCCGTAGCGAAAGGATAAACATATCTTGAACCACTTGAATAAGGATTGGGATTTGGTGCCGGGAACTTGACACAAGAGGTAGTCAATAAAAGAGAACCCAATACCACTAAAGAATAAAGAGATTTTAATCTTTTATATGATGACAATTGCACTTAATTTGAATTTATATTCAAATATAAGTATTTAATATACAAGAACAATAATAAAGATAATTTGTGCTTTAATTAAGAAGTGTGTGCAGATTCGAAATGATGAGCTTAACAGCTATTGCCAGAAGTATAATACCAAAGAATTTTCTCATTACGTAAATACCGCCCTTGCCAATTTTTCTTGAGATAAAATCCAGATTGTTTAACACAAGATATACAATGAGAATGTTAATGAAGAGAGAGATTATAATATTCTCAACGGCATATTCGGCCCTAAGAGATAGCAAGGTAGTAAACGAAGCAGCACCGGCAATAAGCGGAAAAACTATCGGCACTATTGTTGCCGAATCAGTAGGTCCATCATCCTTAAATATTTGGATTCCAAAAATCATCTCAATTGCAAGAACCAGCAGCACCAAAGCCCCAGCCACGGCAAAAGAAGAGATATCTACCCCGAAGAGTCCTAGCATAGCCTGTCCCACAAAGAGAAAGGCAACAAGAATAGCAAAAGATATAATAGCGGCATTAATAGGACTAAAGCTCTTCTTTTTCTCCTTCATACCAATAATAATTGGCACAGAGCCCAAGATATCAATCACAGCAAACATTACTATGAAAGCACTAAAAATCTCTTTTAAGCTAAAATTCATAAGAGTGCTCGGGACGGGAATCGAACCCGTACGGACATTTCTGCCCACAGGATTTTAAGTCCTGCGTGTCTACCTATTCCACCACCCGAGCAATAATCACTCTCCTCTATCAAAAAAGACCTTCCAATGCGGAGAGGTCTTTTTTAAGTAGAGCGGAAAACGAGACTCGAACTCGCGACCCTAACCTTGGCAAGGTTATGCTCTACCAACTGAGCTATTTCCGCGTTTTGGGACTGCAAAAGTAATAATTTTTTCTCTCCTTCCAAAAAAATTATCAAACTACAGTCTCAAACTGTTTTAGAAATCTAATGTCATTTTCAAAGTAAAGGCGTAAATCCTTTACTTGCCACTTCAACATAGCTATTCTTTCAATCCCCATTCCAAATGCAAACCCACTATATTGAGTACTGTCTATTCCGTTTGCTTCAAGAACATTAGGATCAACCATACCACAACCCATTATTTCCAGCCAGCCTGTTCCTTTACAAATATTGCAACCCTTTCCTCCGCATATATTACAACTAACATCCACCTCTGCACTTGGTTCTGTAAATGGAAAGTATGATGGTCTGAGCCTAATTTGAGCATTCTCACCAAACATCTCTCTTGCAAAAAGCAGAACAGCCTGTTTAAGATCGGCAAAGGTTACCTGTTTATCAATATAAAGTCCTTCTACCTGATGAAAAATACAATGGGCTCTAGCCGATATGGCCTCATTTCTAAAGACTCTTCCAGGGCAAACTATTCTTATAGGAAGAGATATCCTCTCCATTGCCCTTACCTGAGCCGAACTTGTATGTGTTCTAAGTAGAATGGGATTATCACCCTCTGTGATAAAGAAGGTGTCCTGCATATCTCTTGCCGGATGCTCCGGAGGAAAGTTAAGTGCCCCAAAGACGTGCCAGTCATCCTCAATCTCAGGCCCCTCGGCCACTTCGTAGCCATATTTGCTAAATATTGAGAGAATCTCTCTTCTTGTAACAGATATTGGATGTCTTGAGCCAAGCTCCTGAGAATCTCCTGGTTTTGTAAGATCAAAAGCTGACCCTTCGCTCTCCATACTCTCATCAAGCATCTCTTTCAACTGTTCAATTTTATTGACAGCTGCAATTTTAAGCGAATTAAGCACCTGACCAAGCTCCCTTTTTTGCTCCGGGAGTACATTTCTAAATTCGTCAAAAAGCTGTGTGATAGAACCCTTTTTGCCAAGAAGTCTTATTCTAATTTCCTCTACCTCCTGCTCACGTTTTGCCGCAAGCTGCTCCACCTCAGAGAGGAGTTTTTCAATTTTATCTCTCATTTTGCATATATTCAGGGCTACAAAGGTAATAATTCTTTTATTGCCCTCTCTAGTTGTGGATCATTTGACTCCACTCTATCTTTAAATGTATTTCTAATGCTGATATCTGGCTTCACCCCTGTTGATTCCAGATTCTTTCCATCAAGAGTATAGCATCCCCAAGCCGGTAATCTAACAGATGAACCATCTACCAATCGAACTCCTGATGTAAAAATAATCCACCGATAAGTCTCTGTTCCAATTAATTTAGCAATTGACAACTCTCTTATTCCATTTGATGTAACCTCAGCGTCACTTAAACTTCTCTCATTAATAAGTACAACAATAGGTTTATCCGCCGGAGTTACATTTGGATGAGTTGTGACTGCTCCCTCTCTATATTTCCAGTTGAAATGCTTTTTCTGAGATAGAAACTCTATTACCTCATTGTGTACATTTCCTCCGTTATTAAACCTTAAATCAAGTATGAGACCCTCTTTATGTACAGCATATGTATTCATATCAATCAGGAAATTCTCAAGAGAACCTGCACTCATATCCCTCATATGCACATATGCAAGCTTACCGTTTGACATACGCTCAACAAAGTCTCTGTTTGAATCCTCCCATTCAGTGTAAATAAGACTCCTTAAAATTGCGCTGTTAGTTGTGTGCAATTTCACATCATACTCATTCAAAGCAGAACTTGAAGAACCACTCTTCGCAAACTTTAATACTACCTCTTTCTGAGGAGTAGGTGACACCATATACTTCTCTCTGTTAACTTCAGTTGAAACTTTAATGCCATTCACAGCAACTAGTCTGTCTCCCGGTTCAACCGGATTACCTGAAAAATCAGAAGGAGATCCAGGAACAATCCTTTCAACTATATACGGATTAGTCTCTTGAAACATAATACCTGTAATGATTGATGTATTCCTAACAGGTGTCTCTTCATCTTTTCCAAATGTACTGAATCCCATATGCGACGAATTAAGTTCATTTAGCATATCATTGATAAGAGTTCTTATATCGTCTCTGGTCCCTGCATAAGGGAGGAATGAGGCATAATAGTCACCTTTTGCACTCCAGTTTACCCCGTGAAATTTTTCATCGTAAAAATTCTCTTCAAGCGTAGCCCAAACTTCGTAAAACATCTGTCTGAATTCAGAAGATATATTTTTTGTGAAATTTGCATCTACCTCAATCTTTGTAGCTGATGCAGCTGAAGGGTCAATTTTATACAAGCCCCCTCTCCCTAGGATAAAAAGATCTTTATTATTTGATATATATTTTCCAGAGGATGCAATACCTGTAACCTTTTTAGGAGGTTTCTGATCCCAATTTTTTAGCTCCTGTACATATAGAGCATTTGAGCCTTCGTGATTTGATCCAAATAGAAGCCAGCTTTTCTCTTTAGAAGTAAATATATATGGTGAAGTTTGGTATCCACCTCTAACAACCGGAGAGAACCTTCTTTGCAAATATCTATGATCTACTACAACAGAGGAGTCTCTTATAGCACCACTCTTTCCGAATAGCTTATCAAACTCCTCAATTTCAAGCGGTTTTTGAACTTTATCAAGCATTACTTTATACAAAGATGGAGTTGCTCCTCTAGGATATGACGCCGATAATCTATTTGCCACCATATACATAGATTTACCATCTGGTGTAAATAGAGGACTCCCTTCAGAAACAGCTGAATTGGTTAAATTTACAACACTTTTATCTGCAAAAGAATAAATAAAAATATCCTCCTCAAACATATTCATTGCTGTAAAAGCAAGGTGATTCTGATCTGAAGAGAAGTTAATACTATAACCCTGATATGCCCAAAACTCTTGATCAGAAATTTTTTCACTCTTCTCTTTCTCTGTATCAAGTATCATAATACTCCTTTTGCCACTAATAAATGCAATTTTATCTCCTTTAGGTGAGATAGTCATACTCCTGGCTCCCTCTTCAGCTTTGTATAGAATTTTTTCGGCACTAACAGTATCTGCTCTCTTCTTAAAAATGTTATAATAACCGTTGTTTGTTCTTGTGTAGTAGAGATTCTTACTATCCTTTGCCCACAACACCTCTGAAACCCTCTCATTCTCTGGCGTTTCAATTTTCTTTGAAAATTTACCCTTTGCATCACTAACAAAAAGCATCCCTCTATAAACATAAGCGAGCTTTTTACCATCAGGAGAAATTGCAGCATCTTCAGGTACCTCTACTTTGAAACTCTGGTCATTGATCTTTTTAGAATCGGCAATATGTATAGATGGTTTTGCAATATCTCCGCTTTTAATATCCAAAATATTTATTTCATAACCCTTTAAAAAAACAATTTTTGAACCATCCCTGCTAATTGATGGATAGCGTACAGACTCTTTAAAATTTGTCAGGAAAGTCCTCTTCTCTCCATCCTGTCTAACAATATTATCCTCGCCTCCTTTTTCGTCAGATACATAATAGAGATTCCCCAGCGCGTCAACCATTGGCCATTGATCCTTTCCAATCCAGCTTGTGACCTCTTTGTACTCTTTTTTAGAGGGGTTCCAGGAAATTATATTTGCATTATGTTCGCCTCTATATCCCCTCCTGGTTGCAAATCTATAGCTCTCGGCAGACTCTGTAAAGTAAAAATCCCCAGTTACAGGATTCTCAACCAATGCAGAAATAGTGTTAAAATAATTCTGAAATAATCTCTGTGGTGTACCTCCTATCACAGGTATGGAATAAACACTAACCGTATTGTATCTATTTGATTCAAAATAGATCCTCTTTGAATCCGGAGACCAGGATACCGGAATATCCGAACCATCGTGGAAAGTTAGCTGAATAACAGCTCCTCCAGATAAGGGAACAACGTAAACATTGTTGTTTCCAGTCTCGTTAGATGCAAAGGCGAGGAGTTTTCCATCCGGAGAAACTATTGGAGAAGTTTCATTACCCTTCATTGATATCATTCTAAGAGCAAGGCCACCCTTTGAAGGTACCCTAAAAATATCTCCTGACCAGGAGAAGAATAGTTCAGCACCATCTGGGGACAATGAAGGTTTGGATGCAAAGTGCAGACTTTGCGCATTAAGAGCCATACCTGCTATTGCAGATAACAGCAGAAGAATGAATTTTTTCATATTTTTTGATTTATTTTGGCCACTTAACAGATTCTCTTCTTAACGGCATTGTCATACATCTTGCTCCGCCTCCCCCTCTAGGAAGTTCTGAACCATCAATGGTTACAACACACTGACCAGTTTTTGAAAGATCTTTTTTGCCGTTTATAACATCCCACGCAGGAATTATTTCAAAATCCATTTTATTTAACTCATTGAGAGTATGGATATTTCTTGCATAAGACATAATTTTTCCCGGGGCAAAAGCAAAGAAGTTAGCGCCACTATGCCACTGCTCTCTCTCCTGATTCCATTCATCTGCATTTCCACCACAGATTACCGGCTCAAGCTCCATACCCAATTTCTTTAGAACAGATAATATATTGTTAACGCTTTTAATTTTGGTCACTCTCCCACCCTCTATTATCATATGAACCGTTTGATACTGATTATCATTCAATATCAATGGTTCAAACACCATTGCCTTATCTACATCCAAGAGTGTAAAAACCATATCCAGGTGAATAAAAGACTCCGGTGAATCAGGCAGCTGCTGTACTATTACGTGCCATTTCTCCTGACTTGTAGATCTGCACAATTTATTGATCAACTGATCAATTCCCAGACTACTTGTTCTCATTCCGTTACCAATAATGAGAATATCTTCCCTTGCTATGAGGATATCTCCACCCTCCATAAATATTTCATCATTTCCAGGCTGAAAATCGTGAGCATTAAGAAGAGAACAGTCAAAGAAATGTGGATTACGAAATATTGCCTCAGTTATTAGAGATTCCCTCATCCTTACTTTACTGGCCATCTTGCATATTAAAGCTCTGTTACCTATAGAGACCGATGCATCTCTTGTAAAATAGAAATTATAGAGCGGAAGAAGTGCATAGTAATCATCCTTAAGATATGCTGTTAAAGTATTAATTCTTGCAGGAAGTCCTTCAATAAGAACAGCTGCAAGATTTTTTGAGGACATATCCATTAAGTACTCAAAATAGTCAGTGACATTTTCAGTTACACAAACTTTACCAATCAATGACTCTCTTTCAGCGTGGTTATCTAAAATTTTTACCAGGAGATCCCTTATCTGATATGTTTTTGAAACCTTATTTAATACTCCTGATACCTGCTCATACTCCTTCTGGGCTATTGAAAGATTTAATATATCACTGTACAGTGCTCTCTGAGCATTTCTAGGAGTCATATTCTCGACTTCTGCCCCTGGTGAATGGAGAAGAACTGCCTCGAGCTTCCCAATTTCCGACTGAACCTCAATTGTTAACGGTGCGCTAGCCATATATATAATTTATTGAAATTTCATAAACTCATTAAGAGGGAGGTCTGACAGGATACTCTTAAAAGCTGCCTCTTCCCTTGGACAAATCAACAAAACATCATCTGTATTCACAACCATAAAGTTTTGCAACCCTTTTACGACTATGAGTTTCTCCTTTTCTTGTGAAACAACGATACTCTCATTGACATCAGAGAGCATTGTCTCTTCACCAACAATGTGATTGTCATTATTATCCCTTTCTGCCTCGGAATAGAGAGCATCCCAGGTTCCTAAGTCCGACCAACCAAAAGAGGCTGGATAGACAAGTGCCTTCTCGGTCTTCTCCATTATACCGTAGTCAATGGAGATACTTGTACAATCCTCGTATACTGCTTTAACGAAGGCCGGCTCTTCAGGAGTAAAATATATCCCTTTGCCCTTACCAAACATAGAGGATATGCCCTTCTGATGAAGCTCCATTTCGCTCTTGATCGTCTGCAAATTCCATATAAAAATACCCGAATTCCAGAGAAATTCACCAGATTTAACAAAAACATCTGCAAGTTCAGTATTCGGCTTTTCTGTAAAAGTTTTAACCGGGTAGGCAGGTCTGTTTCCAATATCCACCATCTCAGATTTATTTGCCTGAATGTAGCCGTAGGCAGTCTCTGGGCGAGTAGGATTAATACCAAGTGTTAGTAACACATTGTGACCACTAGCATATTCCAATGCATTCTCTATTGTCTCAAGAAAAAGCTTATCATTCATTATAAGGTGGTCACTTGGAGCAACCACCACAGTAGCCGCCGGATTTTTTTCAAGTAGCTTATAGGTTGCATATGCAATACAAGGTGCTGTATTACGTCTATATGGCTCAAGCAGAACATTGTCAGGATTAATGTCTGGTAGTTGATCAAACACAAGTTGTTTGTAGTGAGATGAAGTCACAATAATAATATTGTCCTTATCAATTATTTGTGAAAAACGCTCAAACGTCTGTTGCAAGAAAGATTTTCCAACTCCCAGTATGTCCAAAAATTGTTTTGGCTTTGAATTTCTGCTGACCGGCCAGAATCTGCTTCCAATTCCTCCGGCCATTATTATACAGTAATTATTTTTGTTCATTGTCTAGACTATATTATCTTACCATCTTGGAGAAAATGCATTTTGAAAATATTCTATAACTGTATGTCTTTCATAAAATTGTACAGATATAATATCAAACGAAACCTCCTTTTTTACTCTATGTTTAGCAACATAAGATGAGGCTGCTCTTATTAGGTTCATTTGTTTATTGAAGCCGATAGTTTCATAGGGTTTCAATAATGATGGAGCAGAGAGGGCTCTCACCTCTACAAAATGGATGGCACCTACTCCATCCATTATAAGATCTACCTCCTTATGGCCACATCGCCAGTTTCGCTCAAGAGTTATTAGTCCTCTTTTATTAAGGAACTCCTCAGCCTCTCGCTCACCTCGTTTTCCTGTCTCTTGCCTGGTAACCATATCCCATCTCTCTCACATACTTAAACAAAGTTAGTAAAATTAAGGGCAATAAAAAATGAGGATGACTACAAATATAGTCATCCTCATAGTTTGTATTACAGGTGTCGGTTTAGAAAAGAAGGCGAATACCTAGTTGCATTCCCCAAGTACTTCCTGTTGTCACCTGATTGATTAATTGATTCTTAGCATCAAAGTCTGCAAGATCTTTAGCATTAAGAGTATAAGTTGGCTGACCCATATGATTTACACCCTTATATGTTAAAGGCATAATAACATTGTAGTTGTTAGCTAAACCGGATTTCTTGTACAAGCCCCAGTTCTTGCTAAGCAAGTTAGCAGCGTTAACGATATCAAGTGAAACCTGAAGAGTGTATCTTCTGTCTGTTCCAAAATCAGCGAATACATCCTGTAGAACTTTAACATCCCAACGATTTCTCCAAGGGTTAACAACACCAAATCTACCGGCGTACTCACCCATATGCTTGCTAAGATATTTGTCTCCCTTAACATATTCCATAAACTTGTCTGCTTGCTGAGCTGCAGTCATCTTTCCAACTACGTCAACGAAAGTGATTTCGTCTTTGTGATTAGGTATATAGATGAGGTCAGAAACAGCACCGTCACCATTCATATCATTTGAATAAGCAACTGATGATCTTCCTGAAGCCGCTCCATTGTAGAATACAGAGATGGTGGTGGCAAGGTGTCTTGCATACTCAATTCTGTATGAAAGGGAACCTACAACTCTGTGAGGAACAGAGAAGTTTGAGTATCCAAGTGCAGGGTTGTTAAGATCAAATGCATCTAAGTTACTTGTCCAAGCAGAGTATGCAGATGAGCCTGGGTTTGATGTTACATCCTTAGAAACGTTATAGGTGTAAGCAACCATACCTGAGAATCCGTACTCAAAGTTCTTTATGAGTTGAGCTGTAAAGAATGCCTGATAGCCTTTGTTTGAGTTCTCAAGAACCATTGCAGAGGATACATCACTGTTTACATAACGGTTAGTCCAGCGAGGACGACCATCTACACCCATAAATACATTTTGAGGATTAGGGAGATTCTTGTTCTGCTGAACAACTGCGTTGATATCCTTTGAATACAAAGCTTCAACTGTAAGGATCATATTGCCCGGAAGTTCAAAATCCCCGGCAAGATTTGATCTCCAAATCTGAGGCATTTTGAAATCTTTGTTTACTTCAGCAAGAGCAGCACCTCTGGCAAGAGTTGAACTCATTGTAGCAGGGAAAAGTGAAGGGTATTTTGCAACCTGAGCTTTGAAATCTGGATTGAATCTAAAGTCTGCAGGAAGCTTGTTTTCAACAAGACCAATCTCAGGACTCTGAACAGTACCGGAAGCAGTAGGCTGATTTGTAAACCATACAAATGGAAGCACTCCTGAGAAGATACCTGTTCCTCCGCGAAGCTGAATGCTCCTGTCTCCTTTTACGTCCCAATTAAAACCAACTCTTGGATTGATCTGAACTTTGCTGTTTGGCCATTCGCCGAGTCTCATTTTATAACCATTGAAGTCAAGCGCTGCAACAGCAGGATTGTCAACAAGTTTATTGTGATAAAGCGGAAGTTCTGCACGAATACCATATGTAAGTTTAAACTTAGGATCAATCTGCCACTCATCCTGAATGTATGCACTAGCAATACCAAAACTCATCTTTACTCCTTCAATGTCCTGACCTTCATAACCGTAAGTAACACCAAATGCGGTTGGTTTAGAGTTATTGATGAAGTCATCTAATGAAGCATATCTGTAGTAACTTGTTCCCTCACGTATGTATGAGTTATTTACGAAGATGTTGCTATAAGAAAGACCAGCTGTTAAAGTGTGTCTGTCAAGGTTAATTGAAAGGTTGTCTGTAACAGAGAAGGTATTGTTTAGCACCTGATTCTTATATGTAAATAGCTCGTATCCAAATGACATATATGGATCACCATCCTTGTAAATATCAACGAATGGGAAAAGATCGCTATTTGATGTTCTTCTTGGGTCTGTTGTTGCAGTATAAGATACAAGGAGTTTGTTAGCAATCCTTGAACCAAATGAACTGTTCAACTCAGCAGCAAATGCATCAATAGCATTTTCATTACCATAGAAGGCGTTTGAGAAGGCAATTGATTTATCAGATACACGTGCGTAATTTGATCTTGGAACGCCTGATGGACCAGAAGTTGCATTTGTAAGGTTAGTTGAGGTATTTCTCAATCTGTTGTATCTTGCTACAAATTTGTGGTTTCTGGCAATATTCCAGTCAACACGTGCAAGAATCTTATAGTTCTGAGAAGGGAAAGCAGAGAAGTTCTGATATTCACCCGGATCATATCCGTAAGTGTTCATAAGGTGATTTTTAGCTCTCTCAAGGTCTGCTACTGTTGTACGAGAGATTCTTTCAGTTAGATTTGACTCACCATTGATACTTGGCTCCCAAGCACCACTAGGTGAAGACTCTTTCTCATACTCACCACTTACAAAGAAGAATAGTTTGTTCTTAATAATTGGACCTCCTACTGTAAAACCGAACATTTGAGACTCTCTGTCACGAGCGCCTTTAACAACTGACTCACCAACAAGCTCGCCGGTGAATGATTTAGGCCTTAAATATGTGTAAACAGAAGCCTTCCAGTTGTTATCACCGGATTTTGTAACTGCGTTAATTGCAGCTCCTGTAAACTGAGACTGGCGAACGTCATATGGAGCGATGTTTACAGATACCTCAGCAATAGCATCCAGAGACACCGGCTGAGCTGTACCACCAGGAAGTGCGTTGCTTGAGAGACCAAAGTTGTTATTAAATGCAGCTCCGTCAATAGTTACAGTATTAAAACGACCGTCACGTCCTGCAAATGATGTTCCATTTGATTGAGGAGTAAGCTTGGTAAAGTCTGTAATACTTCTGCTTATTGATGGGAGAGTGTTAATCTCTCTTGTGCTAATGTTCATAGAAGCACCTGTTCTATCGCTGTTAAGAATAGGGTTAATCCCTGCAGAGACAACTACTTCACTCAAACTAACAGCCTCCTCAGTGAGGACTGCATCGTGAACATAGTTTTCTCCAAGTCTTAGAACAATGTTTCCACTCTTTACAGAACCGAAACCAAGGAAAGTAACCTCAGCTTCGTACGGACCGCCAACACGCATATTCTGTATGCGATAGTTACCGGCATTGTCAGTAATTGAATAGTACTGAGTGCCTGAAGGGGTATGAACGGCAACTACAGTAGCTCCTACTACAGCTCTTCCGTCGGCCTCGGTAATTCTTCCGCTCATAGAGGATGTCGTAACCTGTGCAAAAGCAGCAAAGGCAACAAACAAACTCACGGCCACCATGGCAAATTTCTTAAGTGTTTGTTTCATAGGTATTTATAAAAGTTGTTTGGTTTTGTGTCGCAAAATTAGGTAAATCATAAGTAAAAATGACAATTATTTTGAAATATTTAACAATATCGTAACCATTTTTTATTAACAAATTTTATATATCTTTGCACAAAATTACTGGTGGAGAGATTTGACCGCTTGCAACCACACGAAAAAATGCTAAAATGTTCTGAACATTCGTTTTTCCATTTGCCATTTCGTGTATTCAAGAACTCTTTCCCTCCGAAAGTGTTTAACTATATGTTTAACTAATTTTTCACGAAAATGTCATATCTTTTTACATCTGAATCGGTATCTGAAGGGCATCCAGACAAAGTGGCGGATCAGATATCGGATGCAATTCTTGATGAATTCATCAGGCAGGATAGCAACTCAAAGGTTGCCTGCGAAACATTCGTAAGCACGGGACTTGTAGTTGTAGGAGGAGAGGTAAGATCCTCTGCCTATGTAGATATCCAACAAATAACCAGAAGGGTAATTAATAAAATAGGTTATACAAAAGCCGAGTATATGTTTGATGGTAATTCCTGCGGAATACTCTCTGCAATACACGAACAATCGGCAGATATAAACCGAGGCGTTGATGTAGCGGTAGCAGAAGAGCAAGGAGCCGGAGATCAGGGGATGATGTTCGGATATGCCTGTACAGATACCGAGGAGTATATGCCACTCCCACTCACATTATCTCATATAGCTCTGCTAGAACTTGCTAAAATCAGAAGAGAGGGTAAAGAGATGACCTATTTGAGGCCGGATTCAAAATCTCAGTTTACAATTGAGTACGATGACAATAACAATCCTTTAAGAATTCATACAATTGTTATATCTACCCAGCACGACGATTTTGCCGATGACACAACAATGCAATTAAAGATCCGTGACGATGTCAGAAATATTCTAATCCCCAGATTAGTGAAGAGACTTCCTGAATTTACTCAAGCTCTTTTCAAAGGGGATTACATCTTACACGTCAATCCAACAGGCAAGTTTGTTATTGGAGGGCCTCACGGAGATACAGGTCTGACAGGACGAAAAATCATTGTAGATACATATGGCGGAAAGGGAGCTCACGGTGGTGGCGCATTTTCAGGGAAAGACCCGAGTAAGGTAGATAGGTCTGCTGCATATGCTGCTAGACATATTGCCAAAAATCTGGTTGCTGCAGGAGTAGCAAAAGAGGTACTGGTTCAACTTGCTTACGCTATAGGTGTTGCGAGACCTGTAAGCGTATTTGTAAACACATACGGTACTGCAAATAACGGGTTAACCGATGGAGAAATTGCTGTGAAAATTGAGGAAATATTTGACCTAAGACCAGCAAAAATAATTGAGCGTTTAAAGCTTAAATATCCTATTTATGAGATGACTGCTGCTTATGGTCATATGGGAAGAGATCCTTTTACCAAAGAGATTGAGCTAATAGAGGGTGGCAAAACCGTTAAAAAAGAGATAGAGTTTTTCGCCTGGGAAAAACTTGATGCAGTTGATGAGATTAAGAGAGCTTTTCTCTTATAAATTTCAGTTTCTTCCCAAAACCCAAACGATTATCGGTGAATTTGGCTTCTGTTATTCGCAGAAGCCATAAATCGCCACCTTTAAAAATAGCATAAGGAAAACTTTTTAGATAGATGAGTTTATATTTCCCAAAAATTGTCTCCTTGCACTGCTCAATATCTGCTTTAAACTGAATTCCTCTTATCTCACCAATTTTTTTGGTCTCCAGGGCAACACCTCCGGAAACAGTTGGATTTTTTCTTACTATTTGGATATGCCTCGTCCTCTCTTCTGAAATAATTAAAAAGGCATTTTCCTCCTCAATAAATACATAAAAAGCGTGAGAACACCATATATCCGCTCCATCTGTAACAGCAAGAGTGAGTAAATGGTGCTCTTTAAGAAATTCCACCATCCTTAGTGGAACTCTTTCACCAGTAAAAACATCTTTTTCCTTTATCTCCACAAGTAAATTTTATCTGATCTTCTAAGCTTTGTACCCTTTGGAACTGGTAATGAGCAAAGGTCGCCCTTTTCCGCAACATCTACCGGCAGAAGATTTGTCCTTATCTCCTCTATCTTCAGCTCCATCACACCAGTTGAAGGGCCAATAATTAAAATATCATCTCCCAGTTTAAGCTCTCCTGTCTCAATCAAAACCTCTACCACAGAGAGGTTTGAGAAATAATTTGTCACTTTTCCCACATAAGTCTTCTTTTTAGTGGCTTTATTACCATACACTTCGCTCCACTCGCCCAGACGTGCTCCCTGGTAGTAGCCATCCCAAAAGCCTCTGTTAAAAACCTCTGACACTCTCCCTTCCAGAGCCTTGGCAAGTTCGGGAGTATACCGATTCTCCAGGACAGCATCAGCCGCCTCTCTATATGCGGATGTAACCCTCTTAACATACTCAGGGGCTCTTGCCCTACCCTCAATCTTGAAAACTCTTATCCCTGAATCAATTAGTTTATCAACAAAAAGTATAGTGGATAAATCTTTTGGAGACATTATATATTTGTTGTCAACTTCAAGAGTATTTCCCGTCTCTTTATCTTTAACCTCGTATGATCTTCTGCAAATCTGGTAGCAACTGCCTCTGTTTGCAGAGGCATTATACTCGTGAAGACTAAGATAACACTTACCGGAGACCGCCATACAGAGTGCTCCGTGACAAAAAAGCTCCAGCCTTACCAACTCCCCGGATGGGCCTTTAATCTGCTCTCGTTCAATAGTCTCTGAAATATCTTTAATCTGATTAAGATTTAATTCTCTGGCCAATACAACAACATCTGCAAACTGAGCGTGATATTTTAGACTTAAGATGTTTGATACATTAAGCTGAGTAGAAATATGAACCTCCATACCTCTCTCTCTTGCATAAAGTATTACGGCCATATCTGAAGCAATAATTGCAGAAACACCTGCCTCTACAGCTTTATCTATTGCCTCCCTCATAGGCGAAATATCCTCATCATAAATAACAATATTAAGCGTAAGGTATGACTTAACACCTGAGTTATTACAAATCTCAACAATCTCCTTTAAAGAGTCTGTTGAAAAATTATTCGCTGAATGAGAACGCATATTCAGGCTCCCAACACCAAAGTAGACAGAATTTGCACCACCCTGAATAGCAGCATTCAAACTCTCAAAGTTGCCTGCCGGAGCCATTATTTCAATAGTAGAATTCATTTTTAAGTAACAGATTTTACCTCTCTCTGTTCAATAGAGTGTTTGCGAAATCAGATAATTGATTCATCTCGTTTTTGCCTAGTCCTGCTTTTTGAAGTATTCCGGAAGCCTCTTTGTGAAGAGCCTCAACAGCAAAATCTGCATCATCTTTAACACCCAATTTGGTGAATAATGCTTGCATTGCAGGAATCTTCTCCTCCCTTTTAATCTCACTTACTTTTAACAACCTTTCAAGCTCTTTTTTATCCTCTCCAACAGCCCTTTTCATACTCTCCGCAAGTAACCAGGTCTTCTTATTACTCATTATATCTCCTCCAATATTTTTGCCAAATATTGCAGTATCACCAAAGCTATCCAAAAGGTCATCTTTAATCTGAAAAGCCAGACCAAGTTTGTATGCATAATTATAAAGAGCATCCGAGATCTCTCTGCTTGCGCCTCCAATTATTGCACCAATTTTTGCCGAACAGGCAATAAGGACAGCAGTCTTCAGACCAATCATCTGCATATAGTCTTCAATTGTAATAAACGGCTCCTCCTCAAAATTCATATCATACTGTTGACCTTCACAAACCTTTGAAGCGGTCTCTGAGAAAACATCAAGAACCTCTTTCAGTTTGCTTTCAGGAGCTTGAGCAATCAACTGATATGACTTTATACACATCACATCTCCGGACAATATCGCAATATTTCTATCCCATTTTTTATGTACAGTAGGCTGATTTCTTCTCATATCTGCCCCATCCATAATATCATCGTGAATTAGAGTAAAGCCGTGAAAAACCTCAAGTCCCAAAGCCGGATATATTATTGATTTATCTAGATTGTCCGAGAAAAGATTACAACATAAAATCGCAAGTTTTGGTCTTAGTCTCTTTCCTCCTATCGAAATAAGATACTCAATTGGTTCATATAACTCTTCAGGTGGAATTTTCCAATCCAGAGACATTAACCCTCTCTCAACTACATTTTCAATTTCAGATGGAGATAACATTGCAGCAATTTTATAATTATGCCGCGAAGTTAATCCTTTTTTATACAATTTTGTATCTTCGCACCCGTGGAAAAAAGAGGAATAAAGAGTGCAATAGTAGTAAAACATACCGGCAGCCACTATATGGTTAGTCCTTTGCCTTTGTGGGATCCTGTGGAGTGTGTTGTTCGTGGCAGACTCAGACTAAAGGGGTCAAAAACCACAAATCCACTGGCAGTTGGAGACATAGTTAAATATGAGCCGGGAGATGATGGAAAGGGTATAATTGTTTCTATTGAACCCAGAAAAAATTATATAATAAGGAAATCCACAAATCTATCAAGAGAATCACATATTATTGCCTCCAATATTGGTACTGCATATCTTGTTACAACGCTTATCCACCCCGAGGTAAAAACTGTATTTCTCGACAGATTTCTAGTAACTTGCGAGGCTTATAGAGTACCCGTAAAAATTGTGCTGAATAAAAGAGACCTTTTGGACAGAGAGGAGATAGATATGCTTGAAAACTTCAAGCAAATCTATGAAGGTGCCGGCTATGAAATTATTGAAGTATCTGCAAAAACAGGTCTAAACATTGAAAAGCTTAGGGATGAGTGCAAAGGCAAGGTATCTCTCTTTTCCGGTCAGTCTGGAGTTGGAAAATCATCACTCATTAACGCAATGGACTCTAACCTTATCCTTAAAACAGCAAATATCTCTGACTATCACCTTCAAGGAAAACACACCACTACCTTTTACGAAATGCACCCGTTGAATAGCGGTGGCTTTATTATTGACACCCCGGGGATAAGAGGCTTTGGCCTTGTTGAGATGGAGAGGGAGGAGCTTAGTCATTATTTTCCGGAGATGCTTAAACTCAATCAAGAGTGCAGATTTGCCCCCTGCACTCACACACACGAACCTGGGTGTCGTGTAAAGGAGGCTGTGGACAATAACGAAATATCGGCAGATAGATATTTATCATACCTCGGAATGCTTGATGAGGAGGAGAAATACAGGTAGCAATATGAACAAAAAGATACTCCGCCTGGCAGGCCCGAGCATTCTCGCAAACATAACAGTACCACTGGTAGGAATGGCAGACCTTGCAATTGCCGGAAGATTGGGAGATGCTGCGGCTATTGGCGGAATTGCAATAGGGACTATGCTATTTGATCTCCTATACTGGAATCTGGGTTTTCTTCGTGTCGGAACGGGAGGAAAAGCTGCCCAAGCTTACGGAAGAAGAGATTTCAAAGATAGTATAAATGTGCTGACTCAATCTTTGGGGACCGCACTTATTGCTGCCCTTTTTCTACTGATAATACAATATGTATATGTTGTGGGAGCTTTTGCAATACTTGACACAACACCCCAGGTTGAAAGTATGGCTAGGGACTATTTTTTCATCCGCATATGGGCTGCTCCGGCTACATTAAGTCTCTTCTCCTTCAAGGGTTGGTTCATTGGGATGCAAAACACAGTTAGCCCAATGGTAACTGATATTATTGTAAATAGTTCAAACATATTACTCAGCATTATTTTTGCGATCCCTATGAAGATGGGAATTGCGGGAGTGGCCTTAGGAACGGTTGCTGCTCAATATATTGGAATTTTGTCTGCTGTTATATTGATGAACAGGTACTACAAGAAGCTATTCAAATATATTAACCTTAAAGGCTCATTAAAATTAAAAGAGATGAAGGACTTTTTTGTCCTTAACGGCAATCTCTTTCTAAGATCTGCATCTCTGCTTCTTGTATATACAGGATTTACAGCACTCTCTGCCAAATACGGAGACCAGCTACTTGCTGTGAGTACCATTATGATGAAACTGATGCTCCTTTATTCATATCTGGTTGACGGGTTTGCATATGCTGGGGAGGCAATTACAGGCAGATATGTTGGTGCAAAAGATCTCTTCTCTCTAAAAAAAGCGGTTAAGCTTCTCTTTTTATGGACATTTATTATAGCTGGAATATCTACTTTAGCATATGTTTTAGCCGGAGAACCAATATTTCGGTTACTGACCAATAATGATGAGGTTATAGCAGCCTCTGCCGAGTTTATGCCCTGGCTTCTAATAGTCCCTGTAATTAGTTGCGTAGCATTTATGTGGGATGGTATATATATTGGGGCAACAGCAGCCTCAGCAATAAGGGATACAATGATTGCCTCTGCTGCAGCATTTTTTCTGACATATTATGCAACTGAATGGATAATAGGAATCCAGGCACTATACGTGGCATACTCGGCACACCTTGTTGTGAGGAGTGTAATGATGACAGTTATGGCAAAAAAAGAGGTGTACGGAAGATTAGTATCTTGAAGATACAGCTTCCCAATCTACAATCTTCCACAAAGCTTCAATATAATCTGCTCTTCTATTCTGATAATCCAGATAGTATGCGTGTTCCCACACATCAAAAAGCAGGAGTGGCTCAACTCCTTTTAACAGAGGTGTTCCGGCATTGCTCTCTTTAATAATGGATAGTTTCCCTTCAGAATCTTTTACAAGCCAAGCCCATCCAGATCCAAAAAGAGATGCAGCAGCTGCACTAAACTCCTTTTTAAAATTTTCAAAACTCCCCCAAGTATCTAGAAAAGCGCCCAAAAGCTCCTCTGATGGAAGACCATTTCCTCCTGGTGTAAAACAATTAAAATAGAAGGTGTGATTCCACACCTGTGCAGCATTGTTAAAAATCGCCCCTTCTGACTTGTGAATTATCTCTTCAAGACCCATATTCTCAAAGGGAGTCCCAAGTATAAGTGAGTTTAAATTATTAACATATGCCTGATGATGTTTTCCGTAATGGAATTCTATTGTGCGTGCACTAATTACAGGCTCCAGCGCATCTGCTTCCCAGGCCAATAAAGGCAACTCAAATTTCATAATTATAGGTATTTAAAAATTATTTGTATGCTAACAAATTTAATAAATTCACAGGAATAAATTACTAACTTTGGTTTATGTTTGTTAAGAGTATTCTCAAATTTCTGCTTTCCGGAGCCATTTTAATGGCATCTGTTGCATCTTCCTCACAAAGTCTCTCTTCTGAGACAACAGAGAGGGAAAAGAGGGAGAAAAGAGTGATGATTGTTTACTCAAAAGAGCGCAACAATGAAAGGGTTAGAGAATTTGGAGCCGGATTTTCAACACATCACTCCAATAACAAAACAAATACCAGGATATCAAACCTATACATTAATTCTGAGGGAGACCGTTCAAAGGAGGATATGATAAGGATGATGAATCTGGCCTGGAATGCATATAGTAATAACCTTCCGGATCTTGTAATTGCAAGTGACAGCGAGGCACTTGAGGTGTTGCTCTCACTTGATACGTCGCACAAGATTTTACCAAGGATATTGTGTGTAAAATTATTGGATCCAACATATAAGGAGCTTGTTGGTATTTCATATATCCACACTTCGTTTCCAATTAAAGAGAATATTGAACTTGGCTCAAAGCTATTTCCTGATGCTAAGGAGATATTATTCATTACTGATAATAGCACATACGGAGACTTAGAGACTGAGTATACAAAGAGAGAAATTGCTTCATTAGGCAATAATCAAAATTATAAATTCTCTTTCCTATCTCCTAAAGAAGATAATTTTGAGGACTTTGTAAAAAAAATAAACGGAGCACAACTCAAGTCATTTGCAATTTTATCTAGTTGGATGGTTGATAATGAGGGAAATTATCTGTTGGATGGTTACAGCCACTCCTTCCTCTCATCAATTGACAATATTCCAATAATTGGAATTCAAAACCTTCTTCCCGGAACAGGTGTTTTGGGAGGATATACCGTTTCAAGCTGGGATCAGGGATACAAGGCAGCAGAGATCTCTTTAAGATTAATTAACAACCCTGGCCTTGTAATAAATGACACAATAAAAGAGTATAAGCTCCTTTTTGATTTTAACAAACTTAAAAGGTGGGGCATATCCGGTGATAAAATTCCCAGACAAGCATTAGTCCTAAATAAGCCGGCAAGTATATATGATGAATATCGTACTGAAGTTCAGCTTTTTCTTGCATTTATTCTATTGCTGATAACAACCCTTATGGTATTTGCAGTTTATCATATGCGCCATAGCAAACTTAACAAGGAGCTGATGAAGCTCAGCTCTGAAAATATTGCAAGGAGAGAGTTGTTAAACAATACATTTTCGGTAATGGAAGAGGGGGTTATCTCATTTGACGATAAGCTTAAAATTATTTACGCAAACGATGCTGCCATTAACCTCTCTGAATCAAAAAAGGGAATACAGGGGAGAAGATTCCACGAAGTATTCAACACTAGTCAGCCTGAGAGCGATGTTTGCATACACTCTTTGCTTAAACAAGCCTTTACAGAGAAAGAGTCTATACAAATACCGGAATTCTCCAGAATAGATTATCACGAAAAGGAGTCCCGCTTTATTGCCGGCAACATTGCTCCCGTACTGAATAATGATGGCTCTGTTAGTCAGATTGTTTTGGTAATGAGAGATGTAACCGAAATTAACAAACAGAAGAGATACTTGAATCTTGCAATGGAATCTGCAAAAGCCTTTATATGGTTTTACAGTACTATAACAAAACAGTTTTCCATTGCTGTAAACAAGGAAAATATATTTGGTGCTGGTGATGGAGAGTTTCTGACTCATAAAAACTTCTTGGATTTTGTTCATCCAGATGACAGAGAGAAGCTCTCTTTGTCATATGATAAACTGATGACTAGAAAGGCAAAAAGTTTTACTGTTGAGTACAGAATGTCGCTTAATGGAGAGAATAATTGGGAGTGGTGGGAGAGAAGAGGGATTATATACTCCGTCTCAACCGGTACATCAAATAAAGATGCAAGATTCCTTTATGGGATGGATATAAATATCCAGGATATCAAGATGAGAGAGAACGAGTTGGTTGAGGCTAGATTAAAAGCTGAGGAGTCAGACAGACTTAAAAGCTCCTTCCTTTCTAATATGAGCCACGAAATACGTACACCGCTAAACGGAATTGTCGGCTTTGCCAATCTTATATCTGATCCTTCATATTCGGATGAGGAGAAGAGTGAATTTGCCTCAATTATTAACAGCAATTCTTCTTCACTTATGACTCTGATCAACGACATTCTTGATATATCAAGAATTGAGTCAAACAGCCTCAAATTTGAACTTTCAAATTTTGATCTCTCTACTCAAATTATTGAGGTTGCTGAAACTAGCCGACTAAACGTTAAAGAGGGAGTGGTAATAAAAACAGGATTACCTTCAACCAATGAGATAATTTTATACGATCCTGTCAGAAACAGACAGGTTGTTTCAAATTTGGTTAACAACGCAATAAAATTTACAGAAAGTGGAGAGATTGAAATTGGATATATCAGGAGAAAAAGTGAAATTGAAATTTATGTAAAAGATAGCGGAAGAGGAATACCTCCCGATGCAGTGGATAAGGTTTTCAACAGATTCTTCAAAACAGATGAATTTGTTTCAGGTGCAGGTTTGGGCTTGCCAATATGTAAAGCAATCGTTGAAAAATTGGGTGGAGCAATATCTCTAACATCCACTTTAGGAGAGGGTACTCGTATATACTATACTATTCCATTTGATATTAAATCAAGAGTTGACTTTGGAGAACCAGACAAGAAAGAGACTGAAGATGAGCCAATAACTATAAAAGAATTTGAGGTTAAAAAGAAGATTCTTATTGCTGAAGATCTTGACAGTAACTTTATGCTACTCGATATTATATTATCAAAAAAATTTGACGTTGTAAGGGCTCTTAATGGAGAAGAGGCAATTAACTTATATGGTTCATTCAACCCTGATATAATTCTTATGGATATTAAAATGCCGGTTATGAATGGGCTTGAAGCCACAAAAGCGATAAGAGAAAGGAACTCCTGCATCCCAATAATAGCTCTAACTGCAAATGCTTTTGAATCAGATCAAATGGAGGCAAGAGAGGCTGGTTGTAATGAGGTTCTTACAAAACCAATTAAGTCTTCACTTCTTATGATGATATTGAATAAATATTTACTTGACAATAAATAATTGGCAATGAAGGATCTAAAATATCTTCAACTACTTTCTAAAAGTTTTCCTACAATATCTGCTGCCAGCACAGAGATTATCAACCTTGAGGCTATACTTAATCTTCCAAAGGGAACAGAACATTTTCTTACCGATATCCACGGAGAGCACGAGTCTTTTCAACACGTGTTAAAGAATGCATCGGGAGTAATAAGAAAAAAGGTAGAGGATATATTTGGCCACAGACTTAGAGAGTGGGAGAAAAGAGAACTTTGCACTTTGATATACTATCCTGCTGAGAAGCTCAAAGTTATTCAGGTACGAGAGAGAGATATCAACGACTGGTATAAGATGGTACTTCTCCAGCTTCTGAGTGTCCTCAGTAATGTCTCATCAAAATATACCCGCTCTAAGGTTCGCAAGGCCCTGCCCAATGAGTTTTCATATATTATTCAGGAGCTTCTTCACGAGTTTAAAACGGATCCAAATAAGCAGGATTACGTTCACGCTATTATAACAACAATAGTTTCAACAGGAAGGGCGGAACAGTTTATTATTGCAATGAGCAAAATAATTCAGCGTCTTACAATTGACCATCTTCACATTGTTGGTGATATATACGATAGGGGACCGGGAGCTCATATAATAATGGACCTGTTGTGCGATTATCATAATTTTGACATCCAGTGGGGCAACCACGATATTGTCTGGATGGGAGCTGCTTCAGGGAGTGAGGCTTGTATGGCCAATGTACTCCGTATAAGTCTAAGGTACGGGAATCTTTCAACCCTGGAGGATGGATATGGTATAAACCTTCTACCGCTGGCAACATTTGCTATGGAAGTTTATGGTGAGGATCAGTGCCTTCTGTTTAAGCCAAAGGCAAGAGATGACGAACCTGTGAAGCAGAAGCATATGAAACTTATTTCTCAAATGCATAAAGCCATCTCAATCATACAATTCAAACTTGAAGGAGAGCTTATTGAGAGGAATCCGGAATTCGGGATGGATGAGAGAAGGTTACTTCACAGAATAAATTTTGAAAAAGGGACAATTGACCTTTACGGAAAGGAGTATGCTCTGCGAGATACTCTCTTTCCAACTATAGATCCTAAAAATCCATATAAGCTTACAGATGACGAAAGGGAGGTTGTTGAGACAATGAAACACTACTTTGCAAATAGCGAGAAGCTTCGTAAACATATGAGGTGTATTTATGCCAATGGCTCTCTCTATTTGGTAAAGAATTCAAATTTGCTTTATCACGGCTCTGTTCCACTTAATTCAGATGGAACTTTTAAAAAACTAAAAATTAGAGGTATAGAATATTCAGGAAAAGCGCTATTTGATAAAATTGACCAAATTGTAAGGCAGGCATACTTTGAAGAGAAAAGAAAAAAAGAGAAACTTTTCGCAACAGATTTTGTCTGGTATTTATGGTGCGGTCCAGTATCACCTCCTTTTGATAAAGATAGAATGACAACCTTTGAGAGGTATTTCATTGCTGAAAAAGAGACTCACAAAGAGAATAAAGGAGAGTACTATACTCTAAAGAATAATCGGGATATTTGCGAAGCAATCCTAAAGGAGTTTGGGATTAAAGATGAGATCTCACATATAATAAACGGTCACATTCCTGTTAAAACTGCAAAAGGAGAGTCTCCTATTAAAGCAGGAGGCAAGCTGCTTGTAATAGATGGTGGCTACTCAAAAGCATATCAGCCTGAAACCGGGATAGCCGGTTATACACTAATATATAATTCACACGGCCTTATGCTTATTCAGCACGAGCCTTTTGAATCAACCAAAAAGGCTATTGAGGATGGCCACGATATAATATCTGAAACAACCGTACTTGAATTCAGTAACAAGAGAAGACTTGTAAGGGACACAGATATTGGTGTAGATCTGATGCGCCAAATAGATGAACTCACCCGGCTGCTTGCAGCATACCGGGGAGGATATCTAAAAGAGGACGATAATTAATTTGAAATATTATCAGAAGAATAGCTCTGCCAGCATACATCGGGCAGAGCCGCCTCCATTTATCTCAATCGATTCAAGTTCAGGAGAGATAATTTTACAATAAGATGAGAGAGTCTCCAGCTGATCAGAGGTGAGAGATCTTTTTGCTGTAGCTGACATAATCAGCAGTGAATCCCCGTCTTTGCTTTTTAGTTGCAACATATTTCCTGCAAACTGCTCCATCTGATCCATTGAAATCTCTACAAGCTCTTTATCACAATCTTCAACAAATGCGATAAATTCTGTACGCTCGTCAATATTCTTTATGGAATCTAGACAAGCAACAACAAACTTTTCACCCACGCACATCATAACATTTGTATGATAAATGGGGTTTCCATCTCTGTCAAATGCACCAAAATCCAAAAACTCATAATCTATAGTATCACACAACTCCTCAAGTACCGCAATGTCACATCTTGGAGATCTGCAAGCAAATGCCAGCTTGTTTTTCCTGTCAAAAATCAAACTTCCGGTCCCCTCAAGGAATAGGTTTTCATTCTCAAAGTGGGTAAGGTCCACAACTCTCTTCATCTTACCCTTCTTACCCAACTCATTCAACACACTTAATACACTCTCTTTTCTCTCAAGGCGCCTATTGGGAGCACACATAGGATAGAGGATAAGCTCACCTGTTGCGTGTGTTGAAAACCAATTATTAGGGAATATGGAATCAGGTGTATGAGGCTCCGGAGTATCCTCCACAACCACCACCTCTACTCCATTTGATTTAAGAAGAGCTACAAATTTATCAAACTCCTCAAGAGCCATATCTTGAGCACTTAATTCGTATCCTCTTTTCTGGAATGAGTTATTTACTGCAGTTTGTTCATTAAAGCCAAATCTGACCGGTCTAATCATTAATACTTTTGAGGTAGTCTGCATAAATTTTAATGTTACTCTAGTTCCTTAATTGAGGAGATAATTATTTTTAGCGCCTCTCTCAACTGCTCTTCTGTAATAACCAAAGGTGGAGCAAATCTAATAATATGTCTGTGTGTTGGCTTGGCAATCAATCCATTCTCAGCCATTCTTTCACAAATATCCATTGCCTCTTTTCCGTTATGAGGTTTTATCACAATTGCATTAAGAAGACCCTTACCTCTTATTAGTTCAATAAAAGGAGAGTTAACCTTCCTCATTTCACTCCTGAAGATATTGCCTAAATACTCTGCCTTTTCTACCAACTTCTCCTCCTTAACTACCTCTAGGGCAGCCATAGCTACCTTACAGGCAAGTGGAAATCCGCCAAAAGTTGATCCGTGCTCACCCGGTTTTATTGTTAGCATAATTTCATCATCTGCAAGAACCGCAGATACTGGGAGAACTCCCCCTGAGATAGCCTTACCCAGAATTACAACATCTGGTCTTATTCCTTCGTGGTCACAGCAAAGCATTTTTCCTGTTCTGGCAATACCTGTCTGAACCTCATCTGCGATAAAAAGGACATTGTGTTTTTTACAAAGGTCGTAGCACTTTTTAAGGTATCCATCATCTGGCACAAATACTCCAGCCTCACCCTGAATTGGTTCAAGCATAAATGCAGCAATATGCTTTGAACTCTTCTCCAAAACCTCCTCCAGAGCAGAGACGTTATTATATGGAATTTTAATTAATCCTGGTGTAAATGGACCATATTGCGAATATGAATCGGGGTCAGTTGATAGGGAGACAATACTAATTGTTCTACCGTGAAAATTGCCCTCACAGCCTACTATTAAAGCCTGATTTTCAGGAATTTCTTTCTTTGAATAACCCCATCTTCTTGCAAGTTTAAGAGCTGTTTCAACAGCCTCGGCACCTGAGTTCATAGGTAAGACCTTATCATATCCAAAATAATTGTGGATATACTCCTCATATGGGCCAAGACAATCATTATAAAAGGCTCTTGATGTAAGACATAATGTCTCTGCCTGATCTTTTAATGCTCCCACGATTTTTGGATGGCAATGTCCCTGATTTACTGCTGAATAGGCCGACAAAAAGTCATAGTAACGCTTTTCGTCTACATCCCACACGAAAGGACCCTCTCCTCTGGATAACACAACCTCAAGTGGATGATAATTGTGCGCTCCATACTTCTCCTCCTGAACAATGTAGGCGGCAGATTTTTGTGAAATTTTCATAGCTTGTTAATTGTTTATCTAGCAAATATAACCCTTTTTTAGCTCAAAAAATGTTAATAAGTTGTTTGTAGTTAGGAAAAGAAAGCGTATCTTTGCAACCCGTTTTATATAACGTAATTACATAAAGTAAAGATTAACAATTAATTATGCCAACAATTCAACAATTAGTACGCAAGGGTCGTACGGTTCTGGTGGAGCAAAGTAAATCAAGAGCACTTGACTCCTGCCCTCAAAGGCGTGGTGTTTGTGTACGTGTTTACACTACTACACCTAAGAAACCTAACTCGGCTATGCGAAAAGTTGCCCGTGTTCGCTTGACAAACCAGAAGGAGGTCAATGCATACATACCGGGAGAAGGTCATAACCTCCAGGAGCACTCAATTGTGCTTGTTCGTGGTGGTCGTGTGAAGGACCTTCCGGGAGTACGCTACCACATTCTTCGTGGTGCTCTCGACACTGCTGGTGTTGAGGGACGCAAACAAGGGCGTTCGCTCTACGGCGCTAAGAGACCTAAAAAAGGTGCAGCAGCTCCGGCTAAGAAAAAGTAAAACTAAAATTATTAAGAGAAACAAATGAGAAAAACGAAGCCTAAAAAGAGGATTCTGCTTCCTGATCCCAAGTATCACGATGTGTTGGTGACACAATTCGTGAATAATCTAATGTACCAGGGGAAGAAGAGTATTGCCTATAGCTTATTTTATGATGCTATGGATATTATTGGCGAGAAGATGAAAGATTCTGACAAGGCTCCGCTGGAAATCTGGAAAAAAGCTTTAGAGAATGTAACTCCACAAGTTGAGGTGAAGAGCCGCAGAGTGGGTGGTGCAAACTTCCAGGTTCCAACAGAGGTTCGTCCTGAAAGGAAGATTTCGCTCTCAATCAAGAATATGATTCTTTACTCACGCAAACGCTCTGCTCATTCAATGGCCGAGAAGTTAGCCGCTGAAATTTTAGCCGCTTACAACAACGAAGGTGGTGCTTACAAAAGAAAAGAGGATATGCATAAAATGGCTGAGGCCAATAAAGCATTCGCACACTTCCGTTTTTAGAGTGAATAAACAGAATAAATGGCAAGAGATTTAAAATACACAAGAAATATCGGCATCATGGCACACATTGATGCAGGTAAGACTACTACATCTGAACGAATCCTTTTTTATACGGGCAAAACCCATAAACTTGGAGAGGTTCACGATGGCGCCGCAACTATGGACTGGATGGTCCAGGAGCAGGAGAGAGGAATAACAATTACCTCTGCTGCTACCACAGCTTTTTGGAACTACCAAGGCAATCAATATCAGATAAATTTAATTGACACTCCCGGTCACGTTGACTTTACAGTTGAGGTGGAGCGTTCTTTAAGGGTATTGGACGGAACTGTTGCAACATTTTGCGCAGTTGGTCGTGTTCAGCCTCAATCTGAGACAGTTTGGCGTCAGGCCGACAAATACAAAGTTCCCAAGCTCGCTTACGTAAACAAAATGGACCGTGTAGGAGCAGACTTCCTTGCCGTTATCGAAGAGATGAACGACAAGTTGGGTGCCCACGCAGTTCCTATTGTTCTACCTATTGGAGCAGAAGAGAAGTTTGAGGGAATTATTGACCTCATTTCCAAAAAAGCATTTTATTACGATGCAGATAGCAAGGATCTGGTTAACTATCAGATAAAAGATATCCCTGCTTCAATGGTTGACGAAGTTGACGAGTGGAGAGGAAAACTTGTTGAGTCTGTTGCAGAATTTAATGATGCAATACTTGAGAAGTTCTTTGATGATCCGGACTCCATTTCTGAAGAGGAGATTATTGACGCTTTGAGGAAAGCAACCATTAATATGGCTGTTGTTCCAACCCTCTGCGGATCCTCTTTCAAAAACAAAGGGGTACAGTTTCTGCTTGATGCAATTATGCGATTCTTACCATCTCCACTTGACATTGAAGCCATTAAAGGTATCAATCCGGAAAATGGAAATGAAGAGATTCGCAAACCATTACAAAAAGAACCATTCTGCGGACTAGTCTTTAAAATTGCTACCGACCCATATGTTGGAAGGTTAGCATTCATAAGAGCTTATTCCGGAAAATTGGATGCCGGCTCTTATATACTCAACACCCGCTCAGACAAAAAAGAGCGAGTTGCAAGACTTTATCAGATGCACTCAAACAAACAGAATCCAATTGAATTTGTTGAGGCAGGTGATATTTGCGCAGCTGTAGGATTTAAAGATCTTCGCACAGGAGACACTGTTTGCGTTGAGAACCACCCTATTGTGCTTGAGTCAATGTCATTCCCAGATCCAGTAATCGGTTTGGCAGTAGAACCAAAGACACAAAAGGACCTGGACAAGCTGGGACTAGCGTTAGGCAAACTCTCAGAAGAGGATCCTACATTTACAGTTAAAACTGATCACGAAACTGGCCAGACCGTTATTAGCGGTATGGGTGAGCTTCACCTGGAGATCATTGTTGACCGACTCAGAAGAGAGTTCAACGTTGAAATTAACCAGGGAGCACCTCAGGTGAACTACAAAGAGACAATTCGCTCTGCAGTAGCACACAGAGAGGTATTCAAGAAGCAGACCGGAGGTAGAGGTAAATTTGCAGATATTGTATTTGAAATTGGACCTGCTGACGAGGGTGTTACAGGACTTCAATTTGTAGACGAGGTTAAAGGGGGTAATATACCTAGAGAGTACATACCATCTGTTGAGAAGGGATTCAAGGCAGCTATGGCAAATGGTGTACTCGCTGGTTACGAAGTTCCCGCAATCAAAGTTGTACTTAAAGATGGTTCATTCCACCCGGTTGACTCTGATTCGCTCTCGTTTGAGATATGCGCAAGACAAGCTTTTCGTAAATCTTGTCCTAAAGCAAATCCATACATTATGGAGCCAATTATGTCACTTGAAGTTGTTACACCAGAAGACTATATGGGAGATGTTATTGGCGACCTTAACAAGCGCAGAGGACAAATCACCAGTATGGACTCAAAGGGCAATGCAAGGATAGTAAAAGCCAAAGTTCCGCTTTCTGAGCAGTTTGGTTATGTAACTGTACTTCGTACCCTCTCTTCCGGAAGAGCAACCAGTACAATGGAGTTCTCACATTACACTGAGCTTCCTGCATCTCTTGCAAAAGAGGTTATTGAAAAAGCAGGCGGCAAGAAGTTTGATGACGATACAGACGAATAACAGAATTATAAATTGGTTAATATATAACAGAAATGAGCCAAAAAATAAGAATAAAGCTGAAATCTTACGATCATATGCTGGTAGATAAATCTGCCGATAAGATCGTAAAAACCGTGAAGGCTACAGGCGCAATTGTCAGCGGTCCCATTCCTCTTCCTACAGATAAGAAGATTTTCACAGTGAACCGCTCTACCTTTGTGAACAAAAAAGCACGCGAACAGTTTGAGCTTAACTCTTTCCGCCGTCTTTTGGATATCTACAGCTCCACTCCTAAAACAGTAGATGCCCTTATGAAGCTAGAGCTTCCAAGCGGTGTAGAGGTTGAGATCAAAGTTTGATGATTTTATAAGATAAAGACTGCAATAAATATTAGGAGTTCCAGGATTTTTATTATTTTTGCAGTCCTTTTCGGGCCCATAGCTCAGTTGGTTAGTAGCACCTGACTCATAATCAGGGGGTCGCTGGTTCAAGCCCAGCTGGGCCCACAAAAAAAAGCAGTCGAGAGGCTGCTTTTTTTATGGGCTAGGGTCAAGCCCTGATGGGATCAGGGATAATCAATCAGGTATTTTTCAACAAAATTCAAATAGTTATTAGTTATGCTAATTTGTCGGTTTAATATTTACCTACATTTATGCACATTTAAATATTGGATAAAAATGAAAAAAACACTTTTTGCGCGTGTTATCACCCTGGCATCATTCTTATTAACTGGTAGTATTAACACTCTTGTTGCTCAAGAGATTGTAACCAAGATTTCACAGGGAGAGATTGAGGAGGTAAAGGCTTTACTTGCAAAAGGTGTTAACCCAAATACAAAAATTCACAATGA
>Ga0265295_1002006_pt1 | contig 33820 bp, 50 predicted proteins | sample Munlansysbiofilm_FD_192503 | JGI IMG/M metagenome (GOLD analysis project Ga0265295, IMG submission 192503) | Leachate microbial communities from a municipal landfill in Southern Ontario, Canada - Methane capture system biofilm | ecosystem: Engineered > Solid waste > Landfill > Unclassified ... | reverse complement strand
GCAAAATAAAGAATATTACGATAGGACAGCCACCGCCTAATATGGGCATAAAAACAAAATGTAAAAAGAAAAAAAGAAAAAAGCGATTTTATCAATTGAATAACAAATACTTACAAGTGTAGAAGCTAAAAAGCAAAAAAAACGAAATGTTTAATTTACTTAAATTTTGCTTTAATTTTTTGATGATTAGGGAGCTCTTTCTTACATATTACTTTAACTATAGATAGTATTACCATTAATAAGGATACAAAAATAGCTGGTTTATTTGATTTTACGCCCTTTGCGGCGTTTTTTTTGTGCCTGTAAACAATGCGCGACTGATAGCAAAACAAACCAAAAAACAAGCCGTTTTAAAACACCTTAAAATGACATGAAAATGACCTTTAAAATCTTTGGGTAAACAGTTGGGTAAACAGTTGGGTAAACTGGTAGCGGTTAATTTGAACGGCTAACTACCCCTATATGGCAAAAAAAAGGGGCTAAAATCCAATTTTTAACCGCTAACTACCCCTATATGGCAATGTTATAGAATATGGAATATTGATATAATACATTGATATTTAGTGTAATACACACAAAACAAGACAATACTAAAAATCAAAAACGTGTGTGTGTGTATGTTTTCCTGCTTTTTTGTGCTTAAAAGCGGGGTGGGAGCGTATGGTCATACATTTTAATTATCCTGTTTGCCGGTAAGGGTCATCGCCAGATTTATTATTGTGGCCTTTTTGTTTTAAGCTTTCAATTTTTTCTTTAAGCAGCTCAATAGTATCTTCCTGCTGGGTAATTAGCTTTTCGCGAATTTCACATTGCCGGCAAGGACCGGATGGTAATAAATTGTCCTTTACACTATTCTTGCTAAGATTACTAGTTTCACTCCATTGATCGTGTTCTATTAGGGTTAAATTATCCAGCGAAACACCAAAATAATTGGATATTTTCGTCAATATATCCAAGTCAGGGGACGAAATACCAACCTCCCAGTTGGATAAAGTGGTTGCCTTAACACCTAATTGCTTGCTTAAAGCTCCTTGAGTTAGCTTTTTATTCTGTCTTAAATGCTTGATATTTAGACCAAGCAAAGTTTTTTTAAAAAAAGTATCCATTTTATTTGGATTATCCAATCATATTGGAGTATATTTGCGCACTATAAACGCAACAAATGTACAACAGAATGGCAAAGAATGTCAAGAAATATCCAAATCAGGTAAAAATCAGGCAAAAACTAACCAGAGGCGACAGGTTAAAAGTGGCCGAGGCGACAGGTTACAAAGAAGGTACAATTCGCGAAATGCTCAAAGGCTTTCGCCGTATGACTGATCCCGTGAAGCAAGCTATAATAAACATCGTGAACGAACGTGCTGAGCTCGACAGAAAGCTCGAAGAAATTGCTAAACAGTAACTTTAAATCAGGAATCTTTGAATCAATAAAATGCCACACCCCTGGAACAACATATTAGTAGTAACGGCTGAGGAGCTTGTCCCGGAGTTTTATTCCAGCGAAAAATCCTTAAGTGTTATCTGCAAACGTGCCGAAAAGCGCGGCTACGGATTGAAGCGTGTTCAGCTGGGTGGCAATGGCCGGCAAATGCTAATTGATTTTGACAGCTTGCCCCTCGATATGCGCCAGGCCATAGGCGACCCCCGCAAGGGAAAGCATGTGCTGGAGGAGTTTTTTAAAACAGCCCGTGAAACGGTTGACTATTACCGCGATTATAAGTTTGAAAACGGCGAATATATTGATGAAAAAATACAAGATAAGTATATTGCTAATGCCTGCCTGCTAAAGGCTTGTAAGCGGCTTAAAGTGGCACGTGAGGCCGAAATAATTGGCAAAGGCTACAAGCCTAAAGCTATCCTTACAACACTATGGAAAGATGCCACCAGCTTTAAGCCAATCATGGCGAAAAAGTTTGAAATGGTGAGCACTTTGCCGGAAAATGAGACGCGTTGGAAAGAAACTTACAAGCGATTTACAAGAGACGGATACATCAGCCTGATAAGCAAAAAGCATGGCAACAAAAACGCTGCCCCCGATAACCAGGCCGAAATTATGAAGCTGCTGAACGATATGTTTGGCACTCAAAAGCAAAAACCAAATTTTGCTGATGTAGCACGGCAATATGAATCGTTCCTCAGTGGCTACCTTGATGTAGTTAACAACGCTACTGGTGAGCTATATGTGCCGGACGGCTTCCCCAAATTGAGCTCAACAACTATCTATAATTATTTGAACACCTACGAAAGCCGCACCGGAACCCTTGCAAAGCGCAGCGGCGACCGCCAAAAACTTATCGGCGCATCTATTCCCCACCACAGCTTATTACATCCCGAGTTTGCAGGCAGCATTATTAGTATTGATGACCGCCAGCCTCCTTTTGAATATGCCAAGGGCAAGCGCATGTGGTTTTACAACGGCATCGACTTGGGCAGCGAGGCATTTACGACCTGGGTGTATGGCAAAACCAAAGAAGGTATTATTTTAGATTTCTACCGGCAAATGGTACGCAACTATGCCGAGTGGGGCTTTAGTTTGCCTTATGAATTAGAGTGCGAGAGCTCGCTTAATAGTTCGTTTGCCGACACCTTTCTGCGCGAGGGATATATGTTTGAGGAGGTGAGAATAGAGGCCAATAACGCGCGCGGTAAGCGTATTGAGGCCTACTTCAACCCGCTCCGCTATAAGCTGGAAAAGAAACACGAAGGATGGCTTGCAAGGCCATTTGCCCTGGACGAATCAAACCAATCAGGCGGCGGCAAAGTATCTATGGTGCCTTACGATAAGCTTACTAACCAGTGCCTGCGCGACATTGAAACTTGGAACAATATGCCACACAGCATTTACACCGACAAAACCCGCTGGGAGGTGTTTTGCGAGAAGCAGCATCCAAATTTGGCACCAACAAATTATCGCGGGTTTTTGCGACACCTGGGCTACAAAACTCCTACATCATGCAGGGCCGGTATCGTTAAATTTCAAAATGCCGAATGGCTCTTAGGCGACCAGGGCGAAATTTATACGGGCGATAAGCTTATCAACCTAATGAAAACCGTAGAAGGCGAAAATATAGACATATACTGGCTTGATGCCAACGATGGCAGCATGTTAAAGGCATTGATTTACATCAACGACACTTATATATGCGAAGCACTACCAAAACCACGCTACCACCGCGCCAAACTGGAACAAACAGCGGCAGACTACGAAGCCCGTGAGCTGATGAGCCAATATGCTACCACTATTGAGGCCTACCAGCGCAGGCGCAAGAACGAGCTGGAAACGGTAACCATTATCGACAACACCCCGCTAACACTCAACAACAAGTTTAAGATGCCAGGCCTGCGCCGCGATGAAGAAACCGTGGGTTGCGAGGTGGAGATACTGCCTGAACCGGATTTTCAAGAGGAATTCAACGGCATTGAAACGGGATTTAAAAGAAGCCTAAAAGACAGATTCTAATATTATATAAATACAATACTATGTTACAAATCACAGCAGAGTTTAAGGAAAAAGTAGTAGCGGCATTGCTTGAGCAGCGCGCAAATTTCGACGGTGCCGAATCGGCATTTGCAAGGCAGTGGGGCATAAGCCCATCGGTATTTAACCGGCTAAAAAATGGCGAACGAGACGGGCTGATCCGCGACAATAACTGGCTAACCATTGGCCGCGAGCTCAATGTAAGCTTGAACGAGCGCAAGTGGAATATGGCACGCACAGAGGTATTCAACACCATTGAGGAGGACATTGTTTTTTGCAAGGAATTTAGCAAGGCGCGTATTTGCGTGGACGAGTGCGGTATTGGCAAAACATATTCAGCAAAATACCTGAGTAGAACTTTAAAAAATTGCTTCTATGTAGATGCCAGTCAGGCAAAGACAAAGCAATTGTTTGTGAGGCTGATTGCTAAAACTATAGGTGTGGAGCATACCGGCAGACACGCTGACGTGAAGGCTAATATTAAGTATTACCTAAGAATGTTGCCTAAGCCAATGGTAATTATTGACGAGGCCGGTGATTTGGATTATAACGCCTTCTTAGTACTCAAAGAGCTATGGAACGCCACCGAAAATGTGTGCGGCTGGTACATGCTGGGCGCCGACGGGCTAAGGCATAAAATTGAGCAGGGCATAGCTAATAAAAAGGTCGGCTTTAAAGAAATATTTAGCCGCTATTCGGAGAACTACACAAGCGTAGTTCCATCAGGCAACGCCGATAAGCAAGGCTTTTATCGTAAGCTGATTACTGATGTGCTCACGGTAAATATGAACGACAAAAGCAGCCTGAATGAAATTGTAAAACGCTGCTTGATAACCGAAGATGGAAACATTAGCGGCCTCAGACGTGCCGAGAGCTTACTAATACTCAATCAATAAGTATGTCCGGGTATGAAGCGAACAATCACGATAAGAAACATATACGACAAAGAATATGAAACATTGCAGCTTGACGGGATTTGGAAGGATGTGCTTGGCGAGCCAGAGGCCAATGGCGCCTGGCTTATATATGGCCGCGATAAAAATGGCAAAACATGGTTGGCCTTATCCCTCGCGCTGTATCTGTCAAAAATCAAAAAGGTGCTTTACATATCAGCCGAGGAGGGAACCGGTCTTGCATTTAAAAAAACCATGCTCCGCGTTGGAATTGATACAACGGATACGAACCTTCATCTGCTCGAGTATGAGAGCTTTGAAATGTTAGAAAAGCGGCTCAACAAACGCCGCTCGCCCGAAGTAGTGTTCATTGATAATTTGACAATTTACCAGGACGAATTAAAGAAATCAGCTTTAGCAAGCTTTATAGCACGGCATCCGCGCAAGCTTATTGTGTTTCTGGCACATGAGGAACGCGGCGAACCCTACACCGCACCGGCTAAGCTGGCAAGTAAGCTTGCAAAAGTGCGCTTTCACGTAAAAGGCCTTAGCTGCAATGTAAATGGCCGTGTGCCGGGCGGCGTACTAATGATTGACGAGAAAAAAGCGCAGCTATTTCACGGAAACAAAGTTGAAGAAGAAACCCCAAATTTATAAATTAAATACCCTACGAACATGAAAACAAAAACTAACCTCACTTACAGTTTCGATCCGCATAGCTTGCGGTTGAACATTTTTGAAAATGGCAAAATCCGTGGCGGCTTTGTTGGCCATGCCGCTGAGCGCGAGTTTGAGCGTCTGCTGAGCACTGGCGCAAACATCAATATTACGGATATGAAAGAAGACATCCGTAAGGCAAAGGTGCGCCGCCTGCGTGCGCTTTGGATAAAACAGGGCATTGACGAGTACCGCGATGCTATTTTGAGCCAATACGGCGTGGAAAGCACTGCAAAGCTCAATGTGCAGCAACTGAATGAGCTGATAGGCCAATACAGCTTCACGCCTGCGGCCACAGACCACGTGCGCAAGCAACGCAGTATGTTACTCACGCTGCTAACCAAACTGGGTATTTACAAAACCAACGCCGACTGGGAGCGCGTAAACGCATACATGATGCAACCCCGTATTGCTGGTAAGCTGATTTATCAGATGAGCAGCGATGAGCTGAACGCTTGCGCTAAACGCCTCAGGGCTATACTGCACAAAGCTGATCCGGTTGAGCGCGAAATTGAACGACAATCTATTTTGAATTAATACCTAAAAAAATGAATGCAAAAAACCCCCGCAAAATTTACGTGAGCTACGAGGCAGTTTGCAAGGAGTGCAACGGTGAAGGCGGCACTTCAAACGCAGTTTGCGACCTATGCGCCGGAACCGGCTACGTAAACATCGAAAAAGACATATTTATCGGCGTTACGCACAGCGAAACAAAACCGATAAAGTGGCAAGGCAAGCAAGTTATTAAATTTTAATATCTATAACAACAATGGAAACAGATTATCAAAAAATCAGGCTCTTACAGCAACAAATTGATCGACTAAACGATCAGATCAATGAAGCTGATAATTTAAAAGATCGGCAGGCGCTTTCAAAAAAGAAACGCGCTATATCGGAGCAAATATTAAGGCTTAAACAGCTCGAATTAACCTAAACAAATAATAAAATGGAAAAAATCGACATCAAGGATCTTACTGAAGAGCAGATCCAGGAATTAACAGAGCAGCTCAAACAAAAAGCAGCTGAGCGGGCCAACAGGCGCAAGCAGGATAAGGAAACTTACGAGGAGCTAAAGAATTTTGCTATCAAAGAATCGTTTCAGCTTTTGAGCTCATTGAGCAAAACGATCAGATCAGTGCGTGAGCGTGTGTTCGACAATTTCGCCGACGTGCTTTCGCTTAAGCAAGTTGCCTACGAGCTTACTGATGAGCAGATGGAAAAACAGGAAAGCCACACCTTCACCAGTTCGGACGGGCAACTTAGCATCATCATTGGAAGCAATACAGTTGACAGGTGGGATGAAACCGTGGACGTGGGTATTATCAGAGTGAATGAATGGCTAAAATCGATGGCTAAGGATGAGGAGAGCGGCAAGCTTGTAAGCTTCATAACTGACATGTTGAAGCCTAATAAGGACGGCGTATTGAAAGCTTCAAGAATTTTAGATTTAAGCAAAAAAGCAGCTGAGTTTGGCGATAAGAAACTGATTGAGGCTGTTGACCTGATCCGGGAAGCCTATAGGCCTTCTAAGACATCTCAATACATCAAAGTAAAAATGAAAGGCGAGAATGGACAAGATATTTGGCTGCCGCTTTCAATGAGCTTTTGAGCATGGCAAATCATTGTATATATCACCGGTGCGCGCAGTGTGGATACGACTATTGCATTAGATGCGAAAGCGGTGTATGTCCGCATTGCGGCACCGGTTTTTATGACAAGGAAACCCTAACATTTGAAACAATGACAGAAGAAAGAGCTAAACAAATAATTGCAGCAGCACTCACGCTAACAGAGCAGGATCGCATTACGCTGCTACACAAATTGCAGGCGGCGCATCCGGAGGAGCAAAAGGTAAAACCAGCTGCCGGGAAGTCCATATTCTGCGACTTTTTTACCGAAAAATACGGCACGCAATACTATTGGTCAGTAAAAGATTACGCCGCCTTAAATCAACTGCTAAACAAGATCAAATCGAAGTATGCAGAGCAAAACAGACAAATAGACAACGAAATCATTTTAGACGGCCTTAAACACTTTTTAAACGCCGTTTATGCGCTTAAAAATGAATTCTATAATGCAAACTTCACTATGTCAATTTTAAACAGCAAATTCAATGAAATCTATATCGCAATCTCAGGAAAAAAGCAAGGAAAAATCAGTAACGACTACAAATCGCGAGTTCTTAGAGACCTACAATCCTAAATCTCTGGCGGTAGCTTTTCGCGATGTGAAAAACCCGCTGGCGGCTATTGACAGCGGCGGGTCAAATCTGTTTGCACTGCGAAAAGCGCACGGCGATGTAAAAGTGGCAGCACTCATTAAGCTGTATATGCTTGAGCTTAACAATTTGCTGAACCTGAAACGCTCACTCACTGAGGAAATGATTGACGCGATTGCTGATGAACTACTGGCTTCCTTTTCAATGTTGAACATGGCTGATGTGCATTTAGTCTTTAGACGCGCTAAAACAGGCCACTACGGCGAGTTATACGAGAACGTTAACATGCCCAAAGTGCTTACCTGGTTCACAGATTACTTTGATGAAAGATGCGGCGCGGCGGCACAACGCAGCATAGACGAAGCACAGCAATACAAGCGCGATGACAAACGCGTGAGCGAAACGGTTGCAGAGGTTGATAAGGCTTTTAAACTAAAGTATATGAAGTATGTGAATAGTAAATAACGTCGGAATGGGTATAAGAAACGGTTGCCTATCCGTCCTGAGAATCTGGCAACTGTTTTTTATACCGTGTTATGCCTTCGCTTTTATACACTGAATTATTAATCAATTAAATTATAAATTATGAGTAGAATTAACTTAGCAGACGGCACAATGAGTGCTGTTTTAAAAATGAGCGACGGAAATCCGGGCGCAATGAATGTAATAATGGAAATGTTACAACCTGAATCTAGTAAAATCGACCCTGATTCAGTTATGGGAGGAATGATGAAACTTCTTTCTTTAGACACTTTGGGTATTTATGGTACTGATATTTATGTTTTGCATAATGATATTTGTGGTCGAGATATGTCAAAAACATTTGCCGTGCTAAGGGCGCATCAATTAGGCTTTTTAAACGGTTCAATCCTGAAAGATGCTTGTAGCAGACAAGATTATTCTGGCAGGAAAATGATTGACGTAGAATCGCTTTGTAAACAAGTGAAGGAACACCTGCCGAATTTTGTTTTAAGTGAGGCATAACGTCGGAATGGGTATAAGAAACGGTTGCCTATCCGTCCTGAGAATCTGGCAACTGTTTTTTATACCGTGTTATGCCTTCGCTTTTATACACTGAATTATTAATCAATTAAATTATAAATTATGAGTAGAATTAACTTAGCAGACGGCACAATGAGTGCTGTTTTAAAAATGAGCGACGGAAATCCGGGCGCAATGAATGTAATAATGGAAATGTTACAACCTGAATCTAGTAAAATCGACCCTGATTCAGTTATGGGAGGAATGATGAAACTTCTTTCTTTAGACACTTTGGGTATTTATGGTACTGATATTTATGTTTTGCATAATGATATTTGTGGTCGAGATATGTCAAAAACATTTGCCGTGCTAAGGGCGCATCAATTAGGCTTTTTAAACGGTTCAATCCTGAAAGATGCTTGTAGCAGACAAGATTATTCTGGCAGGAAAATGATTGACGTAGAATCGCTTTGTAAACAAGTGAAGGAACACCTGCCGAATTTTGTTTTAAGTGAGGCATAACGGAACGCAGCTAAACGAGGTGGCTGATTAATATATCGAAACTTAAAACGAAAAACAATGGATTATTTAAACGAAAAAAATTCAAACGAAGAACAAAGCCAGCCATCTTGTTTAGGTGGTGTTATGCGAAGTCCTCTCGGTATTATCAAAGTTTGCCCCGATCCAGGCTGCGAAGCTGTTTGGCATAATTGCCCAATAAAACACACGAAATGCAACGATTGTGATGGCAGAATAATGAAGATCAATGAGGACACTTTTTGGAAGAAATTTTCTAATAATTGGTTTCAATATGATTTTGAAACTGGGGAATATTTTAGACCTGTTCAAGTGAAGCCTCAATTATCTTTAGATTTTGCATAACGCCCGTATATGTTGCCGTGTGAGGCACGAACATGCAATATATACATCGTTATTTAACTAAACAGCATAAAAGCTTAAATAAGATAGTACACTAATTAAAATATTGACACATGAAAATCGCATACATAGCACACCCAATTTCTGGTGATGTAGCCGGCAACTTAAAGCGCATTGAGGCTATAGGCCGGCAAATAAACCTTGAAGAGCCTGAAACAGTTCCGTTTGCTAATTACTTCTTTGATTGCTACGCTCTAAGAGACGATATACCCGCCGAAAGGGCTCGCGGCATAAAGAATAACAACGCGCTTATGCGCAAAGGCTTTATCGACGAGCTGCGGCTTTACGGCAATACTATCAGCCCTGGCATGATACACGAGATTAAGCTGGCACTGCAATTAGACATCCCGATTAGATCAATGACCCTGGAAACGGCAAAAGAGTTTGTAAAACATTGTTATTTATCCCTTACCGATGCACAATGTATAGAACACCTGAAGGCACGCGGCTACCGCATTGAAAAGCCGGTGACTACTTATGAGTATATTTAGCAAGGCTGATGAACCACAACTCCAACACCCTGAAAAAGGCAATGAAAGTGCGCACCTTAGTTGAGCTGCACTACGAGCCAGGGCGGCAGGACAGAAACCGCCGCTGGGTGTTTAGAAATGTTGTTTTAAAAACCTACCCCATGAGCGAGCGCACATTTTGGCGATACATGAGCCTCACGCGCGACCAACAAATGCAAGATGAGGAGCTGTTTGATAGCAACCAGTTGAAACTTTTTTAACCCAAATAACCCCTAAACAATGAACACAATGATAACATTACCTATTTGGATGCTTATTGCCTGCTTAGCACTTGTCTTGATGATTTATTTTTACATCGCAGGGCTATACCGTATTTACAAAAAGCTGTTTGAAGATCAGCTAGAACAAGCTAAAAGGATTAGTAAAACAGCTCGTCAAGAAGCCGAAGCAAATCTTTGTCATGTATTTCGTGAAGTTCAGCAAACCGCTGCTTTGCCTTATCAAGATAATGATGATAAACAAGCTGCTGAGAATCTGTAAGGGCTATACGTAGTGCCTTTAGTTTTGCTTCAATAGCACCCATTCGGATTAAAAGTTCTTTTTCCATTTCTTACATTTTTAAGTTTAGCAACGCAAATGTAAGATAAACCGGACAGGCAGCACAACACTGCCTGCCGGTTTTAAAAAAAAATTAACCCATCACTTGACAAATAATCAAACTGTTGTATATTTGCCCTTGAGTTTCAATTTTTCTTCAGGGGTAATATCCTGAAACATTTAGTTTAATAATATAGCAAAGCTGCTAAGGTGGCCTCGAACGAAAGGACGAGGCTGGTTTCTCGCCCCGCGAAAAATTGAAACTCACACCTAAGGCGGCTTTGCTTTTTTTATGTACTTAAATTCTTTTACAATGAGTTTCAAAAAGAATGACAAAGAGGCCATGAGCCTCACCGTAACCGAAGGTTTGACGGTTACCATCCTGCCCAGTTCAGACCATGAGTTTTTAATGCCCACTAAAGAAGTTGCTAAAGGTTATGGCGCAAGTGAGTATTCAATTAGAATGGCAAAGAAAAGAAACCATTCAGAATTAATTGAGGGCAAACACTTTATTAGCAACGTAACAATTAGTCACGCTGCCTCCCCAGGCTCTTCAATAGGCACACTATGGACAAAGCGCGGCATTGTTCGCCTCGGGTTCTTTATTAAGAGCCAGCGGGCGCGTTTGTTCAGAGACTGGGCAGAGGATTTAATCATCAACCGGATAAACCAACCAGTGGCGCAGGTTGATTTGTTTGGCGAGCATGCACGGCAACTGCCCAAGAAGCGCAATCATAATAGGCTGTCGGCAGATAGGCTTGTAGGCATATTGGCCGATGTGGCCTTGGTAGAGAACCAGCAGCTACGCGAAAGGCTTATTGGTAAGCTATTACAGAAAGGAGGCCAAGCATGACAACCGTTTATGTGAATAAAAGAAGCGGATTAACAGCTTATAAAGACAATTTTGAGCGTTTTGGTTTAAAGGCTTATCGTACCCGTACCACTTGCCAGTGCGCCGAAGGGCAAAACAGGCGCAATGCCATTCTTTTAATAAACTCAGCTAATTATGTTTCGGGCAAAGTAATTCAATGCAAAGCCTGCGTTAAGCTACAGGAAGGAGGCACAAATGAACGATAGCCGCCGCGCCGCCGAGCTGGCCGCCATGAAAAAGATAGCCGAGGGGCACAAGCTGCTGCTTCATGCTATGCTCACCAACAACGAAGCCTATTTGGCGCTATTGCGCGCCGCTGAAGAAACGGCAGACGATAGGCCGCGGCGTTGTGTTACAATGCAGGTGAATAAATATTAAGCCTTAAAAGGCTATAACGCAAAAGCCCCCGGAGTTCGGGGGCTTTTTTTTGCATATATGCAAATTAGTTTGCGTTTTGTGCAATGAAAATGGCGTTTGCTGTTATATTTCAACAATTAATCCTGCGGCTACTTTATTTTGTGGCATACTGCCTGAGTGGTCAACGATGTAGGCCGTGTATTGCTCAATGGAGTGCATCAGCTCATCAAAGTTGTTGTCGGTGGTGCTCGTTTGCCCGGTAAGTGCGGAAAAGTTTTCGCCTTTGTGGCCATGCAGGCAAAGGTTTACGGCATCGAGCAGTTCCAAAAATCCAAGTGCTTCGGTGGTGTATTGCTGGTCGGCACGGGTAGGGATATTGCGCCTGGTAACAATGTGCAGGTTTATGCTTAGGGTTGCATCGCGTGTGCCCCGGCTTTGATGGCGCCACTGTATGGGCAAAAACTCGATAAACACCGCCGGGGTGGTAAAGGGTTGCTCCTCATCGAGCCAGTCGAGCTGCTGGTTCCACAGGTCGAAGTGTTGTATCACGGTTTTATCCGGGTTAGGTTCTGTGGCCACCACATAGTTACCGGCTTCATCTTTTTCAATGTGTTTGAGGCGTTCAATAAGTGCCGTCATTAATTGTTTTCTCATTTTTTGGGTTGTATTAAAAGTGATTTAATATGTATTTCAAGGTCTTTTAAATTCTTATCCATTACGCGTTTCACCGACTGATCCACCTCTGGAGCATGGCCAATAAATCGGCGTTCGGGCATGGTTATTTTGCTGCCTACTTTCATAAGTGCAAGGTTTCTGTAAAACTCGGCCTCCTCATTGTAGCGCATTGATGATTTGGTAACACCACCGCTTTTCTTAAGCTTCACCTTGCCGCCAGCCTCGTAGTACTTAGCCCAAAAAAAGCGTTTCATTTTAGCCGTTACGGTAATAGTTCCTCCCTCGTTGTGTATGGAGGCATAGGGCAGGCTGCTGGTAAATGTTACGGAGTTTTGGTTGGCTGTGGCTTTTAAGCTCCCGCGCAGCCCACCGCCACCACGCACAGTAAGCAATGATCCTTTGCGGCCAAATTTGCGGGCGTCCCAGGGTTTGTTAAAAAACCCTTTTCGCTCAAAATTACGGTCAAACTCATCAAGCAAATCCACACGCAGGTCTCTAAGTATTTTTTGTAAGAATTGGTTACTTTTCATTTTTACTTGACATTTGTGTGTTAATAGATGTATCTTTGTGGTTCAATAAATGCCGATTATGATACGGGAGGGGACGAAACCCTTTTTAGTTGATTAGTCGGCATTTATTATTTTATTGATGCTGTGTGGAAACTCTACCCCATCTATCAGCTCCACGTTAAGCCTAAAAGTTTCTCCCTCATATTCAAAGCTGTAATAATTATATTGCGTTACACCTCTTTCTATTTTGCGCTTTATGTTGGCCTCTGATTTTGGTTTAATAGATTCGCTCAAAGTGGCCTGAGTGATTGGCTGAACCCTTTTCAGAATATCAGGTATTTCAGTGGCCATCTTTTTAAGTTCGGTATTTGCCAGGTGAGCGGCTATGTTTCTTACGTTTTTCCTTAAAAGTATAGCATTTCCGGTTATAAGCTTTTCGGAATTAATCTTCATGCCCTGTTCAGGAATATTTGTTTTTGCCCATTGTTTAATGCCATCATCTACCTTTTTACGCTCAATTTTTTGGGCGGTATTATAAAGCCCATCAATCATGCCAGTTACACCCTGCTGCACCTTAAAATAAGGGTGGTTTTGCGGGAAAATAACCTTTTGCTTACCCGGGTTAAACCGAAACATGGCGGCACGGTTTACGCCTTTTTTGTCGATGCGGGTAGTTGCCGTTTCGCCTTTACCTACTGCCTGTGCGCTATTGCTTTGCGCATACTTATCTTTTAGCACCTGCACCACCGTGCAACGGCAGTTCCAATCGAGGGGTGGCATATAGCTGTCCCAGAAAGGATCGGAAGGTGGCAGGGTTGTATTATGCAGTGCGTCGTGAGATTCTCTCACTTTTTCATCGCGTGAGGTTCTAAACTGCAACCAATACTCATCGCCGTCCTGTTCAATATCGTTCCATTTGGCGGCCATTTGCGCCGTTTGTGTTGCAAAGTTATATTCGGTATTGAGGTAGTTGGTATTGTAGGTTTCGTTTAGCTTGAGCATTTGCTGCTTAAACTTATCGTAAGGCACAATGCCACCGTTTTCATCCTTCAGCAATAATGAAGCCTCTTTAAGTTCGTGGTAGGTTTTGAGGCCTGAAAAAACAAACACGTTTTTATCCAGGGCTTGTGTAAGTGCCGGTGGAATTTCGTGTTTAATGCCGGAAGACAAGCCATCTTTTACGGCTTGCGACAAAACACGGTTAATTTCGTTTACCAGCTCGGCTGGTGGTTTTTCGGCCAGGTTCTCGGCAGTAAAACCTTTGTTTTTGTGCAACCATTTGGTGGCTGCCTCAAAAATACTTTGGTTAATGCCAGGGTTTTTTTTATCGGCCAGGTGTAGGTGGCCGTGATGGTCGTGGTACAAGTCAGATACTGCGGCATGAAGCCCCGTGTACCACCCGGGGCCTACACGAAAAAATTTGAAGGTGAGGGTGTGCTTTTTCCTGTTACGGGTATGTTGTATTTTTCTGCCCAATATTTAGGGTCAATATCGTATCCGCCGTTTACCAGCATAGTTTCAATATTGATTTGTTCCTGTGGGGTGTACTCTACCGAATCGTCCCAGTTAAATTGCAGCGCGTCAACGGCAAAACCATGCATGACCATGAGAGGTAGGAGGCGATTATTTATTACATCGCGCAGAAAGTCGGCATCGGCTTCTACCACGTTTTCAAAGATGTCAAGGTGTACTTTTGACTGGCTGAGCGATGCGCCGTCGTCAATTGTCATTGTTTGGTTGAGGATTCCTTTACTCATTTCTTTATTCGCGCGTTCGATGCGTTTGTCGTACACGTTATAGGCGTCGCCCCTGGAGCTTTCTTTAATATCAATTTCGGTGCCCTCGGGGAAAAGTCCCCAGGCGGCAGCACCCATATCCGAAAGCATTTTTTCTACCTTGTTAATTTCTTTGGCATCGCGGCTGATGGTTTTGCCAATGCGTATGGGCATGCCAAACAATTCGCCAAAGGTATCCCAGAATGCCAGCATGTTCTTTTTGCTGAGCGCCTGTGGTGAGCATTTCAGCAGTAGCCCCAGGTCGAAGGGGTTGCCCGCCTCTATGCACCAGTTTGCAATTTTGCCATCGCGGTAGCTTATGCCCTTTTTCGGTTCATCGCCTACCTCGCGAAGCAGTAGGCCATGCTCGGGCATGACGTGCTTGCGCGGAACCAGGCGAACATTCTCAAATTTGCGTTTGCCGGCAATGGTAAGTATATCGCCAAACTGTATGAGCGAGTGCCCCCAGTAGCGGCTATCCAGCACCAGGGATGCGAAATCTTTGAACCATTCGGTCTCCAGTATTTCGGTGGCGTCCCGGTTTTCCTTGCCCGTCTTGTCCATCAGCCTGAAAGCCTTTTTCAGCACCATACCCTTACGCTGGCCAATGGCACCGGTAAGGTGCAGGTCAACGTCCACGTCGGTATAAACATCGTACAGGCGCGCCCGCTGTGGGTTTTCAACGTTAATAGCCATTTGCCATGCCTGCCGCCAGGTGCCAATATCTTTTTTGGTAAGGTTTTGCGTTTTAACGGCAAGCTCAATCAGCATAGCTTTTACACGTTCGCGACCGGCTGCATTTTGCATGGCCAGCATCATTTCAGGGGTGTACTTATCCATTTCAAGGGTGATTTAGTAATCATACTTACTTTTGTTCCAGGAGCCGTATTTCACGGCAATACCGGTATCAATGCCGTCATCGTTAATTAGCGGAGGCAAATCAGGCGAGGCCTTCCCTGCCTGCACGTTCTCCAAATACTCTATGGCTCGTTTGTAGCGCGTTTCTCTTATCTCGAAGCCCATGCGCTTAGGAAGCCAGGCAATGAGGTGGTAAAGCGCCACATCGGCGGTTATCATTACCAGCTGTGAATTGCGCTGCAAACCTAATGCAGCATAAGCAGCGGCCATATCGTATCTGCCACGCAGGTAGGAGCTAATTTCTTCCATGGCATAGCGCTCTGCCCTTTCCCTGTTTACTTCATCGCTTTGGTGTATTACCTCGAGCGTTTGCGCATCGCTCACGGCTTTATAATCGTCTGTGGTTAAAAATGACATGGTTATTGGGTTTTATATAGTGCGATTTTATCGAGCTGGTCGATGGTAAATCCTTTTTTAAAATGCCTTCGGGCAATAGATTCTTTAAGGTCTTTTTTTGAATAAACGACTGGTCTGCCTTTCACCAGCAGCACATAGCAGCGATATTTTGTAAGCTTCTTAATTTTGTTGGCTTCTTTAATTGCTCTGCGCAGTCTCAGCTCGAAAATGATGTTTATAATTAACTTTACCATAGGTTTTTACTTGTTTGGCGTTTGCCGATTGATGGTGTAAAACTTTCTATTCTGGTTCTTTTTTGCATCAGGTAAATTGCTCCTTCGTCTGCATCCGGCGCATCGTCGTGGGTGCGGCTGCCTTTTTCAAATGCCAGCAGTTGCTCGATGCCTGTGAGCATATCGCGGTCGGTTTGCATATCCTGATTGTACCATACGAAACCACGTTCCCACAGTGGACTTATAGCCTCAATGCGCTGGAACTTATCTGGTTTTTTGCGGTGGTCGCCTCTGATTGGGAGCTGGTATCCGCGGTTGTTTCCTTCCACGGTAAACTCATCCAGGATAATATCCTGAAGGAAGTTTGCTTCCATCACGTAGTCGCACAGCACACCTTCTGGAATGCGCTCGTGGAAGTCGTAGAACCAGCGTACCATTTCGCTGGTTGATGCCTGGCGAACGAATGCTGCAATATGATGAAGCTCGTTGCCAATTTTGCCCCATACCTTAATGGCTTTGTAGTCGTTTTTGGAGCTACTCTTAAAAGATGGGTCGCAGTAAGCTATCAGGTGCTCATATTTGTTTAGCCTGGGGAGTTTTTTCCAGCGTACCCAGTCGTTTTTAAACACGGCACCCTCGGTGATGGGGTTGTTCATGTACTCCTTTTGAAACGACCGGTATCCCATAAACTGCTCCATATCCTTCACCTCGTGTCGTTCCCATTTTTCCTTCCAGGTAACATTGCCTTTGTTGTCGTATATGTTTACCTGCGACACATGAACGCCCTCTGTCGCGGCTATTCTGGCCAGCACGCTGTTTTTCCCTATCAGGTTGCCAACCATAATAAACCGCCCCCGGCCACCGTCTAAAGCGCCAAAAAGCGCCTCTTTTACCCAATCAGTAAGCCTTGACACCCTTGCTTCGTTTTCTACCAGTTCATCGTCGTCAAGGTCGTCAATAGCGATATAGTCTGGCCGTTTATCGCGGTAGCGCAAACCGCGCGGGCTTTGACCTCTTCCCCGGGCAAAAAAAGCGCATCCATCGGCAGTAATAAATTCGCCCTCCTGCCAGCTTCCGGCATTGTATTGTTCGCCAAAATCATTGATGTATCGCCGGTTAAATTGCAGCTCGGCCTGTATATCGCTGAGTAGGGTATTTGCGTTGTCCTGGCTTTTGCCCACCAGCACCATGACGTTAATTTGCCTTTCCTTTTGGCATTTGAGCCAAAGCGGAATAATAATATCAATATGAGTTGATTTGGCGTGCGCTCTTGCCCACTTTAGCACTGCCTTTAGGTTGGGGCTGTTTTTGATTTTGTTAGCCGTCTTTATATGGAATCTTCCACTTTTTACTTTTGCAAAATGCGGGAAGTAATAATCAACAAAATAGGCATAATCGTTTCGGGCGCGTTCGATACGTGCAAGCTTCACGGCTTCCGGCTCGTGGGGGTTCACGGTAGTTTGTTCCTGCACCAGGCGGCAATGCTCGCGCCATGCTTTGTAGGCATTTTTATCGAACTTAATCATGCTACTTGTTTATTTGTTCGCTGATGTATAAGTCCTGAAACTTGTTGATTGCCTTGATTAATTCCGGTGTAACCTCCGGATCAACCGTAAGGCGGTACTGCATCCATTTACCGAATGCCATAAAAACCTCAATAGCATCAACCACATTGGCTTTTTTATCGAGTTTTTCAATGGTGGTTGCAAACTTTGATAGCTTATCGCCAAGGGTAGCAAGCAGCTTTGGGTCTTTAGTTGTGTTTACTTCGTCCAACAGGCTATTGATAGAGTGCAGCAACTTGTTAACCAGTTCCGGTCGTGTAATTGTTGCGGCGGCTCTTAGGGTTTCCCATCCGCCATCTTTTACCCATTTATTGATAGTAACCTTTGAAACGCCTGTTTTTTCAGCTATTGAGCTTTGCGCTTCTCCCTGCATGTATAGAATGCGGGCGAATTCCTTTTTGTTAGTCATCTGATTTTTTGCCATCCTGTTATTTTGACATGAATATTATTTGCAAAAATGGGCAGATATTAGGGTGTTATAAAAATATAACTGACAGAATGGCGGTATTAATTTGTAGAAACTTGCCCTCTGTTTTTCTTTGCATAACAAAACCGATAAAAATGAGCTACGATGTAGTAATTAGCAACTCAAAGCTGAACAGTTATAAGACCAGGGTAATTACAGCTGGTATAGACACCACACAGTATAAGCGAAACCCGCTATTATTGTGGATGCACACACGCGCTACCAAGGGAACATCCGACGATGTGCTCCCTCTTGGAACTGTTGACAACCTGCGGGTTGATGGCGACCAACTACTGGGGACTTTAAAATTTGACGAATCAGATCCCTTTGCGGCGCGCATAAAGGCCAAATGGGATGCCGGTGTGTTGAAAATGGTAAGCCCAGGACTTGATATAGTGGAGCAAACAGACGATAAATCATTATTGCTACCAGGCCAGCTTCGGATGACCGTTTCAAAATCTATACTGCGCGAGATAAGCGTGGTTGACCTTGGCAGTAACGACGATGCGCTGGCATTATACAGCGATGGTAAAAAACTAAACCTTACCGCAGGTGAAAGCGGCGAAATTCTCAAATCAATTCATCAATCTTTAAACATGAAAACAATTGCATTAAAACTAGGCTTGCCCGAAACGGCGACCGAAAATGAGGTATTGCAACTCATTGGCACTTTACAGGACAACGCGGTAAAATTAGCCGCTCTTGAAACCGAAATGGCAGACCTGAAAAAGGCAAGCATTGAGGCCGTGGTTGACCAGGCTATCAAGCTAAAAAGAATTACTGCTGACAAACGTGCTCATTTTATCACGCTTGGCGAAACCTCAGGTAGTAAAGTACTGAGCGATACGCTTGAGCTAATGACACCGGCTGTGAAACCAAGTGATTTTGTTGGCGGCAATGGAAAACCCGGAGCCAATGAATACAAAAAGCTTAGCGAGGTGCCGGCAGAAAAACGCATGGAGCTGCGCGATAGCAACCGAGAAACTTACAATGCCTTGTACAAGGCAGAGTATGGAATTGACCCAGTTTACTAACCAAAAATCAAAACTCGAAAAGATGAAAAAGTATCTTTTATTTATTATGGCATTGGCCATTAACGCGCTAATGGGCGCAACCCTTGCCGGGGTAGTAGGCGTAAATCCTGTTATTGGCGCTGCCAGCCTCAATGGTGCAGCATTAGCAATTGGTCAGTTAGACCTTGCAAGCTCTATGCGTGCAGGTGTTTTTACAGAAGTGTGGACAGGTGAAATGATTAAGTCCTTCCGAAATTCAGTAGAAAGTATTGGATGGCTGGCAAAAATCAGGAGCTATGACCAATACGCCGAAAATGACATGATTCACTTTATTAACATTGGTGGCGACCCAACCGTTTTAATCAACAATACTAGTTACCCGATTGGTGTGGAAAATTTAGCCGATACCGATAAGGCAATCAGCCTTGACAAATATCAAACAAAAGCTACACGAATTACAGATGATGAGTTGTATGCTATTAGTTATGATAAGATGGGAAGTGTAATTGAACGCCACCGCGAGTCAATTGATACAACTAAATATTCCAGAGCAATTCATGCCCTTGCACCGGCATCTCATGCCGCCACCACACCTGTATTGCTTACAACCGGAACAGCCGCACCTGAAGGAGGCCGCAAAATGCTTACCAGGACTGATATTATAAACCTGAAAAAGGCTTATGATAAAATGAAAGTTCCGGGAGCAGGGAGGATATTGGTGCTTAGTCCTGATCATGTTGCCGACTTATTACTCAATGACCAGAAGTTTGCTGATCAGTACTACAACTATACCAGCGGCAAAATTGCAAATATGCTAAGCTTTGAGATTTATGAATTTGTTGACAATCCTTACTTCAAGCAGGCTAAAACAAAGTTAGCTTATGGAGCAGTACCCGAAGCGGGTGAGTTTATGGCCAGCGTTTCATTTTTTGCACCACGCATGATGAAAGCCACTGGAAGTACAAAATCTTACCTCTCGGCGGCTAAGGACAATCCTACCACACAGGAAAACCTTGCCAATTTCCGCCACTACTTTATTGCGCTTCCGTTGAAAAACGAGGCAATTGGTGCTATTGTTTCAGCAACTGTATAACGATATGGCGAAAAAGACGAAAAAAGAATCTCCGGTGGTTGAAGCAACCGCCGGGGAAATCGCCACCAAGGTGGAAGAAACCAAGGGCGAAATTAACGCCACCGACCAAGACGAGCTGAACGAAAAACCCGCTGATGAAACCGTTCCTGAAAAAGACGAGCTGAACGAAAAACCCGCTGATGAAACCGTTCCTGAAAAAGACGAGCTGAACGAAAAAGCAGATATGTTATTTAAGTCCTACCCATCGGCAGCGGCTTTTCACTTCACCTCTGACGGCATCGCCTTTTTAGAAAAAACCAATGCCGAAAACCACGGCAGAACATTGCTCTTGAAAGCAGTAAAAACAATTAACAGAAAGGAAGCATAATGTTACCACGCGTTAAAATTGAATTTGCAAACGGTGCCCTTGGCCAGGTTGCTGTTAGTCCGGATGGTGTGTTTGGGCTACTCACTACTGCCGCTCCGGTTAATGAAAAACTTGAGCTGCTTAAGAGTTATGTGGTTAAATCAATGGATGATGTAACCAATACGCTTGGAGTAACTGAGGCTAACAACCCGGGATTGCACAAAGTGCTTACCGAGTTTTACAACACCGCAGGCGATGGTACTGAGCTATGGCTACGCTGCTTTGCCGAAACCGTAACACTTACAGAAATGGCCACTTTAGCCACCACTAATGGAATTCGCAATTTGTTGCAGGATGCAAACGGAAGGCTTCGTGGGGTGTTCATCCATCGCACACCCGCAAGCGGTTATAGTGCAACAATTGCCGGTGGGCTTGATGGTGATGTGGCCACTGCTATTGCAGCTGCACAGCTAACCGCTGATTGGAGCTCTGAAACCCTAAAAGCGCCAATCTTTATTATGGTGGCAGGATTGTATTATACAGGTGATCCTATTGAACTGACCGATTTAACAACCGGCAACCAAAACAGGCTTGGTGTAATGATTGGCGATACCGTTTCTGGAAACGGCTGTGCCATTGGAATACTTGCCGGTAGGCTGGCAAAAATGCCAGTGCAACGCAATATTGGCCGTGTAAAAGACGGCGCGGTTATAACGCTTACCAGTGCCTATTTAGGCAATATAAAGGCCGAGCTGGCCGATGCCGGAAGCGTTCACGACAAGGGTTATATCACTTTCAGGATGCACACCGGACGCTCAGGGTATTACTTTACGGATGACCCACTGGCTACGCTGCCAACTGACGATTATAACCATTTAACCGCCCGCCGCACTGTGGATAAAGCTTATCGCCTTGCTTATGGAGCAATGCTTAATGAGCTGCTTGAGGAGATTCCGGTTAGCGATGAGGGAAAAGTAAGTGTAAGCTTTGCCAAAGGGCTTGAAACGCTTGCTGAAAATGCTGTTATTAATTCCATGACAGTAAATGGTGAGCTGGGCAACGACCCGGAAAACCAGAATGATACTGGTGTGGAGTGTTTAGTAGATACCAACCAAAACATTGTGGCCACCGGATTTTTGAAGGTGGGTTTACGTGTTAAGCCATACGGCTATGCCCGCTATATCAATGTAGAACTTGGATTTAAAACTATTAGCCAATAAGGAGACAACACATGTTCGATACACGACAATATGAATATGCAGACATCACTGTAGCACTTGGTGGCCGCATAATTACGGGACTGAGAGGCGTTAAATACAGCTCGAAACAGGAAAAAGAAGCTGTTTATGGCAAAGGTAATGAGCCTATGCACATCCAAAAAGGCAATAAAAGCTATGAGGGCGAAATAAGCATGCTACAAAGCGAGCTTGAAACTCTGCGGCTTGCAGGAAAAGGTAGTGTGCTTGGACTGCGCCTGGATGCCGTGGTGGCTTATGGCAACCCCTCAAAAGGCGATGTGCTGATAGTCGATAAAATTCGCGGCATTGAGTTTACTGAAGACGCCAAGGAAATGAAACAAGGCGATAAGTTTATGGAGGTAACACTTCCATTTATCTGCCTGAGAATTGAAAACCAAAAATAGCTGAAGTATGAAAAAAGAATTGATTGGCCAGGCCACGCCTGAGCAAATTGAAGCATGGAAAAAGAAACATGGTAAGCTGTTTGGGATTATAGTGGATGGGCATATTTGCTATCTGCGTAAACCAGATCGCCGTACACTTTCTTATGCAACTGCCGCAGGTGGCAGCGACCCCATAAAGTTTAACGAAACCCTGCTGAACAATTGCTGGGTAGGTGGTTCGGAGGCCATAAAAACAGAGGATGACTTGTTTTTAGGTGCATCAGGAAAGCTTGCAGAGCTGATTGAGGTAAAACAGGCTGAGCTGGTAAACTTATAGAGTCTGCCGGAGTAGAAGATCGCGACTTTGTGCGGGTGGTAGATGCCCAGCTACGCTACTACCTACACATAGCCGATCCCGACAGGCTTAGCGACCAGGACTGGGCGATGCGATTTAAAGAGCTGGAATGGATAAGGAAAAAAGAGGCCGATGCAAATAGGCGTTAAAGCTTAAAATCATTGTTTTTTGAAAAGCCGTATTTAAACATCCAAATAACAAATGAAAGCACCGCCAAACCAAAAATTCCGAAAGCTATATAAGATAAAATCAGGTTTAACATAATGTATTATTTAAGCGCAAATATAGGGTAAAATGAGCACGAGTATCAACTATAGCTTTAATATTGTTGGCAATGCCGCTGTTGTGGTCAATAACATCACCGGAGGCATTGACAAAATGAATAATACTGTTAAGCAAAGCGCTGGTTTGTTTCAAAACCTTTCTGCTAAAATAGTTGTATTCAACCAGGCATCTCAGCTTTTGCAAAGCTTTAATACAAGCCTGATGAATGGCGCAAAAGCCGGACTTGAGCTGGATAAGTCAATGGCCGACCTGTCAGCTATTACCGGACTCACCGGAGATAAGCTAAAAGAAGTTGAAGGATATGCCAGGCAATCAGCAAAGACATTCGGCGGAAGCGCGGCACAGGGTGTGGAAAGTTACAAGCTTATACTTTCGCAATTAGCTCCTGAAATAGCGGAAGTGCCCACGGCACTTTCGGCCATGGGAGAACACGTGAACGTGCTTAGCAAAACGATGGGAGGCAATGCCACAGCAGCCGCGGAAGTGCTTACCACAGCTATGAACCAGTATCAGGTTTCATTAGACGATCCTACAAAGGCATCAGAGAAAATGGCTGAAATGATGAACGTCATGGCGGCTGCCGCAAGTGTTGGTAGTGCTGAGCTTCCGGCAATAAAGCAGGCTCTTGAGCAATCCGGTATGGCGGCAAAGATGTCCGGCGTTTCATTTGAAGAGCTTAACGCCTCAATACAGGTGTTAGATAAGGCGGGAAAAAAAGGAGCTGAAGGTGGTGTGGCAATACGCAACGCTCTAAGCATTTTAGGACAAGGTAGGTTTATGCCAAAGAAAACCGCCGAGGCATTAATGGGCGCCGGAATTGATATTGAAGCTCTCGGAGATAAAAGCTTAACGCTTGCCGAAAGGTTGAAAATGCTTCAACCGGTGATGAATGATAGCGCATTGATTGGTGAAATATTTGGGCGAGAAAACTCAAACGCTGGTACGGCATTAATTGCCGGGGTCAGTAAAATTGAGGAATATACCGAGGCCGTTAGAGGTACGCAAACGGCAACTGAACAGGCAAATATTGTAATGGAAAGCCAGAGCGAAAAGCTTGGACGAGTTAGAGCGGCATTTGATAATATAAAAATATCCATGTTTAATGCACTTGGTGCCGCATTGCCTTATATGCAGGTGTCAATGGAAATATTAGTGCCACTAAGCCAATCAATTCCATTATTCTCAGCACTTGGTAGTATGATTCAGTACGTTACCAATGCAGAAAAAATGAAGGCAGTGTGGGATGGCGTGCTTGCCGCTAAGACTACTATACTAACAGGGGCTACCTGGTTATGGAATGCTGCATTGGCGGCTAACCCTATAATTTGGGTGGTATTGGGCATTGGAGCTTTAGTGGCCATATTAGTACTCGCCTGGAACAAACTTGATTGGTTTAGAGGCGGTGTAATGGCGGCATGGGAAACCATAAAACAATTTGGTATAATACTCAAAGATTTTGTCATTGACCGCATAAAAGGAATTATTAGCGGCATAGCCGGTGTTGGTGGTGCCCTGGTAAAACTGTTTAAAGGCGACTTTGCCGGAGCCTGGGAAACAGCTAAGGCAGCTGCAGGTGATTTGGTGGGTGTGGATGCTGTGAAGAAAGCTGTTGGAAGCGCAAAAGATGCCGGCGTTAAAATTGGAGCAGCCTATCAAAAGGGCGTGGCACAGGTTAACGCTGAGAATGCGGAGGCCATTGCCGCTCCCTCAAATAAAATAGCTGCAGCCATAATTCCGGGAAGTAATATAAACCCTAACGGTGGAGGAGCTACAAATGTTGAACCGGTTGCCACATCCACAAATGCAATTGCTTCAGGCGGCACTCGAAATACTGAAATACATATCAGCCTTGGAAGCCTGGTTGATAAAATAAGCTTTAGCGGCGGTGTGGGCGAAAACTCAGAAGAAATGGTGCGGCGGGTTGAAAAAGCCCTGATGCAAGTGTTGAACGTAGCTTATGCCTCTGCCTAATGAATAAAATAAATACCATAGCAACTGGAATTAACTTGCCGCCTATTTTATTGAAAGATAAGGTGGTAATTTTAAACATGAACAGCAATGGCACTATGGCCGAGGCTGAGGGCAATGCCATAGTATCGCAGCAATATCCACTCACGCTGCTTAGCAACGACCTCAAAGACTTTGTTTTTCCGATTGATCCAATCATTTCACTGAGCTTCCGTAATATTATCACCCGGCGCACAGTGGCAAAGGGCAAGGTTAGGGGAACTATCAAGGAACGTTGGACAGAAGACGATGTGCAGATTACAATTACTGGCGTTTTATCAACTAATAATGGCGCCTATCCGGCGGAGGTGGCCGAGCTTCAAAAGTACTTTGAGTATCGCGGGCAAATTGATGTGCAAAGCCCTTTTCTTAATGCCAGGAATATTTTTTCGATAGTTATTGAAACGCTTGATTTACCCCCAACTAAGGGGCTGGAAAATCAATCTTTTCAAATCAAGGGCTACAGCGATGACGTGTTTAACCTTTTAATTGAACAATGATGTATTACGACATGAATTGGAAAATTAAAATAGGAAAATACCAGCTTGGAATGCTACACAGCGTTGAAATAACCCGCTCGGTGGAGCAGCTAAGCGACACGGCAAAAATTGTGCTGCCTGGTGCAGTATTTAATAAGGCACTTGAGGTGGAACAAAAGATTAAGCGAGGCGACAAAGTAACTATAGAGCTTGGTTATGGCGAAAACCTAAGCACTGAATTTGAAGGCTATTTGGATAGTATTTCTACAGATGACGGAAGCATAACGCTGAACTGTGAAGACTCCTTATTCCTGCTTAAAACAGCTGTTGGCGATAAAGAATTTACAAACCCAGGGCTTGCTGATATATTAAAATACATCATGCCACAAGGCTTTACGCTGAAATGCGACTATAGTTTCAACTATGATAAATATGTGATACAAAGTGCTACGGCCTATCAGGTGTTAAAGAAAATTCAGGAAGAAACGAAGGCTAATATTTACCTCAAAGGAAAAGAGCTTCACGTGCATCCACAGTATAGCGAGCTGTTTGGAACCGCAATTTATAGTTTTCAAGAAAATATTGAAAGCAGTGATTTAGAATATAAAAATGCTGAAGACAGAAAGGTGGAAGTGGTTGTGGAGGGAAAAGCTAAGGATGGTAAAGTTATCCGCGAAACCGTCGGCGAAAAAGGCGGGGATGTTATTACACGCAAAATTAGCGGTGTAAGTGACCCTGCAAGCTTAAGAAACTTAGCCTTAGAACAGCTTAAAATTAAAAGCTACACCGGTTATTCCGGAGCCTTCACTGGCTGGCTATTGCCGTGGTGCGATGCGGGCTATGCCGTTTCAATTAGAGATGATGACTACGAATACAAAAACGGCACCTATTACTGCACAGAAGTGATTACAAGCATGGACAGCTCAGGCGGTAAACGAACAGTAAAACTTGGAAGGAAAATATGAACGAGATACGCGAAAAAATACAGGCTATGGCAGGCAGTCCGGGAGTGGTTATATTTACAGCCGAGGTGGTTGAAGTGGATGATACATTTTGCACGATAGAGTATGGCGGCAATAAGTATAACGGTGTAATGCTGTTTAGCATAGGCCAGCAAGGCAAGTTTTTGTTAAAGCCTGCAATTGGCAGCATGGTAACAGTGGCAGACCTCAGCGCAGGCTTAAAGCGCGATTTGTGTCTCGTGCGTATTGACAAGCTGGAACGCTTTAAAATAGAACACAACGGACTCGTATTTGAAATTGATGGCGAATCAGCAAAAATAGACATGAGTTGCGACGGCGTAAGCCTATCAACAATTTTTGAAAAGCTGGCCGAAATTCTTAAAACCCTTAAAGTAGCCGTAATGACACCGAACTCACCAAGTGGGACAATTACACCCGATACCCTTGCGCTTGTAACTGGTTTTGAAATGGCATTTAAATCGCTATTAAAATGAAAAAAGAACACGATATTTTATTGGACGGAGACTACGATTTAGCGATAAGCAGCGGCGATTTTGCCGTGGGTGAAAACCTGAATCAGCAGTTAGCCTGCCTGCTAATTGCTACACCCGGCGATTACCGCCAAAGTCCACTTATAGGCGTTGGTATTCAAAGCTACCTGCTTGATGAGGATAAGGATGAGCTAAACAGGTCAATAAGGCTCAACTGTAAAAAAGACGGTCTTCAGTTGGAAAAACTTGAAATTAAAAACGGACAAATAACAATTGACGCCACACGCGCCAATTAATTAAAAAGTAGGCAATATGATTACACCATTAAAAGGAAGAATAAGCAGCAAGTTTGGACAGCGCAAGCATCCAATTTCCGGCAAAGTTTCGTTCCATAACGGAATTGATATAGCGGCGAAAATAGGCACTCCAATTGTTTCGCCTGCTAATGGAACAGTTCAGCGTATATGGGATCACCATAGTGGAGGCAAATCATTAAGTATAATCACTCCTGGTGGACTTAGGTTTGGATTTGCACACCTCATCAAAAGGCTGGTCAGGCAAGGTGACGCAGTTGAAGCCGGACAAATAATTGCTCAGGTGGGAACCACCGGCGCAAGCACCGGGCCTCACTTACATTTTACAGTTTCAAAACAGGGGCAATTTATTGACCCGCTTAAATACTTTACATTCTAATGTGGTTTGAAGTCTTTAGCATAATATTTGGCTCTGGCGGCATTGTTTATGGCGTGGCAAGTTGGTTCGTAAGCAAACGCAAACGCAATAACGACTTTATCTCTGAGCTACAGGAATCAATAAATAAGCTTTCGAGGTCATATACCGAAACCCTTAACACATTAGTTGACGTGCAGCGGCAGAATAGTAAGCTGCTTATTAACCAGGACAAACTTGAAAGCCAGAACGTGGTGCTGATGGCTAATCAGGAGGAATTGATTAAAGAAATAGAAAAACTAAGGCGCGAGAATAAGGGCCTTAGCACAAAATTAGCAGAACTTAATAAAACACTTAAACATGAAAAATATAGTAGTGCTGATTGTGCTGATGGGCATTGTAAGTAGTTGTAGCAGGCATACCGCACCGGTTGTTGAAGTGCCGGTGAAAACAGTTGAAATAACCCGCGAGCGTTTAGTGACTTGGGTAGTTCCTGCTGATAGTAGTTATTTGTCGCTGCTATTGGAGTGTGATTCGCTAAACAATGTTATTGTTAAAGAGCTAAGTGAGCAAAAAGGCAAAAACACCAGCACGGATTTTAGCATCAGCAATAATAAGGTTGTTTATAAAACAATTTATAAGCGCGACACTATTTACGTGCCCGTTACAGATACGATCATAATTAAAGACAGGCCGATAAAGATAGAAATTCCGGTTGAAGTAAACCGATTAACCTGGTGGCAGCAAACTTTGGTTTGGGCAGGTGGAGTGTTACTTTTTTTAGTTCTAATTATCGTTTTACGATTCTTAATAAAAATTAAAAGTGGTATCTAAACGCATCATAACACAAGCCGGCCAATCCCTCATCGACATCGCCATACAGGAGTACAAAACCCCACGCGGCATCTACACTCTCTTGGCCTATAACCAAGACAAACTCCACAGCATTACACAAGAGCTGGAGCCGGGCACGCGGTTAGAGGTGCATCCAATTGTTACAGACTGGCGCGGCCTTATTAAATCGCCGGTACGCATGCAATATTACGAATCGGAGTGGATGGATACTATTTGCATCCAGATCATTGCCGGTGCATTCAGCTCAGCGTGGAGCGGTGTGGTTTGCAGGCAGTCGCTTCCGGCAAGTTTCACACACAGCTGGAACGTTAATGTGTGCGTACAGGCTAATGATACTTACAGCCACAGCTGGCGCAATGTAGTATGTGTGAAACAGCTATTAGACAATTTTAGCGCGATGTGGTTAGATACAGCCTGCGTGCAAGTGCCCGGCGATACATATAGCATGAACTGGATAATAACAGCTTGTGTGCAAATACCCGGAGACGCTTACCAGGCATCATGGAATGATAATATTTGTGTGCAAGTTCCTGCTGATGTATTCAGCTATGAATGGATGCTCGACACCTGCGTGCAAGTTCCTGCTGATGTATTCAGCTATGAATGGAGGCTCGATACCTGTGTGCAAGTTCCTGCTGACATATATAGCTACGACTGGAACCTAACGGCATGCGTTCAGGTACCAGCAGAAATCTATAGCTATGGATGGAAAGATACCGCCTGCGTACAAGTTGACGCAGGAACATACAGCGCACGTTGGCGCGATACGATAGTTTGCACACAACGTGCAGAAAAATAAAATAAACAGTAAACCTTAAAAATCAATAAAATGTCAAATTACATTCAAACAGGAGAAGGTCGTAAAACGATCCTTCAAATCAACAAAACAGACGCTGACGGCAACGTCGTTTCCGGATTTCCAAAGCAGTACAGCATTTTGCCTGCCTTCACCGATCCGGTGTCGTCAATTGCTTACGGTGCATTAACAAGTACAACTTATGCACGTCTCACGAACACGCAATTCAATGCGCGTTTGGCAGCATTCGTAAACTACGTTAAATCGCTGAATGCCGGTATCGAAAACGACATTCCGAGCTTGTCGAGTGGATGTTATCAGGCCGAAAGCTCTAGTTGCGTTGTTAATGTTGTAGTTCCTCCAGGAAGCTAAAAACATGGCACGCACAATAAACGATATATATCAGCAGATGCTGGCTGCTAAAGAAGCAGATAGCAGGCTTTCAGTGCTTACAAGCAATAGCTTGGCGGGAATTTGGAAGCTACTGCTGTATGTAGCGGCAGCGGCTGTCTGGGCTGTTGAGGAGCAATTCGATATGTTCAAAGCTGAGCTAACAGACCTGCTTGAGAGCAAAAAGCCCGGCACTTTGAAATGGTATCGCCAGCAAGCGCTCAATTACCGCCACGGCGCAGATGTGATGGTGGACGGCTACGGCGTATTTTATGCCGCTGCAGACGAAACGCCTCAACTGCTTGCAGAGTGCAGCGTTCGCGAAAGCGGCACTGGATTGGTGATTAAAGTAGCCAAGCTGGTAGGTGCTACACTTGCGCCCTTGGATGCAGGTGAATATGATGCCTTCACTTATTACATGAGCTTAATAAAGTATGCCGGAACTCCGCTCCGCTTTATCAACAGCCCTCCTAATAAGCTAAAATTGCAGGCGGTTGTTTATTACGATCCGCTGTACATAGCTGCAACGGGAACCAGCCTGCAAACAGGAACTAAGCTCGTTGAGCAAGCAGTAGAAAACTACCTGCGTGAGCTGCCGTTTGATGGCCGCCTCGAAGTGAACGAACTTATAGCTACAATGCGCTTAGCCGAGGGCGTGCGTGATGTGTATATAAGCGCAATCGAACATCAGTTTGCCGACGATGATTATGTTAGAATCGTTACCAGCCACATCGCCGAGAGCGGTTATTTCGCAATCGACACGGCCTTTCCGCTCGCTGATAACTTAACATACACGCCTTATGTTTAGCGTAAACTGGCAAATATTAAACAGGCAATTGCTGCCCAGCTTTATCGGCGAAAAGTTGAGGGCTTATGCCTTCGCAATGATAAAGCCGCTTGAGCAATTGCACGCTGCATTTATGCGATTCAGAGACGAACGCATAACTGAGACGAACCAAACCGGACAGGTGATTTGCCTTGAGTATTTGCTTAACAAAAAATTTGGCGGCATTGATAACAAAGCGCTGGCTTATAAACCGGCCACTTATTTCCATCCCGGGGGAGACGCGCGGGTTTTGCCAATTTACATCGAACAAACTGAGCCGCTGATTCGGCCTTATCTGTATAATTCCGCAGAGGAAAAGCCGCTCACAGTTGGAAACAATACTGAGCTATTTGAGACCTATCTCGTTAGGAATGATGACAACAGCTTTGACGATTTCAACGTAAACTACCTCGCATCAACTCAGCCTGACATTACCTATATGCGCTCGCTCATCAATAAGTATAAAATACCCGGTTTCACCTTTAAAATAGTAAGTTATGAATAATCTACAAACTCAATTTGATGGCGGTTTTCCTTTTGCGCTTGATGATTTGCGATTTATGCAATCTGCAAACCGCACCGCATTGGCGAGCCTTGCGCGCAGCTTGGTCAACTATAGCGGCAAGGAAGTGCCGGTGATCATATACGGAGCACAGATAAGCAACAATGGAACCGACACCGTAAGCATCACCGAGGGAGCGATGTACTTTAATAATGAAATTTGGCACATACCAGCGCACAGCTTCACAACGCCAATCCCGTTGACCGAAAGCCCAGTGTGGAACTTAGAGCTTAACTATGACGCGAACGGCGATAAGATTTTCTACGATGGCGAGATGCACCGCACTTATGAGATCAGAAACGCCAATGCTGCCATGGCGGCATCCTCCAGCGCGGTTGAAACCGTGTATTGGGAAAATACGATCCGGCTTGATGGCATGAATACTAAGCGTGCATTTTTGCAGCCAAACACAGCCGCAAGTGTTAGTGAGCGTGCCGACAGAGCTGTTAGAAGTCGCGTTGTTAACGAACGTGGTATAATTCACGTTGACGCAGGCTTTACATTTAATGTGAATGTCTCTGCCGGAAACCCCTGGGTGGTTTTAGCCACGCTCCCGGTTGGATACAGGCCGTTGAGCTATGTGGAGTGGTTTGCGCCTGCAACAACACTCTATCAGCCTAACACCCCAAATGTTATTTTTTGTGCAAGAATAGACGTTGATGGTGCTATCCGAGTTAAGTATCAGAACCCGGATGACTGGAACTTGTATCAGGGTGTATTACATATCACAATTAACACGATTTTCAACATTAATTCATAAGACAATGAGTTTACAAACACTTAAATTAGACTACAACCTTGCCGGAGGCAATCACACATCAGAAGCCTTACAGGTGCAAGGAGAAAACATAATAGCTACAGTGCTATTCAATGCACTCAGCAACAACACCGCCACGGTTGAGTTGGAGCAATCAGTTGATGGCTCTAGCTGGGGCAAAGTGCCTGACAGTACCAAGGCACTGGATGCCGCACAGCCATCGCACAGCTGGAACGTAATAGGCCTTGTTAAAGGGGCATTTTTGCGCATCAATTTAAAACCGGCAACCTGCACCGGCACATTACTAACCATTAAAGTTTTGAGCAATGAGTAATTTAGGATCAGTAATGACAATAAACCTACGTGGTGGTGGTAACTGGCGCACCAGTGGCCTTTGGTACGGCTACGAAGTTGATTTAGCCAGCGGATCTAAGCTTGTAACACGAATTGGTAACAGCGATCTGCATCGCGGCCTCCCAATTCAAAACAAAATAGCCAGGTACGTTGAGAATTTGGATGGATCAGTTAACTACTGGTTGCATCCTAATAATTCACTTCTACGCTGGGATAATGGACTCCCAAGCAAGCTTGATGGAACAGATGGCAACTTAATGCTTTTGAAACCAGCGTATTATTTCAGAGCTGAGGTTGAAGGCACAAAGTATCGTAAAATGTTTAGCGAAGTGCCTCTACCCGGATTCACTTTCAAACCTGAGAAACATCTTAGCTGGGTTGGCGGTACATTTGATAACATTAATGACCGAGCCGCAGCGGTATGTTCGCTGGTTTTTGACGCAAATGGAGACATAGTTAGAGACGGGAATGGATTACCAACATTTGCTGCGAACGCGGCACAATACCGTGGTGGTAGTAATAACCCATCATTGGATGGTACTATCACATCACAGTTAGGACAAACACGAACTAATGTATCTAATGCTGATGCCTCTGCAAAAGCAGCTGCAATTGATGCCCACATTGGTGTTTACAGAGCTTATAGTGAACTGATGAACCTGATGACACTTGAATATGCTAACTACGATAGCCAGGAGGCATTTAACCCTACGCTCGATGAAAACGGATTTGCACAAGGCGGCATGGGCATGGGTACATCTGTATCATCAACTGAGTGGAATGACTTTAACAGTTATTACGGATTTATTCCGGAGGGTATTACCGCAAAATTAGGCAACCGCACGGGAATTGTCGATTATGTGATAAAAGACTGGGGTGGATCCGGCGTTGATAAAACAGTTCAGGTGAGCAGCTGGCGTGGTTTAGAAAAACCATTCCTGTATAACTGGCTCATTTGCGAAGACTTGTTAATTCATCATCAAACAGATGCTCAAGGCGGCATTTCACGTGCTTATGTTTGTGATGACCCGGCTTTATTCGCGAAACCATTATCTGACACTAATCCTGCTGTGCCAGCAGGTTATGTAGAGCGTGCGCAATTGCCTCGTGCTTCTGGTTATGGGCTCAAAGAAACTATTAACTTATATGGTGATACCTTGATAAGTGAAATAGGTGGATCGGCTAACACAGGGGTATGTGACTACTATTACTTCCCCTCGTCACCGGCTGGGTGGGCTCAGCCTTTTCTCGCGGGTTCCGCTCATACTTCTACGTATGGCGGGTCACGGTATTTGCATACGCATTATCGTCTTTCGTTTGCGACTGCGTACATTGGGTTTCGCCTGGGTCGTAAATAACGGAAAGCGGGATTAATTCACAATTCAATAAATTCATAAAAATGGAAAAATTTAAAAAAGACTTGTTTTCAGAAGTTATGCCTGAAACATTCGTGCCGCTTAATGACAAGCAGCAGACCGTTGTTTACAACCACAACGTACGTACACACACTCATGATAGCGTTGAGGGCTATTTATACGACAGTTTGATCTGTTTGTATCCGCTTACAGCTAATTCTGTTTTTCGCCAGCTAATGGCCGAAAAATACGGACTGGATTATGAGCAAAAGTTGCAGAATGACTATGCAAGTGCTGTTGAGGGCATTGATGAAGGCGCAAGCAAACAGCCTTACATTGACTTCTTAAACGAGCGTAAGGCGCTGAAAACAACAGTTGATGATGACTGTTCAAATAACGGAATTGCATGATAAATTTTAAGGATTTTGGTTTTGAAATTGAAAATGCTGATTATACAGAGGAGTTCCGCAAGTTGAGGAGTACTCGACCTTTGATAATAAACTTTGATAAGAGATAAATGTGTTTATTTTTGCACAATTCGTTTTGAAATTATGCACAATTTGATTTTGCGATTATAAATAGCATCACCAAAGCGTTGCTACTATA
>Ga0265295_1002005_pt1 | contig 33834 bp, 32 predicted proteins | sample Munlansysbiofilm_FD_192503 | JGI IMG/M metagenome (GOLD analysis project Ga0265295, IMG submission 192503) | Leachate microbial communities from a municipal landfill in Southern Ontario, Canada - Methane capture system biofilm | ecosystem: Engineered > Solid waste > Landfill > Unclassified ... | reverse complement strand
GTCGGTACTATCACTGTGTAGCCGCCTTCAGGTTCTTTATTTAATAATATTTTGTACGTAAACTGTTTCATAGCTTTATTTTTTAATACGTCTTAGCATGTCTATTTTTAGAATTTAAACATTAGGCCACTAAGAATAAACAAAAATAAGATTTTTATCTTCATAAAATTTGGAATGGATTTTAAATCAGGTTTGGGTCAATAAACATCAAATCAGACATAAATTAATTGCTACGAATTGGTTATATTATCAAATTTACATCTTGCCCGGTAAAACGAATCGATCAATGTTCAAATGCATGATAAATTTCGTCCCTATTTTTGTGCTGTTTGGCACAAAAATAGGGACGATATAAAAATTCCTGACAATTATTTCACTAAAGTACAATCACACTGTTTTTGGCATCAACAAAAGAAGTCTCGGCCAGTGTATCTGCTTCTTCTTCGTTGAACCAGCGGCTGTTGTCGGCCAGGTAACGGAACTCGTAATTGGCGCCAACAGGCAATTCGATGCTGTGGCTAAATGAACCATCTTTGAGGGCTTTCATCACGTCAGCCTTAGGATTCCATTCGTTGAAATCGCCAACAATAGCAAGCTGTGTAGCGTTATCAGCCTGTGCTTTACTTACTTTAAAACTTATTTTGGCGCTTGCCTTTGTCTTGAGAAATTGCTTCTTAATACTCATAATTTATTTGTGGTTAGTTAAATGCTATTCAATGTTATTTCATTGAAATTTTTACAAACTTAGCTAGAAAATCTGGCAATGGATAAACCGACTTTTATGCAAAGAAATCTAATGTATTGATGTACATATACTTATGTCAAAAACTAATATTCTCACAAAGAAAAACAAACGGTTTCGGGAAATGATTTATTTAAAGAAAAATTCTTTTTGAGTTATTTGTATCAGTCTATTTATACGAAATTTAGTCTTGCAATGGCAAGCTTACAATGCTTAATTTTGCAGCAAATTTAAAAGTGTAATTGTAGTATGGATTCTCCTAAAAAATTTGGTCGATACGACCGTATATATCTGCAACTTATTGATCTGCTGAAGAAAAGTAATAATCCTATTTCTAATATGGCTACCATAGCCGCAGTTTTGAGCGGTAAAATGGACAATTTTTTCTGGACAGGTTTTTATCTGTTTCAAGATGGGAAGCTACAAGTTGGTCCCTATCAGGGATCGCTTGCCTGCATTGATCTGGCCAAAGATACCGGCGTGTGCTGGGCTGGGATTAACGCTGCCAAAACTGTGATCGTGGCTGATGTGAATCAGTTCGACGGTCATATTGCCTGCGACAGCCGTTCGCAATCGGAAATTGTGGTGCCGCTCCGCAACAAAGCCAACGAAATTGTCGGCGTGCTCGACGTTGACAGCAGTAGCACAAACAGTTTCGATGATACAGATGCTTACTGGCTCGAACGCATTGTTGAGCTGGTTTATCAGCATTAACAGGCTTTCGCTCTGCGCTTTTTCCGGGATTAGGCTTCCCCAATAAAAACTGTAATTTTGCAGCCTTAATTTTTTGATTTGAATATACTCATTCCCATATTTTTGGTGCTAACACTCACCTCAAGCACTTGGCCTTTAGCACTTGGATTGCAAAGTCAGGAGCAGAAAAGCTGGCCGCAACGCCTGCTTATCGCGCTGATTTTTGGCTTTGTGCAAGCCGTGATGGTATATTTGGGCGAGATGCTCGGTCAGCGTTTTATGCACCTTATGGCAGGCCATAACCATATCGTAGTGTTTGCTATTTTCGGACTGATTGCCTTTCGGATGATTATGGAGGCTCTGAAAATCCGTAAAGAAAATCGGCTTTTTGTGTTTGAGTCTTTTTTCAAACTGTTTATTGTGGCGATAGCCGCTTCCATCAATACCTTGATCGCCGGAATGGCTTTCAGCGGTTTACAATTGGATATAGCGGCCATGCCATTTGCGTTTTTGCTGGCCGGATTTGTGTGGGCTATCATAGGCCTTAGCATGCCAATCAACCGGGTAAATATCCTGATGACGAGTGTGAGCCAGTTGATTTCAGGTTTTATAATATTTGTTATTTCATTTCTCTATTTGTTTAATTTTCAGTTGTTTTAGTATTATGAAAAAAAATATTTCATCATTCATTTTTCTGGTTTCTACTTTAATTTTTGTTTTCAACGGTTTTCTCGCGCAGTCGCAACCACCTTCCGGCTACTATTCCAATACCGAAGGGCTCTACGAAGACGCGCTGCGCCAGAGTTTACACAATATTATCGACAATCACACTTCGCGTTCCTACAATCAATTGTGGAGTGATTTTGCACAAACCGACAAAAAGTCAAACGGCAAGGTGTGGGATATGTATTCCGATAAGCCGGGTGGAAATCCTGCATACGAATACACTTTTTTTAGCGATCAATGCGGCAACTACAGTGGCGAAGGCAGTTGCTACAACCGCGAGCATAGCTTTCCAAAAAGCTGGTTTGGGAGCGGCAGCCCGATGTACACCGATTTATTTCACCTGGTTCCCACAGATGGATATGTAAATGGACGTCGCAGCAATTACCCTTTTGGCGAAGTGGGTTCCGCTACCTGGACTTCCACCAATGGTTCCAAATTGGGCAGCAACAACACTTCCGGCTATGGCGGCACTGTTTTTGAACCCATCGATGAATACAAAGGCGATTTGGCACGCGGCATATTATACATGACGGTGCGCTACTACGGTGAAGACAACGGCTGGCCCGGAAGCGCCATGACCAACGGTGCCGACCTGCTGCCCTGGGCACTTAATGTTATGCTGCAATGGCATGCGCAAGACCCTGTAAGCCAGAAAGAAATTGATAGAAATAACGCCATTTATCAGATTCAACACAATAGAAACCCCTTTATCGACAATCCGGAATTTGCACAACGGATTTATGACCCAACTGCCAGCCTGGCCGAAGCCCAATTGGACAGCCAGCTGCATGTATATCCAAATCCGGCTTCTGTTTCAGGCCAAATAAATCTGCAATGGCAGAGCAGTGCTACTGTTGACGAGTTTGTGGTAACTGACGTGCGTGGGCGTGTTGTGCTGAAAAAATCCGTTTCGGCAGCTCAGCAAGAATACAAACTCGACCTGAATACGCTAGAACGCGGCTTTTATCTGATACAGCTTTACAACAACCAAAGACCCATCGCGGTGAGCAAGTTGCTGTTAAATTAAGTTTTTTCTATCATGTCTAAAATACGCATTACCAAGGAGTTTCATTTTGAAATGGCCCACACCTTGCTGGGCTATGACGGTCCTTGCCGAAATATTCACGGCCATAGTTACGAACTTAAAGTTACCCTTTTGGGAACGCCCATTGCCGATTTAAAAAACCCGAAACTGGGGATGGTGATGGATTTTGGTGACCTAAAAAAAATCGTAAAGGAGCAAGTGGTTGATATTTTTGACCACGCACTGGTCCTAAATAAAGCCGTTCCGCCCGAAATGGCAGAAAATATGCAAAAGAATTTTGAGAAGGTCTTTTTACTCGATTATCAGCCCACCAGTGAGTTGATGGTAAGTGATTTTGCGGTACGTATTGCTGCCAAACTGCCTGAGAATATAGAGCTTTTTAGTCTCCTGCTGCGCGAAACCGGAACTGCCTACGCAGAATGGTATGCTGCTGACAATAGGTAGAACTTTCAATAAAACTAATTTCCTAAAGCCTTTGGATGTGAGCTAAATCACCTCATTCAAAGGCCTTTTTTTTGATTTTTAGATGAGTTTATTCCTAACTTAGCCCGAAATTTGAAAACTTATGCGGCACATTGACACCCAAAAGCTCTCAAAAGATGAATGCTGGGGAATCCAGATTTATGGCCTAAGCCACTGCAAAAATATCAACTGTAAGTGGCAAGGATTAACAGCCTGTGCCGGAAAAAACATTGTGAAAACAGGCTTTAACAGCCTGAGTTTTCGGGTGGGTGAAAATGGTTTGGCTCAGGACAAAAGTGAAAGCTAATCAGTACTGTAAATGCTTGACATATAAGAGGTAAGATTATTTTTAATTGTCAAATAATCTGAAATATTTTTATCTCTTTTCAAAATTATGAAATCGAAGCTTTTGAATTCTCATTAGTAGTTTTGAACAGGTTCACCAATTTGTATTGGCCCGAATCGTATTTTTTATTTAAACCTATTCTAAATCCTAAGTTATTGTGAATCTGTTAACAAGTTAGATAATTCTTGTTTTTCTATTCAAAAAGTATCACAGAGACCTACTAAATCAGCGACTTACTTGCTTGCTCTGTGTGCAATTTCAAATGATTTTGTGTAATATTGCAAGCATATTGAACCGAAAAAATAAATTTTATGACTGCACAACTTATATTTGCGTTGGCGCTACTGCTCACCTTAGGAGTTTTTGCCTTCACGATGCGCCGTTATTTTTACAACTTCCGATACACTAAAAAGAAACCCATATCGAATATCCCGGCGCGTTTGCGTGAAACTTTTAAAGTAGCCATTGCGCAACAGAAAATTTTTCGCCATCCCGTGATGGGCTTGCTGCATGCCTTGGTTTTCTGGGGTTTTATAGTGATTTTGTTCGGCAGTATCGAAATGGTTATTGATGGTCTTTTTGGCACGGTGCGCGTTTTGAGTTTTATGGGTTGGTTTTACAATATCCTGATGGCTTCGGGTGATGTTTTTGCTGCTATTATTATCATTTCCATCCTGGTATTTTTATTTCGGCGTTTGTTTATGCACGTGAAGCGTTTTTACGGCGTCGAAATGAAACCTATTTCCAAAGCAGATGCCAATCTGGCCCTTAGTTTTATCCTCTTTTTGATGATCAGTCTTTTGGGCATGAACACCTTTTACCTGCTCGAAACCCACAATGCCGGCCAGAATGCTGTTGGTGTTTTTCCGGTGAGTATGTTGCTGGCCGATTTTTTTGCAAATTTGGGCGATGGCAGCATCATTTTCTGGCATGGTTTTAATTGGTGGTCGCATATCCTGCTGATTTTCGTTTTTGCCAATATGCTGCCTTACAGCAAACATTTCCACGTATTTATGTCGGTTCCAAACGTTTTTGTCAGCCGCATCGAACCATTAGGCAAAGTGGATAATATGGAAAGTATTACCAGAGAAGTGAAGTTGATGCTCGATCCGTCTGCACCGATGGATGCCGTGGCAGATGAGCCGATTGAGAAGTTTGGTGTTTTGGATGCTACCGATGTCAACTGGGTCAATTATATGAACGCGCTGAGCTGCACCGAATGTGGAAGATGCACGGCCGTTTGTCCTGCCAATATCACCGGAAAGCTGCTCTCGCCACGTAAAATCGTGATGGACGTCCGCGCCCGGATGAAAGAAAAAAGTCCCGGACTGATTAAAGAAGGTGCTGCTTTTGACGATGGCAAATCGCTTGTCTTCGATTATATTACCGAAGAGGAACTTTGGGCCTGCACCATGTGCAATGCCTGCGCTCAGGAGTGTCCGATCAATATCAACCAGCCTTCGCTGATTTTGGATATGCGCCGTTACCTGGTGCTGGAACAATCCAAAGCGCCTTCGGGCTTGAATACCGCCTTCGCTAACATCGAAAATAATGGTGCACCCTGGCAGTTTTCGGCCGAAGACAGGATGAATTGGGCAGATGAGCTTTATCTGAACGAAACGGCTTGAGGAGTTTGTAAGCAGGCTGTGAATTAAATCGGAAGGCTTTTGCCAAAAATTCAATTTTACATGGCCTGCATTTCAAGCATTAATTACATGAAAACGTCTTAAAAAGAAAGAAAATGGCTACAGAAAAAATAAAAATACAAATACCTGTGATGGCTGATTTGGCTGCCGAAGGCCGCAAGCCCGAATGGCTTTTCTGGGTAGGGTCAGCAGGTGCTTTCGATGATCGCTACAAAAAAGTAACGCGCGAATTTGCCAAAATCCTTACGCATCTTAATATCGATTATGCCGTTTTGGGCATTGAAGAAACCGATAGTGGCGACCTTGCCCGCCGGGCGGGAAACGAAATGTTATTTCAAATGCAAGCGCTTCAAAATATAGAAGTTATGAATGCTTACGAGGTAAAAAAAATTGTAACCTGTTGCCCGCACGATTTCAATACCTTGAAAAATGAATATCCCGAGCTGGGCGGTCATTATGAACTGTGGCACCACTCACAGTTTTTGGCTGATTTGATCGAAAAAGGTATTATCAAAGGCATTTCCGAATCTTTTTCAAAAAATAAAATTGTGTTTCACGATCCTTGTTTTCTGGGACGCGGCAACGGCGAGTACGAAGCGCCACGCACTGTTTTGGGAGCTATTCCTTCAGAAAAAACAGAAATGAGACGCAACAAAAGTTTTGCACTTTGCTGTGGTGCTGGCGGTGGACAAATGTTTAAGGAAGCTGAAAAAGGCGATAAAGAAATTTTTATCGAGCGCACTGAAGAAGCCATTGAAACAGGCGCGGATATTATCGCGACAGCATGCCCTTTCTGTATGGTGATGATGACCGACGGCATCAAATACAAAAATCAGGAAGAGCGTATGAAAAATTACGACATCGCCGAACTGCTGAGCATGAGTATGGGCTTGTAAAGGTTCAATTTTGTTATTATTGTCCGAATAAAAAGTATGAAAACCACCATTTATTTGGTGTCAGCCTAAACAAAAACAAAATATTTATGCCCTGGCTTTCTCTTATCATCGCCGGTATTTTTGAGGTTGGTTTTGCAACTTGCCTTACAAAGGTTCGTAGCTCCTCCGCACCGGAAGTTTACTGGTGGTTTCTTGGTTTTATTATCAGCCTGGCAATCAGCATGTTCATGCTATATAAAGCTGTGCACCATATTCCTATGGGAACAGCATATGGTGTGTTTACCGGAATTGGTGCCATTGGTACCGTATTGGTCGGTATTTTCTTTTTTCAGGAACCAGCCAACTTTTGGCGCTTGTTTTTTATCAGTACCCTGATAATTAGTGTGGTAGGATTAAAAGTAGTGTCAGCTTAGGTGCTAAAATGGCAACTTAGCCGACTTTGGAACTTCAAGGTTTCAAAAACCCAACTTTCGACTACTCCTTTCCTGAAAGCGACTTTGGAATTCTTCCCTGATGGATAGCTTCCGAGCGCAGCTTGCGGCCTACGATGCGTTCAACCATCTTACCGGTTTCCAGAATTTTATCGATGTCGAGGTTCGTTTTAATTCCCATCTCATCCATCATCACCACCATATCTTCCATCGTAACCAAGCCCACCGCCGTTGACTCATTATAATAGTATTTGCCGGTTCCCGAAACGGGTACGCCATCCACAAAGTTGGCAGGTTGTCCGCCAATACCGCCCATTGTAGCCTCGTAATTGGTCATTCCGGCCTGCAAAGCTGCCAGCACATTGGCCAGTCCCCAACCACGCGTAGTATGCAGGTGCACAATATGCTTTTTAGGATTTTGAACCCTGTCAAGCAACATCGAGAAATATTTATACACCCGATCCGGTGAAGCTGAGCCATCGTGATCAGCATGTTCCACATCACTAGCGCCAATCGAAAGCCAGCGTTCAGTAAAATCAACTGCCTTACTCATTTCCGTAGGTCCTTCAATCGGGCAACCCCAAATGGTACTCACCGTGCCGTTTACCTTTAGGCCTGCATCGCGGGCCATAGGGATATATTTTTCGGCCATCTTGAAATACTCCTCAATGGTGAGGCCCGAATTTTTGTACTGATGCGACTCGCTGGTGCTTACCATCAACAAAATTCTGTCAGGGCCAACTCCGTCTTTTCTAGCTTGAATGGCACGTTCTACAGCTTTTTCACGAATTGTAACCGCTGTCAAACTCACCGAAGGCAATAATTCCTGAATGCGTTTGCTTTGGCGAACCAGCTTAAAAAGTTCGTCAGCATCCTGAAACTGTGGCATGCCTTTAGGGTTACCGAAATTGGTGAGCTCAACATGTTTAAATCCCGCTAAAATAAGCTCTTCGGTAAGCCAAAGCTTGGCGGCTGTCGGAATAAATTTCTCTTCGTGCTGAAAGCCATCACGAACGGTGATATCGCCAATCACGACTTCTTTAGGGTAATTCATCATAAATTTTTTGTTTTATTGCCATTAGGCTGTTTTTTTTCTCTTGGCTAAAATATGCAGACTTTTCGATGTATGCAAATTTGGACTAACGAACATATAAAACTTGAAACAGCAAATTGTTTTAGAAAAAACTAAAAGTTGGAGTTTTTTATGATGAAAAAAGTTTTCACAAGAATTTTCTTACTTTTACCCATTCGGAAAGGCCTTGAACTACCGAAAATTTATGCCAATTACAATAAACACCAATAAAATAACAGCACTTTGTACACCATTCAATCTAAAATCGACACCAGCTCCGATGAGTTTCAATCAAACAAAGCAGCCTTTGAAGACCTGCTAAAAACCTATCGCGAACGCTTAGGCAAAAGTATTTACGGAGGCAGTGAAGCATCGGTCGAAAAACACAAATCGCGCAACAAACTATTGGCTCGCGAGCGTATCGACCTGTTGATCGACAAAAACACGCCCTTTTTGGAACTTTCGCCCATGGCGGCATACGAGCTGTACGACAATGGTTTTCCATCAGCCGGAATTGTTACCGGCATTGGCGTCATTCATGGTCGCGAAACCATGATTATTGCTAACGATGCCACCGTAAAAGGCGGCACTTATATGCAATACACCATCAAAAAGCACCTCCGCGCCCAGGAAATCGCGATGGAAAACGCCCTGCCTTGTGTATATATGGTGGATTCGGGCGGTGCATTTCTGCCCGAGCAGGACACTGTTTTTCCCGATCGTGATCATTTTGGCCGCTTTTTTTATAACCAGGCCAGGATGTCGGCCATGGGGCTTGCACAAGTTGCCATCGTCATGGGAAGTTGCACTGCCGGAGGGGCTTACGTGCCTGCCATGAGTGATGAAACCATTATTGTAAAAAATCAGGGAACCATTTTTCTGGCTGGGCCGCCTTTGGTGAAAGCCGCTACAGGCGAGGAGGTTACCGCCGAAGAACTAGGAGGAGCAGAGGTGCATACTGCCATCTCGGGCGTTGCCGATCATTTTGCGGAAAACGATACCCATGCCATACAAATCTGTCGCAATATTTTTGAAAATCTTAAACCTGTAGAAAAGCAACATTTGGATTTTCTACAAGTCGAAGAGCCGCTCTATGACCCCAAAGAACTTTATGGCATCGCGCCACTTGACCTGCGTAAAATGGTTGACCCGCGCGAAATTATTGCACGCATGGTGGACGGCTCTCGTTTTCAGGAATTTAAAGCACGCTATGCCACAACAGTGGTTACCGGTTTCGCGCATATTATGGGCTTTCCGGTTGGTATTATCGCTAATTATGGCGTGCTATTTTCTGAGTCGGCTCTCAAGGTTACCCACTTTATTCAGCTGTGTACTTCGCGGAATATCCCCTTGGTTTTTCTGCAAAATGTGACAGGTTTTATGGTAGGTAAAGACGCTGAACGTGGCGGTATTGCTAAAGATGGCGCCAAAATGGTTCATGCTGTTTCCAATGCCAATGTGCCGAAATTCACAGTAATTTTTGGTGGCTCTTTTGGCGCCGGAAATTACGGCATGGCCGGAAGGGCTTTCGGGCCACGCTTGTTGTTTATGTGGCCGAATGCGAAAATTTCAGTGATGGGCGGCGAACAGGCTGCCAATGTTTTGGCTACCGTAAAACAAGATCAGCTGCGCGAAAAAGGCGTTGAAATGACGGCGGAAGAAATTGAAGCCCTAAAAAAACCTATCCTGGAAAAATACGAACGCGAAGGTTCGGCCTATTACAGCACTGCCCGGCTCTGGGACGACGGAATTATTGATCCCGCCGACACCCGAAAAATGCTCGCCATGGGCATCGCAGCAGCATTGAATAATCCTTTCCCCGAACAGAAATTTGGCGTCTTCAGAATGTAAAATTATGGAACAAAAGTTTGAAACAATAGCACTTTTAAAAGAGGGACTTATTGTAAATATCAGGCTGAACAGACCCGATAAACATAACGCCCTCAATCCTTTAATGATCGCCGAACTCACCTCAGCCTTCGCCGAAATTGCCAACCAACCGGATCTACGCCTTGTAATATTACGCGGGAATGGTTCCTCATTTTGTGCTGGTGCCGACCTACATTATATGAAAGAAATTGCCGGTTTCGGACAACAAGAAAACCTGGAGGATGCACGCAAACTGGCTACACTTTTCAAGCAAATCAGTGATTGTCCTATTCCGGTTGTAGCTGTTGTGCATGGCGCTGTTTACGGCGGTGCCAATGGCTTGTCGGCGGCCTGCGATATTGTACTGGCTCACGAAGATACCGTTTTCGCTTTTAGCGAAGTGAAACTTGGCATCACGCCGGCAACTATTTCACCTTTTGTTATAGCCCGCTGCGGACAAGCTGCCGCTCGTGAGCTGATGCTTACAGGTAGAAAATTCACCGCTTCCGAAGGCTACCGCTTTATGCTCGTAAATCAGATTTTTAGTGATGAATCAGCTGAAAAAATCACGGAATTTTATGTGAAGCAACTGTTGAGCAGCGCACCAAACGCCCTACGCCAATGCAAAGAACTGATAAAAATGGTGGATGAAGAAAGTGCTGACTCCACAAAGATATTTGATGAAACCACTGCTATGATTGCCCGCCAGCGCGCCTCTGAAGAAGGTCAGGAAGGACTGGCAGCATTTTTTGAGAAAAGAAAACCTAACTGGATACTTTAAGCATGAAACAAAAAATAACGAAAGTACTGATAGCCAACCGGGGCGAAATTGCGGTGAGAATAATCCGCACCCTGCACAAAATGCAGATAAAGTCCGTGGCTGTTTATGCCGAAAATGATGCTAAAGCATTGCATGTCCGCATGGCCGACGAATCATTTTCGTTGGGCAGCGGAAGTTTGTCCGACACTTATTTATCGGTCGAAAAACTGATCAATTTTACCTTGGAATCTGGTGCACAGGCCATCCATCCCGGATATGGGTTTCTTTCCGAAAATCCCACTTTGGTGGCTTCCTGCGAGAAGAATAATATTGTTTTTATCGGTCCCGACAGTCATTCGATGGAGTTGATGGGCAATAAAATTACTGCCCGTGATTTTGCTGTAAAATGTGGGCTGCCAGTCACACAAGGTGTTGTCGGTGACACCAAAACATTGCTTCAAAAAGCCAATGAAATTCCATTTCCGATATTGGTGAAAGCTGCTGCTGGGGGCGGCGGCAAAGGGATGCGCATTGTGAGAAAGCCGGAAGAGCTAAAAGAAATTCTTGAAGCTACCGGTCGCGAAGCAAAAAATTATTTTGGAGATGGCACGGTTTATATCGAGCAGTTTATTGAAAATCCACGCCATATTGAGGTGCAAGTTTTGGGTGATGAGTACGGAAATGTAGTGCATCTTTATGAACGAGAATGCAGCATTCAGCGGCGTTATCAAAAAATTATTGAAGAATCGCCCAGCCCAACATTGACGCAGGAAGTGCGCGAAAAAATGGGTAAAGCTGCCGTTGATCTTTGCAAAGCAATTGGCTACCGAAGTGCCGGCACCATCGAGTTTCTGGTAGATCCTACTCTCAACTTTTATTTCCTGGAAATGAATACCCGTATTCAGGTAGAACATCCAGTAACAGAGTTAGTTACAAATATCGACCTGGTCGAAGAACAGCTGCATATCGCGCAAGGGGAGAAACTGAGAATCACACAAGCCGATATCAAACAAACCGGCCACGCTATTGAATGTCGTATTTATGCTGAAAATCCGGCGAAGGGATTTTTACCGTCTCCCGGACAAGTCATTAACTATCAAGAGCCTCAATTTGAGGGTCTTAGAATAGATGGTAGCCTTAATGGACCGGCAATGGTGCAAAGCGAATATGATCCGATGATTAGCAAACTTATCGCTTACGGTGAAGATAGAAAAACGGCTATTGATACCGCCCAAAATGCTTTGCAACAATATGTCATACACGGAATTGAAACCAATATTCCTTACCTAAAAGCTATTTTAGCCAACGATCAATTTTTTAAAAATGAGATTAGTACGGGCTTTTGTGATACCGAGACCGAAACTTTGCTGAAGGAAATTGATGCTGCCAAAAACAAAATTGATACGACGACAGTTGCCGCTGCTTTCCTGTTATTTAACCTGCATCAGCAACAGCTTGACGGCTTTGATCCGGAGAGTACTTGGCAACAGCTGGGTTATTGGCGATTGAGCATGCAGCCTACAATTAGGGTGGAAGAACAGTTGATTCAGTTCCAACTTTTATGTTTTGACCAAACCAGGCTGATCTTAGGCCATGATAATCAACAAATTCTATTAAGATTGATCACTTTTGCGGCCAGCAAAATGAGCTTTTGTAACAATGGGAAAAGTGATTCTGTATTTGTTTCAGAGAATGAAGAAGGAGTTTATCTGGTTCAATATAAAGGCTTTATATTTAATTGCGAACGCACAGACCAGCTTAACGAAAAGATAGATCATGGCCAAGATGCAGATCAGGCAGATGAAGGCAGTTTGTTTTCGCCTATGCCGGGCCGTGTGATCAAAGTAAATGTAAAAAGCGGTGATGAAGTGAACCGTGGCAGCATTTTACTTGTTGTAGAGGCCATGAAGATGGAGAATAATATCACTGCATCCGCCGATGCGCGAGTAGAGAAAGTACTCGTGAAGATCGGCGATATGGTGCAACCAAAAACACAACTTATTCAGCTTAAAACCAAGGAAGAAGCATAAATAATTAACATATTAAAATTATGAATTTCGATCTATCAGAAGAACATAAACTTATCCGCGAAACTGTTCGTGAGTTTGCCGAACGTGAAATAAAACCAGTAGCTCAGGAACTTGATGAAAAAGCTGAGTTTTCTGTTGCGCTCACCAAGCGCATGGGTGATTTAGGGCTTTTTGGGATGTATTTGCCTGAAAAATATGGTGGTCAAAACCTTGACATCTTATCTTATATCATTGCCGTGGAAGAGCTGGCACGAATCGATGGTTCACAGGCTGCCACGCTTGCGGCGCATAACTCACTCGGAATCGGCCCTTTATATTATTTTGGTACCGAAGAACAAAAACTCAAATACCTGCCGCAACTTTGTACAGGCGAATCGCTATGGAGTTTCGGCCTCACCGAACCCGGCGCAGGCTCAGATTCGCGTGGTTCCAAGACTACCGCAGAATTGGTGGACGATCAATGGGTGATTAACGGCTCTAAAATTTTTATCACCAATGGCGCTTCCTCCTTGAATATCGGGAGTACCGTGCAAGCCGTTTCGGCTGAAAAAGACGGCAAAAAACAGTTTTCAACTATCTTGGTTGATGCCGACACCAAAGGCTTCAAGCGTGCTGCAATGCACAACAAAATGATGTGGCGCGCTTCTGATACCGCCGAGCTTTTCTTTGATGATGTGCGCGTACCTAAGGAAAATTTGCTGGGAGAAATTGGACAAGGTTCCAAGATTATGCTGGCTACTTTGGATGCCGGTCGCTTGTCGATTGCCGCTATGGGATTGGGCGCGGCGCAGGGTGCTTACGAACTGGCGCTGGCTTATGCACAAGAGCGCAAACAGTTTGGACAGCCCATTTCAAAGTTCCAGATCAACGCCTTTAAGTTGGCTGATATGGCGATGAAGATTGAGCTGGCGCGAAACCTGCTTTACAAAGCCTGCTGGCTCAAGGACGAAGGCCGGCCTTTCGGTTTGGAAGCAGCCATGTCAAAGCTTTACTGCTCCGAAATTGCCAAAGAAGTGGCTGACGAAGCAGTTCAAATTCATGGTGGCTATGGCTTGATGAAAGATTATGCCGTTGAACGTTTTTACCGCGACCAACGCCTACTGCAAATCGGCGAAGGCACTTCTGAAATTCAACGATTGGTGATTTCAAGGCATATCGGGTGTTAGGTTTGAGATTGTATTGCTGCTGATTTCTGAAATAATAATGTCAGCTTTAGAATAGCATTATCTTATTGAAATTAGAAAAAAAAACTCCTTAGCCGGCTGGCTAAGGAGTTTTTTTTCGATGTAAAATTCACTGAAAGAATTACTTATGCGGTGTTGCACCTTTCTGACAACAGTCGGGCAATTTATCGTGAGCTTTCTGATCAGCAGGCATTTCATCGGCATCATAGCCAATTTTGGTGATGGCTTTCTTCAGGCTCTCTTTGTCGTTTTTACCTATTTTATAGGTGATAGAAATGATTTTGGTCTCCTCGTCCAGCTCAACGGCCCTCACACCTTTTTCAAAAGCAATGTCCTTTTCCAAACGCGCTTTACAATCTTCACAAATCGCTGATGTTTGAATTTTAACGGTCTCTGTCTTTTTCTTTTTGTCATCTTGTGCCATAAGTGCAATGGGAAGTAATATCAGGCTGAGTACAATAATATTTATTAAACGTTTCATAGTCTTATGTATTAAGTTATTATTCAATGGTATAGCGTAATCCGGCATAAACTTTTATGCCACTTATTGGTCCCCAGACAATAGAGGAATCAAAGTATTTTCCAAAAGGATCGTTGGCGGCTAAAATAGGATTTTCCTGTTTGTAATTGGTCAGATTTTCTGCTCCAAGATAAACATTCCAATTTCGGAAAAATTTGGTAACCTGCGCATTCATAATAGTATAGGCCGGCGAATAATCATCTAAGCGATAGGCCTCAGGATTTGAAGCTGTTGAAGGTAGCCGGCTCACGCCATTAAACTGTGTGGTAAGGTCAAATTGCCATTTGCGCAGATTTGTAGCATAAGACAAGGCAATCAGGCCTTTGTATTTGTTAACTAAGGGTTTTTCCTGCAACTCGTTGTTCAAAGTCATTTGCACATCGTTAAAGCGCACAGCAGCAGTAACATCAAGACCTTTCAGCAATTCGTAATTTGCTTCCAGCTGGATACTGTTTGAGTAAGAAGTGCCATCGAGGTTGTAAATCAATACTTTTTGAGCATCGGCATCGCGGTCGATAACAACCTGATTGATGAAATCGGTGCGGTAAATATCTAAGCCGATAGTCAGCTCGCGGTCATTGACAATAATATGTTTACTGAAGTTAATTCCATAGTTCCAAGCTTCTTCCATTTTAGGTGCATTGCGTACCACCAGCTGTCGTGAGGAAGCGAGTAGAGAAGTATTTTCAGCTAAAATATTGGCCGAACGATAGCCTTTTCCGGCAGAAAGCCGTACAATATTATGCTCATTAAAGCCATAGCGCAGGTGCAATCGTGGCGTAGCAAAAAAGCCGAATTCATTGTGATGATCAAGGCGTAAGCCGGCAATAAAATTGAGTTTTGCGCCATCGCTATAGGTATATTGATAAAACACACCCGGAACGCTTTCAGTACGGTTAAAAATGCTGTCGTTCAGCTGCTCCTCATAGCGGTCGTATAAATAACTCACTCCCGTGGTATAAGTATGCTTGGTGCTGCTGATATACGACTGAAAAAGCACATTGCCATAATAACTGTATTGTGTTCCTTCATAGTCTGTTAAGCCAAAATAGGTGTCCATATGGTGATAGGTAAACTGCTGCTGAATGCCAACACTTGTCTGCGGACGCGAAAAGATAAATCCGGTCTTCAAAAATGATTCTATCCTTTCGGTAAGTAGCTCAATACCATAGCCGTTATCCACATCGCGTGGCTTATCGTGATCAAATCCTATTTGACCACCGCGCCGGTTTTCCATCAGGCCTTTCACGCCAAACTGACCTTCAAAGTTTTTGCCGCGGAAATCGGTACGCGCAAACAGGTTATATTGGGTGTAAAGCGGGTCGTCTAAAAAGCCATCGCCATTGTCGTCGTGCTTGCTGCCGTTTCTGCTCCAATGCCCCATCACCATGGCATGCGCATGTTCGTTCATCTTAGTTTTGGTATTGAAATTGAGTTCACTTCTTCCCATATGAGACTGATAGAGATTCATGAAAAACTTTTCGCTCTCTTCTGCTTTTTTGTACTCAACGTTGATTTGTCCGCTAATCGACTCATAGCCATTAAGTACTGATGAAGCACCTTTTGAAACTTGGATAGATTCCATCCAGCTTCCGGGTACATAACCCAGGCCAAATGACGTGGCTAATCCTCGCAAGTTTGGCATGTTTTCGCTCATCATCTGGGTGTAAATTCCACTCAATCCGAGGAGTTCGATTTGTTTGGCACCGGTAACCGCATCGCTATACGAAACGTCAACGCTGGCGCTGGTTTCAAAGCTTTCTGAAAGGTTGCAGCAGGCCGCTTTTTGCAGTTCACCCGAGGTGATGGTTTGGGCGTTCACGGTGCTGAGCCGCGACACGAAATTTGTTTTGGCACGGGTTACCACGCTCACCTCGTCCAAAGTTTTCGAGCCGCGCATCACGTGGTCATATTTATTGGAATTATGTGGCGCGTGTATGGTATCACTTTCGAAACCCACAAAGCTAAATACCAGATCGTGCGCATCTGCTGGCTTTTTAATTTTGTATTTGCCGTCCACATCGCTTGCCGTTCCGGTTGTGGTGCCGGCCCAATAAATATTTACGCCCGGCAAAGGCTGCTCACCCTCTTCGGTGATTTCAAAAACGGTGCCACTCAATTTTTGTGCAAAAGTGGATATGTTTAGAGAGAAAGCAGCTACAGCAGCTAATAGTATTTTTAGAAATCTCATTACTTTAATCTTTAAGAAAAACACAACAATCCCCTGATAAACAGGAGTTAACAAGAAATAATTGAAAGATTAAAGTTGGAGGGTGTCGAGCTTAAGCTGCGAGCAGGCGATGAGGAAGGTGGTGCCTGTTAATAAAGGTAGATTTTTTTGATTGTTATCTGAGTAGGTTTTCAGCGGATTTTCTTCTGCAGCCGGCTCTGAAAACTGAACTATGCGTATGACTAGTCCAATAAAATGATTGAAGACAATCTTGACACTTGGAAGATCGAAACTTGTTACCAGCTTTACATATTTGGTGAAATCTGTACAGCATTCCGATTTAAAAGTGTTGGCTTCTTTTTCTGAACAACATTGGGTACTGTCAGCCTCGGCGTTCGGTTCTAAATTACACGTCTGACCCTCGTGACTACAACGAATGTCAGCGGTGAAAATACTTTTTTTGAGGGTGTTTGTCGAAAAGCAATAATGCGCATTGATAGTGAGGCCTACCGAGCTAATCAGGAATACGGTAGCCATCATCAACGAAAAAGTATGTATTAACTTTTGCTTAAACATGCTGCAAAAATAATCTAAGTTTTTCAATCCGTTGGTAATCTTTTTTGAAAAACACCTATTGAACTGGTATTATGATTGTTAAAAAAATAAAAACCAAAGATATTTCTCATCAAAAGCACATGCATCAACTTTCTATTTCAAGAAAATAGCTTATATTTGACCAGCTAAATTTAACTTCTATTTCATGTCTGAGTTCAACATTTTATCTACAGAAATACGGGATGGAATTGCCGTTGTGGTCATTCAAAGACCAGAGGCACTCAACGCCCTCAATACTTTATTTTTTGACGAGATGGATCGGCTTGTTGAGCAATTGTCGCGCGACAAAAGTATCCGTGTTATGCTTATCACTGGCGAGGGCAAGGCCTATGCTGCCGGCGCCGATATTACTGAAATGCTTAACAAAACTGCCGAAGAAGGTGCTGCTTTTGGACGGCGCGGCCAAAAAACTTTCCGTTCGCTAGAGTTGCTGCCTTTCCCTGTGATTGGTGCTATCAATGGCTTTGCGCTGGGTGGTGGAATGGAACTGGCGATGGCCTGCGATTTCCGAATTGCCTCAACAAAAGCCAAATTTGGCCAGCCCGAAGTTAATCTCGGGCTCACGCCAGGATATGCCGGAACACAACGTTTGCCGCGCCTCGTAGGTTTGGGAAATGCGCTTTATCTGCTCACAACAGCTACCATGATTGACGCCCAGGAAGCACTTAGGATAGGTTTGGTGCAAAAAGTTACAGAACCCGAAGAACTGCTTAACGAAGGCATGCGCTTGGCCGAAACGATATCCCAAAAAGGAAAGCAAGCTGTGACAAAAGTTAAAATGCTGACCCACAAAGCAATGGAGTTGGATTTAGAAGCAGGAAGTAAGCTTGAAGCCGAACATTTTGGGTCGCTGTTTGGCGATAATTCCGAAGGCCGAGAAGGCATGCAGGCTTTCCTGGAAAAGCGTAAACCTAATTGGTAAAACTCTAATAACAGAATTTCTTTTATGACATACGACGAAAGATTACAACAAGTTGCAGTGCTTGGTGCTGCCGGCAAAATGGGTAGCGGAATTTTACTGCTCACCGCTGTGGAAATGGCTGATGTAAGCCTGAAACTTGAAAATAAAGGCAAAACTTATGTGCTCAACGCCATCGACCTTTCAGACGAAGGCCTGGCTGGATTGATGGATTATCTGCGTGAGCAAGTGATCAAAATTGCTGAAAAAAAAACCGTGGCATTGCGTAAGCTTTATACCGAAAGGGCCGACCTGATTGAAAACTACGATATCATCGCGCAATATGTGAATGATGTGCTGAAAATCGTGAGGCCTACAACCGCTATGGAAACCGCTTACCGCTCAAATCTGATTTTTGAAGCTGTTACTGAAAATAAAGCACTGAAAGTAAAGATATTGAAGCAAGTTGATGAAAATAATCCCAACAAACCCTGGTTTTTTACCAATACCTCTTCGGTGCCAATTCACCTGATTGAAGAAGAAGCAGCATTGAAAGGCCGGATTTTAGGCTTCCATTTTTACAATCCACCTGCTGTTCAAAAGCTGGTAGAATTAATAGTTACCCAAGCCAGCCTGCCCGAAATGCAGCAGTTTGCCAACGATTACGCCAAAGCTTTGCGGAAAATTGTGGTGCCAAGCAATGACAAAGCCGGATTTATCGGTAATGGCCACTTTATGCGCGACGCTTTGTATGGCATAAATCTGGCACAAAAATTAGCTGCAGACCGTCCGCTTTACGAAGCGATTTATATGGTCAACAAACTAACACAGGACTTTTTGGTTCGTCCGATGGGAATCTTTCAATTGATTGATTATGTCGGCATTGATGTGGTGCAATTTATTATGAATGTGATGAATCCACATCTCGCCGACGAAAACTTGCATAGCGAACTGCTCGATCAAATGCTGAAGCTTGGCGTACGCGGCGGACAAATGTCGAATGGCGCTCAAAAAGACGGCTTCCTGAAATATGAAAAAGGTGCTGTTATTGCGGTTTACGACGTTTCACAAGAAACTTATAGTGAAGTTTCCGGCTTTTCCGGAAAATGCGACCAGCAACTTGGAGCACTTCCCGAAAATCACAAACCTTGGAAAAGCGCCGTACGCCTTGCCGACAAAGACAGTCATTTTTCGGCCTATTTTGATGCCATGAAAAAGTCTGATAACTATGGTGCAAAGTTGGCTGTAGCTTATGGAAAAAATTCTGATGCCATTGGTCGCAAATTAGTTAGCGACGGCGTGGCACACAATCACGAAGATGTAAATACTGTGATGCTCACTGGGTTTTTCCACGCCTACAACCCGGTAAATAACTTTTTCGCCTAATGCAAAAACAGAACACAATGCAGAAAAAACTCTATATGACAGCTGGTTACAACACCATTTCGATGGGAACCGGTCGCAAAGAATTTAATCCAAAGAAAGCACGCCCAGGTCTCGAACACTATATCAGTGAAGCTGGGAAGGGCGTTGTAAAGCAAATTGGCGGTGCCGACAAAATTGACGAAACAGTTATCGGAAATTTTATGGCAGCCCGTTTCAACAATCAAGCACATTTAGGCGGATTTGCCGGTTTGATTGACGATAAACTCGAAAACAAACCTTCGTTAAGTGTTGAAGGTGCTTGTGCTTCAGGCGGTTTGTCGCTCATTTCGGCCATGCGTTCGCTGCTTTCCGGCACAGCCGAAGTAGTGCTTTCGATTGGTGTTGAGGTACAAAATACCGTAAAAGCTATTTATGGCGCTGATGTTTTGGCCGGGGCCGGATGGTTTCAGAATCGCAAAAATGGTCATGCTTACTTTTTCCCCGGACAGTTTTCTGATCGCGCCGGTGTTTATTACGAGAAATACGGATACGATTACGCACGTGCCGGCATGAAACAGTGGTTTGTAAATGCCATCGAAAATGCCAGGCTGGACTCGGATGCGCAGGAACATCATAACGCAACTGCTGATTTGGCTGGCTTGTACGATAAAATGAAACCCAATGGCAGAAGTTTTGTAGATCACCTCAATGTGCTCGACTGCTCTAAAGTTTCTGACGGAGCTTCCGGAATTATTGTTGCCACCGAAGACGGATTGAAAAAGCTTGGGATAGAAAAATCACAGGCGGTGGAAATCGTTGGATGGGCACAAATTACACGCAATATCACCAAAAATCCTGCCGACATGGTGGAGTTGACAACTATCAAAAAGGCCGCCGAAAAAGCTTTGGAAAACGCCGGAATCACGATCGATCAGGTTGGAACTATCGAAACTCACGACTGTTTCAGCATTGCCGGTGTGCTGGCAACCGAGGCTTTAGGATTAGCTGCAAAAGGCAAAGGTGCCGAATATGTGGCTGCCGGAAAAACATCCCGCGACGGCGAAATGCCGATGAACACTACCGGCGGACTAATCGGTTGGGGTCATCCTACAGGCGCCACCGGTGTGCATCAAGCGGTTACAATTTGGCAGCAACTCACTGGAAATGCTGGCCAGGCACAACTAAAACTTCCCGAAAATCGTCCTTATGGCATGACCATAAATATGGGCGGCGATGACGTTACCGTGGTAGCCATCGTTTATAAAAAAGGATAATTTCCTCACACTCTAAAAAGACTTTGTTATGAAAAAATTTGCAATTGTATTAGCCGGATGCGGCGTTTTTGACGGTGCCGAAATCCATGAAGCCACATTAGCTATGCTGGCAATTGCGCAGGCCGGTGGCCGATATCAGTGCTTTGCTCCCGATATAGAACAGCACCATGTTATCAATCACCTCAACGGCGAAGAAATGCCTGAAAAACGCAATGTATTAGTCGAAGCGGCACGCATTGCTCGTGGCGATATAAAACCACTGAGCGAATTTGAAGCTTCAGATTATGATGCCATACTTTTTCCTGGCGGATTTGGTGCGGCCAAAAACCTTTCAACAGTAGCTTTTGATGGAGCCGAAGCCACCGTAAATCAAGATGTGGAAGCCGCTATAAAAGCGATGCACGCCGCCAAAAAACCAATTGGAGCTATGTGTATTTCTCCTACCTTTGTGGTCAAAGTGCTGGGCGAGGTTGACGTTACGATTGGCACTGACCAAGACACGATTGATGTGATAGAAAATATGGGTGGCGTGCATGTTCAAACCGAGCATGGCGATGTGGTTTTGGATGCGTCAAACTCCCTGTTTACAACGCCCTGCTATATGTTGGAAGCTACAATAAATGATATTTGGGACGGCGCATACAATATCGTTGATGCGATGATGAAGAGTTTGAACAACAGTGATGAAGAATAAATAAAACGGATGATTCATAAGCTTTTTGGTATAAAATATCCTGTGATACAGGCGGGCATGATTTGGTGTAGCGGTTGGAAACTGGCTTCGGCGGTGAGCAATGCCGGCGGACTGGGTTTGATCGGTGCCGGAAGCATGTATCCACAGGTGCTTGAAGAGCATATCCTGAAATGTCAGGCAGCCACCAACAAGCCTTTTGGCGTGAATGTCCCTTTGTTATATCCGGAAACAGATGAGCTGATCGATATCATTTTACGCCTCAAAGTACCGGTAATTTTCACCTCGGCAGGAAATCCTGCCAAATATACCGGCTTACTAAAGTCTGAAGGCAGAACTGTAGTACATGTTATTGCTAATCAGAAGTTTGCCCAAAAGGCCGAACAGGCTGGTGCTGATGCCGTTGTAGCCGAAGGTTTTGAGGCAGGAGGCCATAACGGATTGGAGGAAACTACTACATTTACACTCATTCCGTTGATCAAACAAGCAGTGAATATTCCGGTTATTGCCGCCGGCGGGATTGCTACCGGCCGACAAATGCTGGCAGCTTTTGCTCTTGGCGCTGATGGCGTTCAAATTGGTTCGCGCTTTGCAGCTTCCACAGAATCGTCTGCCCATGGGGCATTTAAGCAGGCTATCGTCAATGCTGGCGACGGAGCAACAGTGCTAAGCATGAAAAAACTGATGCCGGTGCGCCTGCTGAAGAACGCTTTCTATGAAAAAGTGAGCGCCGCTGAATTGGCTGGAGCCGACAAGGAAGTGCTGATAGAAATTTTGGGTAGAGCTCGTGCAAAAAAAGGCATGTTTGAAGGCGATCTGGAAGAGGGTGAACTGGAAATAGGACAGGTTGCAGCCTTAATTAACGACATTATTCCGGCGGTGGAAATTATGCAGGAAATCCTGGAAGAATTTAATACTGTTAAGAACAATTTTTCGACTGAATTATATAATTTTTGAGTTTACATTTTAAATAAAGTACAGCATGAATTTTGAATTTACCGAAGAGCAGCTTATGATACAACAGGCTGCCCGCGACTACGCGCAACGCGAACTGATCAAAGACGTTATAGAGAGAGACAACAAAGCGGAGTTTCCGACGGAGCACGTTAAGAATCTGGCCGATCTTGGATTTATGGGCATTATGGTTGACCCGAAATATGACGGCAGTGGTATGGACGTAGTTTCTTATGTGCTTGCTATGGAGGAGCTTAGCAAGGTTGACGGCTCAGCTAGTGTGATTGTTTCCGTCAATAACTCCTTAGTTTGTTTTGGTCTGGAAGAATACGGATCAGAAGAGATTAAGGAAAAATACCTTAAACCACTTGCGCGTGGCGAAGTCTTAGGTGCATTTCTGCTTTCAGAGCCAGAAGCCGGTTCAGATGCTACAATGCAGCGTACCACAGCCGAAGATAAAGGCGATTATTACCTTGTAAACGGCACCAAAAACTGGATCACAAATGCTAACTGCGCCTCCACCTATATATTAATTGCGCAAACGCATCCCGAGAAAAAACACAAAGGCATCAACGCTTTTGTAATTGAGAAAAACACGCCCGGTATCACGCTTGGACCTCACGAAGATAAAATGGGTATGCGCAGTTCCGATACCCACTCTGTGATGTTTAACGATGTGAAAATACCCAAAGAAAACCGCATCGGTGAAGACGGATTCGGCTTTAAATTTGCCATGAAAGTACTCGAAGGTGGTCGCATTGGCATTGCTGCTCAGGCACTTGGACTGGCTTCCGGCGCTTTAGAAAGAGCTACTGCTTATGCCAAAGAAAGAAAAGCCTTTGGAACAGAGATTGGAAACCATCAGGCCATTGCCTTTAAACTTTCCGATATGGCCGTAAAAGTTGAAAACGCCCGTAACCTCTGCGTTAAAGCAGCCTGGCTCAAAGATCAAGGGAAACCTTATGGCGTGGCAAGTGCTATGGCCAAACAATATGCCGCTGATATCGCGATGGAAGTAACCACGGAAGCTGTTCAGATACACGGCGGATATGGCTACACCAAAGAATACCACGTGGAGCGCATGATGCGCGAAGCCAAGCTGACACAAATTTATGAAGGCACTTCAGAAATCCAAAAAATTGTGATTTCAAGAGATTTGTTAAGATAATTATTTTTTGCTAAAGTACTTATATTCAGGTATCAGAGCGTGATGTTTTGAAACTCTTAGAGTTAGTATATTTGCACACTGATCCAATATGTTGAAATTAAAATAAACACTATGAAAATTTTAGTTCTTATAGGTAATGTGCCCGACACTACTACCAAAATCAAATTCAATGCCGATAAAACAGCTTTTGATGCCAACGGTGTTCAATGGATTATCAATCCCTGGGACGAGCTGGCGCTCACGCGTGCTATGGAGTTGAAAGAGGCCAATGCCGGAAAAGTTGAAAGCGTTGTGGTGGCCAATGTGGGGCGCGCCATCACCGAAGGCACTTTGCGCAAAGCCCTTGCAGTGGGTGCTGATGAAGCCATCCGCATTGACGCCGATCCGCTCGACGCATTTTATGTTGCCAGTCAATTAGCTGCCGTGGCCAAAGATTACGATTTGGTGCTGGCCGGCATTGAAGCTGCCGATTATAATAGTGCTGCCGTGGGCGGAATGTTGGCCGAGCTGCTCGACCGTAAATCTGTTTCGGCAGTTTCCGGACTTGATTTTGACGGCGACAGCCTTAAAGTAAGCCGTGAAATTGACGGCGGTTCGCAAGGCCTGAAAATGGAGTTGCCACTGCTCGCTATCGTGCAGAAAGGAATTGCCAAAGAACCGCGTATCCCTGCCATGAGAGGCATTATGATGGCCCGTAAAAAGCCGTTGAATGTGCTTACTCCGGTGGAAGCCGAGACACTCACTGCCTACAACAGTTTTGAAATGCCGGCGCCAAAAGCAGCCTGCAAAATGATTGATGAAGAGCAGGCTGGCGAAGTAATCAGACTGTTGCACGAAGAAGCCAAAGTATTATAAATCATAATATTAAAGAATATGTCAGTATTAGTATATATCGAAAATTGGGACGGAAAACTTAAGAAACTCAGCTTTGAGCTGGCCTCCTACGCTACACAGCTTGCCGAAAGTTTGCAGATGCCTGTAAATGCCGTTTCATTAGGAAAAGTGGATGAAAGCGAACTTAAAAAGTTGGGAGCTTATGGCATTGAAAAAGTGATGTCGGACAGCAACGAGCTTTTCAAAACGCTTGATAACCGTGCCATTGCCAAAGCAGTTAACGCTGCCGCTGCCAAGGTTGGAGCGACAATAGTAGTCATGGCCAACAACAACCTCGGAAAAGCCGTTGCACCGCGTTTGGCTGTTCGTATGAAAGCCGGATTGGTAAGTGCCGTTCAGGGACTTCCGGTGAGTACCGCGCCTTTTGTGGTTAAAAAAATAGTTTTTACCGGAAAAGCTTTTACAAATATCGAAGTAAAATCAGCAAACAAAGTGCTTACGCTGGCTCCTAACTCCTTCAAGTTGGTTGAAAAAGCAGTAGAAACATCGGTTGAAGCCTTTGACAGCGGTCTTACAGCAGCTGATTTTGAGACCATTATCGAGTCCACCAATAAAGTTGCTGGGAAAATATTATTGCAAGACGCTGAGATTGTAGTTGCAGGAGGCCGTGGAATGAAAGCCGGCGAAAACTGGAATCAATTAGAAGAACTTGCAGAAATTTTGGGAGCAGGATTAGCTTGTTCGCGTCCGGTTTCTGACGAAGGTTGGCGCCCTCACTCAGAGCATGTGGGCCAGACCGGGAAAATTATCGCACCTAATCTGTACTTTGCTTTTGGTATTTCGGGAGCCATACAGCACCTGGGCGGCGTTAGCTCGTCCAAAGTGATTGTTGCCGTGAATAAAGATCCCGAAGCACCTATCTTTGAAGCTGCAGATTATGGCATCGTGGGTGATGTTTTCAAAGTGTTGCCGCAATTTATCAGTGCCGCCAAAGAAATGAAGTCGTAATAAAAACGATTTTTAATACACAAGCCGGAGCTAAGTTAGTTCCGGTTTTTTTATGTCTTTTTTTCTCTCACAGATATTGCTGTTTTTCGCTGATTCTTTTCTGCGTCAATATACGCTATCTGTGGGAAGCTTTTCTTGTTTTATTAGCGATACAATAGATTACGATAAGACAGGAGTTCTGATATTTCTTGCGAAGAAAACCTGATTTCCAATCTGTAAATAGCCTATCTACGGTAATCAACCTACAATTTTACGCGTTTTACCACAGCAATGAAAGCTGCTTACCGCTCTACCTTTGTCGCTAACAATTATAAAAAAAACCTCAAACATTAAATTTATGAAAACACCTATTTTCAACATGCAAAGAGTGAGTCAGATAGCACTCGCGGTTTTATTAGTAGCCGGCCTAACACTGGCTTCTTGTAACAAAAAAGATGACGATAATCCAGATCCGAATACTCCAGGAAATGGTAACACTACACCACAGTTGGGAGCCGGAACCTTGGTTGCTGTAAAAACCCTTAACACGACCGACACGCCAATTGGACCAATCACCACCGAATTAGGAGTAGGAGTGGCTGTTTTTTCAAGTGATAATTGGGCAAGCTTTATGGATGCAGGAAGTGTTAAGCTCAACGGTAGCGCACTTACAAAAAGCGCCAATAATAGCTATGTATTTATGCCATCTATAACTGATCCTATGGGCATCGAGTTTGGTAACACCGTTGTATGGGACGTTGCCGGAAATGGTTCAGTACCAGCATTTTCGCATACTGTTCAAATTCCTTTTCCTTCAGTTGGTGCTATCACCAGCAGCACTGATGTTAGCAAATCGGGCTACACACTTTCAGTAGCCAGTGTCACTAATTCCGACTCTGTTTACTTTCAGGTGGGTGATGTAGTGAAAGCTTTAGCCGGAAATGCCCGCTCATGCGTATTTAGCGCTAGCGAACTTAATGGATTAAGCAAAGGTCAAAGCATTATTCAGGTTGCACCTTATAGAGTGAGTAATGCAGAATATGGTGGCAAAACTTTCTACTTTATAAACGAAACCACCGTTTCAGCAAGCGCAAATATCACAGACTAACTACTTGGGTTTTATTTTTTGTTGAATCAAAAAGCCTGTCGGCATTAAGCTGACAGGCTTTTTTTGGTTTAAAAAACCACTGGCTAAAACAGCCTATCTTTGCTTTTTCAGTTTGCTGGTAGTCAGTGATGCGCAAACGAAAAGTAATTCAGTGAAAAAACAAGAATATAAACTGTAAACATCTGTTAATGAGTAACTTTAAACAAGTTTCAATTTTAGGGCTGATTTTGGTTTTTTCAAGTGTTTTGTTGGCTCAACCTAATTTTGTGAAGCAAATTAAAATAACTAAAGAAGATGCAAAAGTGGCTGTTTCTGCTTTTAAAGCAGTCAGTTTTAAATTCCCGAAGCAGCTCGAAAATCGGTTAGAAGTAGAAATTGCCGGGAAGTTTATTCAGCTTTCGGCAGATGAACACATCATTGCAGAAGATGGTTTTTTGATGAGCAAACTTTTTGTTTTTGATCAAACGCAAACTGAATTGCAGCTTATGGGATTGACAGAAGGCGACACCATAATTGGCTTTTTGATTGCGAGTCCGGCTATCACGCTGCCAACAATTAGTGCTAAAAATAGTAGAGAAGACTGCGATTCACCACCAATAATTCCACAAGAAGTTTGGCGCAAAGGATTGCCTGATCCGGATTACACACGCATCCCGAATGAGGTAAGTCACCAAATTATTCACCATTCGGCCAGCGACAACGATATTACGGATTATGCCAATTTGGTTCGTAGCTTTTATATATTTCATACCGAGGTAAATGGCTGGTCTGATATCGGTTACAACTATCTTATTGCGCCTGATGGGAGTGTTTTTGCTGGTCGTGATCCAGGTGAAAACCTTAGACAGGATGATGTTTTGGGAGCTCACTTTTGTGGCTCAAACAACAGTACGATGGGGATTTGCATGTTAGGTACTTTCAGTGATATTGTGCCTACAACTCAAGCTTTGCGGGCGTTGGAGCAGCTGCTCGCTTGGAAATCTGCCAAAGAGAACCTTGATCCGTTGGCTCATTTGGCACATCCGCTCAACCAAAACTTGGGCACAATTGCCGGACATCGGGATGGCTGTGCTACCTTATGCCCAGGCGATTCTATGTACGTGCTTTTACCCCTTATGCGCCAAAAAACGTTGGATCGGCTTCACGGCTGCGGAATTTACCCTTTTGTTGCGGAATCAGAAGCAATGACGCAACAACTTCAGCTGTTTCCAAATCCTGCAACAAAAAGCGGATTCACACTAAAAGCAGTTTCTGAAATACAGGAAGTTATTTTGTATTCCATTGATGGAAAACAACTTAAAAAATGGATGGTAAATCAAAAGGAAATTACTTTGTCAGCTGCTAATTCACAAATAGGTGGTGTCTTTTTGTTAAAAATCAGGCTTGCCGATCAACAATTAATTACCCGCAAGCTAATAATTCGTCCGTTTTAGCTCAAATTGGCATAGCACTTATATCTGACGGCATATTATTTTTTTTCATATTGTAAGACTCATGCGTTATTTTAATTATGAAATACTATATTTGTACAAGTTTTGAGCGGACATTAACTGCTTTTATTGCATTGACAGATGGAACAAAAAGACATAACGAAACAAGTACTTCTTGACGAAAACAAGCAATTGAAAGCCACGATCGCGGCACTTCAATTGCAGTTACATCAGCAATTTCAGCAATCTGAAAAAGACATAGAACACCGACTGGCTGTTACCATCAGCAATATCCCGCTTGCCATTTTAAACCTCGATCGCTTTGGATATATCACGGCGGCTAACCCGGCTTTTCTGAAAACTTTCGATACTACTGCCGCTGATATTATCAATAAATTGAATGTGAAGGATTTTGAGCCTTTCCAGGGGACGGAGCTAAGTGGTAAAATTGCCGAAATGATTGACGAGAAAATCCCTTTCGATATTGAATCTCCTTTTTTGCTCGATAAGGATAAAGAACTATTTTTCAAGTGTCGCGGCACCCTGGTTTCAAGCCGTGGAAGTGATTCACACTCTTTTATTTTGATTATTGGCGATGTCTCCAAACGAAAAATGAAGGAATATGAACTTATTAAAGCCCTTGAAAAAGCAGAAGAATCTGACAAGTTAAAAACAGCTTTTTTGACAAGTATGTCGCACGAAATCAGAACACCGATGAACCATATCATTGGTTTTGTTGATTTTTTGCGCGACCCGGAACTCACCCACGAAGAGCGGGAAGAGTATTCGCAAATTGTGTTCGACAGCGGTCAGGTGCTTTTGCGGCTTATCGATGATATTATTGATATCGCCAAAATTGAGTCGGGACAGATGCAGCTGCACAAAACAAATTTTAAGCTTAACGAGCTGATGAACCAGCTTTTTGTTTCCTATCAGCAGCTTAAAAGCAAACACGGAAAAAACGATATCAGTTTTGTTTTAAATGAACCCGATGCTATTTATAGCCTTACTGTAAATACGGATTCCGTTCGTTTACAGCAGATTATAATTAATTTACTCGAAAACGCTTTTAAGTTTACGGATGAAGGCCGCATTGAGCTTGGCTACGAAATTGACCGGCAAGACCTCCTTATATATGTGAAAGATACCGGTATGGGTATTGAAGCCAGCATGCATGATCTGATTTTTAAACGTTTCAGGCAACTGGATTATAGCAGCACCAAAAAATATGGAGGCACAGGTCTGGGTTTGTCGATTATCAAAGGATTAATCGATTTGCTTGAAGGAAGTATTAGCCTTGAATCCACTCTTGGCGAAGGCTCAGTATTTCGTTTCCGGCTGCCGTCTGTAGTGGTGATGGTGGAGCAGCAAAAAGCAGCAAGCAATGTTCCAATACCCCGGCATTATGATTGGAGCAATAAAACGTTTTTAATTGTTGAAGACGAAAGAACCAATTACAATTTACTGATGATAATGCTGCGGCCATCCAAAGCAAAACTCGTCTGGGCCAAGGACGGCCAGGAAGCGATAGACTATGTGAAGCAAAATCCAGGTGCTATCGATCTTATTTTGATGGACATACGGCTTCCGAACGTGAACGGTTATGAGGCTACCATTGCCATTAAAAGGATAGACAAATCTATTCCGGTTATTACACAAACAGCCTACGCGATGGATGTTGAAGTGCAAAAAGCCATTGAGGCAGGCTGCGATGCCTATATCACAAAACCTATTGACCGGGGACAGCTGCTGGAGACCATTTTTCGATTTGTAGGATAGATTTGTCAAGCTGACGGAGGAAGAAATCTATTCCTGCTTAAACATCAAAATTTTGACATAAATCTACCACAGCTAACCGCCTGCTCTTTTACTTTGAATCAGTGTGGCGATAGTGCTGAAAACATTAGCTTTATTGGAAGAGAACTAGCTGGCTTATGAGCTTCGCGCTATGTTAGAACGCTTAATCTAAAATGTTGCTTAAACAAGTTTCCCGCAGATCTCATAGATTAACGCAGAAGTACTATCAGTAAAATCTACGGGAGAAAAAACAATTCTCAATCAAATCCCGTAAACTCTTAAATCCGTGAAACCTAAAACCCGTGAACTTTTAAAAAATCTGCTAATGGATCGGGAGTTCTTATCCTAAGATTTTTCACCTCACTTCATTCGAAAATGACATCATACATAGTGGAAAAAGTTGGGGAAGAATATGAAAGTTAACATAATGTTTTGGGGGTTTTTGCATTTTTTTGAACATTTTTTCGGTCTTATGATCTTAGCGTTCAGTATTATACAAATATTTTCAATTTTTTTCAATTTTATTTGATTACTTTTTCAATTTTCTGACATACTATAGGTGAAGGGAAGACAATTTCGGGAGGCTTTGCCTGCCGAATTAATAAAATTAAAAACCATTGATGATCCTTCGATTGAAAAAATGTATAAACCAAAAACGATTAGAAATGTGTAAACAAAACCAAGATGAAGAATTAGACCACAGGAGACAAATCCTGAGGCATAAGAATTCTTTCAATTTTTTTAGCGAAAAACTTCATGTTATGAGTGCCGGTTTTTTCCTGAATTTATTAGATGTCAAGCCAGCTAGCTTGCTGATGATCGGATGTAAAAAAATGCAAAATACTACTAACCAGCTTGTTGCTTCTTCTGAAGCAGTCTATGCCCTTAAAATGAACAAACAATGAGCAACAATACCAATAGGATTAAAAAACGAATAAGTTTTCGCAGTCGTGACACGGAGTACTTGGTGTCAGCTGACAAAATTATACGCATCGATATTGAGGATGATTTAATAAGTGCGGAGCGTATAAATGATGAAAGGCTTGAAAAGATACACCTTACCAGCACACTCAAAAAATACGAAGATAAATTGCAGGGTTTTGGCTTCGTCAGGGTGAACCATCAAACCCTTGTAAATGTAAAGTTTATAAGCCGTATAAAAGCTGTAAAACGACAACGTTTAATCATGCTAAATAATATAGAAATTGCTGTTTCAAGGAGAAAATGGCCTGTTTTGAAGCAGTTTATTGCGCAATGGTGTGTTAATTAGCCAATTTATGGTAACCACTTATCCGGAATAAGTTACCACTTATCGTGGAAACTGTACCAGATAACGAATAAGTGTACCACCCGTCATTTTTCATTAAATTAATGCGTAGTATTGTCAAGTTAAAAACAAGGAAAAGCCGTAGGATATTTCCCGGCTAGCTAAACCAAAAATAATTGAAATAAAAAACCCAATTACCATGAGAACACATCAAACATTAATGTTGGTCTTCGCACTTGTTTCATTATCAATAATGAACGGATGCCAAAAAGAACCACAATCCGTTGATTCTGCCCAACAAGCAGATGAAATGGCTTACACCCCCAAAGCGGCCAAACTGGTAGCCGATATCAACAGCTTTAAACAAAAAATGACTGCTGTGCGTGAGAACCCCAACCTGAAAAGTGGCGAAGTGATAAGCAAGGAAGAAGCCCGCTGGAACATTGAAACGCTTTTTAATGTTACCTATGGTTTCCCTGATCTGAGTTATAGCAAAACAATTACCGATACTGCCCTTGTTTACCTGCCGGTGGATGCCTCCGGCAATGCACGGCTGGAGGATGTGGTGGCGGTTTACGAAGAAGTGCTGGCACTGGTAACTAACTTTTATATCAATGCCAATTTTGATGAAAAAGGCTTTTTGTTTATGCAGCTTAAGAGTGGGGAAACCAACAACGGAATGCTCGAAATAAAGCTGGAAGCCGTTACCGGTGCGCGTTTGGGCACACAGGATGATCCGCCGGTGAATTTTGGGCCGTTTTATGATGGAGATGATTGGCTGTATGGAGATGATTATGGAAAGTGTGGATATATCGGTAACTCAGATGCCGCTGAAGAAATTCAAGTAAAGATAAGGGAGAATATGATAGCCTGGCCCGAACCACCCAATGGTTTCAGGTGGCTTGTACTCAACCCTTTCACCATTAATTTGGAAGGAAATGAATTTAAGGATGAAAATGATGAAAACCTGATCTTTTATGTGCCAAACTACACAGAGGATGATAAATGTCTGGATTCGATAAAAATGAATCTTCATTATTATAATGAAGAACAGGTCATTTACCAGTTGGTGCCACAGTTTTATAATGAATTTTTTAACCTTGAAGACTGGGCGTTTTTAGGATGCGATCTGATTGGTGAAAGCACCACTATTTCTGACATTCGAACTATTAGACATAAAAACAAACTGGACTATACCGAAAGAATCCTTGTGCCTGTTTCCGAGCTTCCACTTCCTATTGAAATCGATAATGAGTTATAAATTTAACATTAAAATGATCAAATTGATTTTTGTTTTTGCTTTGTGTGTAGGCATCTGCATCAATCATTTATTTGCTCAAAATTCCTTTGAGATCAGTTATCAAACTTTGGATGACGAATTATTAACTGACGGTATTCTTGATAATTCTGGTTCTGTGGTCATTATTGGTTCTATCGGTGATTTTTTGGAAGCCAATTATGATGGCATCGTTTTTAAGGTTTTTCCTGACGGGGATTATATCTACCGGCGTGTTGTGAAGCAGGATACTTCGTGTCAGTTCGGTAGCATTACCTTGTTGGATAACGGCAATTATATGATATTCGGCCGATATGCCGTTGGAGATACTTTAGAAATTAAAGACAGGATGCTGGTGTTGATTTTAAACCCAGATCTTGAAACGGTTATGGAAAAGACATACCGATTAAACAATGATTTTTATGTACTTTATGGCATGGAAAATAACACCCTGTTAGATGCTGACCGAAACATAGTTTATGCAAACGGACGATTGACTCCGCGAGGAGGCAATGATTATAATACGGACTATTACTTCATGCGATTTAACCAACAGGGCGACACCTTGTTAACAAGGGGATATGAATCCTGGCCCAATGTTACAGTTGGTTCACTGCGTATGGTGCCAGACAGCGATACCCTGATGGTAATAGGAAGAGGATATAACCAAAATGGATACCAGGAAATGTTGCTTCTGGATCATGATTTTAATATTATTGAGAGCTTTGACATATCGCAGGACGGGAACCTTAGTGGACAACAACACAGCGATGTTTGGCTAAATGAAACAGAGTTTTTGATGACCCGTAACGGTATTACTGATAGCCGGAAAAGAGAGTACTATGCGACAGTCTCAAGACTGAACACCTCCGGCGAATTGCTACAAGAGTTGTTGCTTGACAGGCCTGATACAACTGAATACATTGCCTGGTACAAAAGTATGTCATACCGCAATGACAGCACTATATACATTGGCGTTAATCAATCATACAATGTGTTATGGGAAGCCATACCCATGAAAAGTGTGGTATATATTATCGATAAGGATATGAATTTGTTGGGCAGGAAAGATCTTGGCGGTGATACCGAATATGAAATATTTAGCATGGTGGCTACTGAGGATGATGGCTGTATGCTATTTGGCGCACGCTATGTGAATAGCCCAGCACCTGACAGGGATATTTACATCTGGAAAATCCTGCGCGAAGACTTCGAGCTTATCACCAGCGTGGAAGATTATCCCTTAGACAAAATTGCTGCAAAAGCCTGGCCCAATCCTGCTGACGATCTGCTTCATATCAGCTTGGAAGGCTTTGAAGCCGGGCAGGATTTTCGTCTGCGCATCTACAATACAGCCGGCCAGAAGTACTTAGATAAGGCTCATACAGTTAGTGGGAATGCCGTACAGTGCAGGATTGATGTACTGCCCTCGGGTATTTATGTGTACGAATTACAAACCGCTGACGGACAAGTCAGAGGAGGGAAATTTATAAAAAAGTAAAAAGATAACAACAAAAGAAAAGCCTAATGAAAACCATGAATACATTAAAAGTACTAGCAGGAGTATTGTTTCTAACA